>JAEEGG010011803.1_pt1 | contig 18959 bp, 8 predicted proteins | sample 9134161 | NCBI WGS metagenome assembly JAEEGG01 (sample SAMN16246543, study PRJNA631951) | gut metagenome | biome: gut microbiome; feature: rumen; material: CR-attached | host: Bos | place: Iran: Karaj | collected 2018-10 | reverse complement strand
GGTCCCTATCCGGCCAATGAGCGAAAAGACTACTGCTGGTACCGCACCCAGGCCCGAATTGAGCCCTGCACGCATCCCGGCTACACCGCCGAGACTTGTCCCTATCACAAGCATTAAAGTCAATACAATATGAAGAAGTGTTTTTCTTTCTTAACTCTCATCCTTTTGGTCTCCTGTGCCAAGGAGGCGGATGTTCCCGTGCAGCTTGAACAGCCTGTACAGGAAGCACTCACCTACACGCTATCCGTTCCAGCTGGCAAGGATACCAAAGCGCTGAATATAGCCGGTACCGCCCTGAAGGCCACTTGGGCCGAAGGAGAGACGGTTCGCGTGTTCAGAGGAGAACTCCTTTTGGGTACGCTCACGGCCCAGACTGCCGGCCAGAGCACCAAGCTTACCGGCGAGATTAAGGGGGAGATTAAGGAGGATGATAAGTTCACGCTCCGGTTCCTAAATCCCAGCTATGCCAGCCAGGACGGCACCATCCAGTATATTGCCGCTAACTGCGACTATGCCGTGGCCAATGTTACCGTTACAAACATAGAAGGGGGTACTGTCACTACCGACAAGGCCACCTTCCAGAACCAGCAGGCGATTGTCAAGTTCGATTTAAGGAACGCGGACAACACGGCCGATATCAGTGCCAGCGCTCTGATGATAACCCTTCCGGATCAGGTCATCCGGGTAACTCCTGCCTCGGCCCAAAACGAATTCTATGTGGCTGTTCCAGCCCTTTCCTCCCAAAGCATTTCCCTGAAGGCGCTGGTGGAGAACGATGTCTACGAGCTCAATAAAGACGGTGTTTCGCTTTCGGCCGGCCGCTACTACAACATTACCGCGAAACTGTCAAAGACAGATGTCGTTGTCGTTCATAACGAAGCTGAACTCACGACGGCGGTACAGACTGGAGGTGTTCAGATCTTGTTTGCCAACGATATTGCCATCACTAAACTGCTGGAAATCAAAGACAGCAAGACGGTAAACATTGATATGGACGGCTTTACGCTGAACCGTGGGTGCGCATCCCGCGGAAGCCAGGCCATCGTGGTGCGTACCGGTTCTACGCTTAACCTCAGCAGCGGCACGGTAACCGGCGGCTGGGGCGGCAACGGTGGAGCCCTGGATATTGAAACCAATACCACCGTTAACCTGAACAATGTTATGATCAGCGACAACCATGCCGATGACCGGGGAGGTGGTATTTCGAACAAGGGCACGCTCGCTATGACGGGCGGCGCTATCACAAATAACACCAGTCACGACCATGAAGGGCCGCGGGGCGGAGGTGGTCTCTTTAACCACAGCGGTGCCACGGCAACGCTCACGAACGTCAGCTTCAGCGGCAACCGGGCCACGGTTACCGGCGGAGGCGGCATCTGCAACTACGGCACGCTTACCCTCGATAGCTGTACCATTACCGGCAATTCCTGCAAAATGAATGGCGGCGGTATCTGGCAGGGCGCCGATGCCACGCTCAACTTGCAGGGGAAGATAACGGTAACTGATAACACGTCCGATGGCAACCTGCCGAGCGATTTCTTCCTGAAAACCAATGCCGTCATCACGGTTACCGGCAGTCTTGCCGGCAGCAGCATCGGCGTCCAGATGGAGAACAATACCGGTACGTTTACCAGCGGATTCAACGCCCATAACAGTGGGGTGGATCCCGCCATCCTTTTCTTCTCCAACTTGCCGGAGGCGTATCAAGTTGCCGCTTCGGAAAGCGAGGCAAAAGTGGATGTCCTTACCTCGTTCCAATACATCGAGTGCAGCTGGGACGATGTCAATAAGCAGGTCGTCAAAACCCCGAAGACTCTTTCCAATTGTATTCCTCTCGGCTCTGTTCCTTCCAGTGAGGCCGATTACAAAGTGATAACCGGCGGCAGCGGGGAGTTTGGGATGGGCGGCAAGACCGGCAGTTACCCCGAGTTCTACGTGGTTCGCGGAACCGTCAACCGGGACGTCCTTCGGGTGAATGGCTCCAATGTGCATCTGGTCCTTTGCGACGGAGCCAAGCTTAATGTCAATTCCATAATAGTGAACCCCGCTTATAAGCTGTATATCCACGTCCAGTCCTACGGTCCTTCCATGGGTAAATTGCATGCCGACAACAACGGGCACCAGGAAACTGCCGCCGGCATTGGCAGCGAAAGCGGCTTGTCACATGCGCCTAATTTAGATGGACCGGGGCTCATTGAAATACACGGCGGAACAATCTATGCCAAAGGCGGAGATAATGGAGCCGGTATTGGCGGTGGCGATTGGGCTAAAGGAGGTAACATTGTCATTTATGGTGGCGATATCCGGGCCTATGGCGGTGATGGCGGAGGCATTGATGGCAGTGCCGGCGCAGGTATCGGAGGTGGCAACTTGGCAGAAGGCCCTATTAATTTTACCGTCTATGACGGCTCCGTCTATGCCGAAGGAGGTCCGGATGCGGCCGGCATTGGCTCTGGTAATTGCGGCAATAATTTCGATTATACCATCCACCACGGTGGCTACTTTACCATGTATGGCGGCTACGTGGAAGCACACGGAGCTGACAATGGGGCAGGCATCGGAGGCGGTGAATACTCCGAAGGTCCCAAAGGCGTAAACATCTATGGCGGCACCGTGAAAGCCTACGGAGGCGACGATGCTGCAGGTATCGGCGGCGGCTACCATTGGGCTAAAGATTTGAGCAGCGGAACCATCCATATCTCCGGGGGCGAAGTCTATGCCTGGGGTAAATCCGAAGGTGCCGGCATCGGAGGCGGAGAGAACGGAAAAGGTGCCGATGTCACCATCTCCGGCGGTATCGTGGAGGCTCACGCCGGGGAGAACGAGACCGGTTACAAAGCCATCGGACCAGGCCGTGACAATGACGACTACGGCACACTCAATCTGGGCGACCAGATGATGGTGCGGTATAAGATTGGAAATAATTGGTCAGAGCCCGTCCCGGTTGCCTATGAGTACGGCCGCAAGGCCGGTGCCTGGTACCATACCGAGGCCCGCGTCGAACCTTGCACCCACCCCGGCTATACTGCCGAAACCTGCCCTTATCACAAGCATTAATAACCACTGGAACATATGAAAGACACTACCAACCAACCCGCAAAACGCGATTCATTTGCCAGCTCGTTCGGCGTGCTGGTAGCTTTGGCCGGATCGGCCGTGGGACTGGGCAACCTTTGGCGATTCCCTTACCTGGTAGGGGAGAACGGAGGCGCCGCCTTCATCCTCATCTACCTGGGCTTCGTGATTCTGGCCGGCCTGCCGGTGATGCTGGCCGAATTCATCATCGGCCGCCGCAGCCAGGCCAGCGCCCGCAGCGCTTTCCAAAAACTGGCCCCCGGCACTCACTGGGGCATTGTGGGCGTCCTGGGCGTCATCTGCTGCGTCTTCATCATCTCGTTCTACTCTGTGGTGGGAGGATGGTGTACGGAATACCTTTTCAAGTCTGTTCGATTTGATTTTACCGACGGAAGCCCGGAGAGCCTCAAGACTATGTTCTCGTCCTTCTCCACCGCCACCTGGCTACCCATCGTCAACCATACCGTATTCCTGGTCCTGACGGCCGGTGTCGTGATTGCCGGCGTGCAGAACGGAATTGAGAAGTTCTCCAAGGTGATGATGCCCCTGCTGTTTCTCATCATCATCGGCATTGCCGTGCGTTCCATGACCCTGCCCGGCAGCGGTCCCGGAATTCGCTTCCTGTTCGAACCCGACTGGTCCAAAGTGACGTCGCAAACCTTCCTGGCCGCCTTGGGACAGGCTTTCTTCTCGCTGTCGCTGGGCTCCTGCATGGTGGTTACCTATGCTTCTTATGTGAAGAAAGATGCCAACATCATCTCGTTGAGCTCCCAGACGGCCATAGCCGATACGCTCTTTGCCATCATTGCCGGCTGCGCCATCATGCCCGCCGTTTTCGCTTTCGGCATCAGCCCTGGCGAGGGTCCTGACCTGGTGTTCGTGACGCTGCCGCACATCTTCGGCCAGATGCCGTTAGGTGGCGTGATTGCCATCTTCTTCTTTGTGGCGCTGCTGCTGGCCGCCCTCACCTCATCCATTTCCATGCTGGAAGTGGTTGTGGCCTTCTGCATTGAAGAGTTCAAGATGAAGCGCAAGGTGGCCGTGATTGTGGTCTTCGTCTTTATCTGGATCCTGGGCTGCCTCTGCTCCCTGTCTATGGGCCCGCTTAGCAACTGGAAGATTCTGGGCAAGACCATTTTCGACCTCTTCGACTTCATTTCGGCCGACTTCCTGATGCTCATTGGCGGACTGCTGATTGTTATCTTTGCCGGGTGGAAGCTGGGTAAGGCAACCGTGTTTGACGAACTCACCAACGGCGGAACTCATCCCATTCCCGCCTGGCTGCTCAAGACCATCCTCTTCCTGATCCGCTTTGTGGCTCCCGCCGCTCTCATCGCCATCGCCATTTTCCAGATCCACGAGTAGGCTTGTTCGTTTGCCGATTGTTTCCTATCTTTACGAAAAATTAATGCACTATGAAACTGAACGACCCTTTTGTTATTACCATCAGCCGTGAAATTGGTACCGGTGGCGGCTCCGTGGGCGTGAAACTGGCACAAAAGCTCAACGTCCCTTATAGCAACAAGCAGCTCATCCAGGCACTGGAAGAGAAGTTCAACCTCAACAGAAAGGGCATCGAGCACCTCAAGAGCACCAAGAAGAACTGGTTCAAAGATCTGTTTGAACAGGTTGCCCCGGCGCCCAAGGCCACTATGAAGGTGGGTGATTACACCTACTCCCGTGAGTTTCAGGAAACCGTAACGGTCAAGGACATCTTCGAGGCCGAAAAGGAAATCCTCAACGCCATTGCAGACGAAGGTTCCTGCGTCATCACCGGCCGTTCGGCCTTCTTCGTGCTCAAAGACCGTCCCAACAAGGTGGACATCTTCATCACCGCCTCCAAGGAAAACCGCATCGAGAAAGTGATGGCCAAGCAGAATATGACAAGGGAAGAGGCCGTCAAGCTCATTGAGAAAGTGGACACCGGCCGCGACAACTATGTCAAGCGTTACACCGGCCTCAGCCGCTATGACATGCGAAACTACGACCTCATCCTGGATATGGACTACCTCACCGAGGATGAAGCCGTAGAAAAGATCCTGGCCTTTATTGAACGGTAATCGGCCCTTTACTTGTCGTCCTTGACAAGGTGCACGTCGCACTGCGGGAACGGGATGGTGATGCCGGCCGCATTCAGCGCTTCGTAAATCACTTCCTTGGCGCGGTCGATGTAGCCGATCCTTTCGGGCACCAGCACATACTGCTTCACGGCTATCTCTACCGCGCTGTCGGCCATATCGTTGACCACCACGTTGATGCCGTACTTGGGATCCACGATCTCGCGGCCATAATTGTCTTTGGTTCTTATCTTGTCCATGGCGGCCACCAGCGCCTCACGGACCTTCTTGACGTCGGTGCCATAGGCCACGCCCGCGATGATCTTGGTGAACTCGTAGGAGTTGTTGCGCGTAAGGTTGTTGAAGTTCTTGCCAAAGAGGGAGGCGTTGAGGAAGGACATCTCCGTCCCGTCCAGCGTTTCCACCACCACGCACTGGTAGTTGATGGCCACCACCCGGCCGCGAACGCCTTCGCATTCAATCCAGTCTCCTACCCGCAGGCGGCCGCCCATGAGCTGGATACCATAGATGAAGTTGTTCAGGATATCCTTGAGGGCCAAACCGATACCGGCCGATAAACCACCGGCCACCAGGCTCAGGGATCCGGTAGGAATCTTCCAGACCACCACCACCACAATTACATAAGACATCCACACCAGCACGCTGATGATGCTGTTCCCCAGGGACAGGTTGATTTCGTTGTCCCGGATGGAGGTACGTTTGTGCTTGCGCATGAAGGCGGCATAGCGGACATACTGCCAGATGGCATGGATGGCCCGGTTGAAGTAACGCAGAACAAAGAACAGGATGGAAAGGCCGATGATGCTTGCGCCGGAGATGCGGAGCGTTTCGAACCCCTCCTTGCTCATGAGCTGGACGAAAGGGATATTGAAAATCTTGTCGTACAGGTCGTCAAAGTCAAAGACGTCCAGCGACATGTGGATGCAGAACGGAAGGGACAGCAGCACCATGGCCGGAATAAGGACTTGCCGGATGAAGTCGTAGAACCAGGTGGCGCCAAACAGGAGAGACTCCCGGTCCGCGCCCGACACATACGTAATCCGCTTGCGCAGGGCCTCCACCCGCTTGTCCAGCCTCCTCTGCTTGTAGCGATCCATCAGGTCTGAGATACAGAAGATCGTGAGGATTACGGCCAGTTGGAAGTACCACCAGATCAGGACGAGCAGCGACACGAACGTGTAGCCGAAGAAGGCCCCGATAAAGGCCATGAGGTAGATGGCCAGCGAGGTCCAGCCCAGGACACTGTCTATGGCGGTGGCCTTCCCGTTTTCCCGGATACAGAAGAACAGCTGCCGTAACACGGCGAAGGCAAGGATGGGCGGGAAAAGGAAATTCATCAGCAGGTCCGGCACAAAGGAGATGCGGCAGACGATGATGATTAACGCAATGAGGAAGGTGGGAATATAGAGGACCAGGCAGTGCGGACTCTGCTGGGGCTTCACCCGCAGCAGCAAGGAGCCCGTGATGGCCAGCAGCAGCCATAGGAAGGTATTGATATTCGTGGCACTCAACTGCACATACTCGTTTCCATGCACGCCAAAACCCAGCACCAGGAAGTACAGGAACGTACCCACCAGCACCGAGAACAAGGGCATCTGGTTCAGAGGCAGGTGGCGCTTGATCTTGGGAATGCGGCTCAGCAGGAGCAGAAGGAAGAACGTGAGCACCCAGAAGAGGACCAGCGCCACCAGCTGCACCACGCTCACAAGAACCAGAACGGCATTGGCGCCCTTGCTGGACAAGCCGGAAAAAAGGTCATCATCGTCGTCGTCCTCCTCCTCGGCATCGGCCGGAGTCTCTTCGTTAAGTTCCTCAAAGTCGTACTGGGCGTGCAGGGCCACCTTTACCTTTTCCCAAGCGGCCCGGGGCGCCGCCAGAATTTCCAAGAAAGGAGTCTGGCCGTCCAGGAACACATATTTCTCCAGTTCACCATAACGGGACTGGGCATAGTCGTACGCTTCTTTCATGCGCAGGTAGGCGGCCTGATAATGCGTGCTGTCCGCTATAATGTGGGTACGGTTGTGGGCCTGCTTCTTCAGGAGCTCGGAAGCATACAGGATACAGGTGTCACGGTAGACCTCTCCCTCAGCATCCAGAACAAAGGGGGACGAGAGCGAATCCTTGACGGCAATCCGGATGACTTCCCTCTCCAGGGTGGAAGCCAGTTCGGATAAATGCTGGTCCAGGGAATCGTTGTGATACATCAGGCTGTCCGGAAGGATCTCCACTTCTATCTCCGTCATCACCGGAGGGAGCCGTCGAAGAGCCTCCACCAGACGGGCATAACGGTCTATTTCTATGTTGAGATCATTGACAATTCGGTCGTACGGCCTCCTGTCCCTGCTGAAGTCCTTATAAGCCGTGGTAACCTTATTCAGGGCATAGGCAAGGTCGAAGGTCATTTCCTGCTCCTGGGTATACAAAAGGATGGACAGTTCGTTGGACGCAGAGATTACGTCCACCATCCGCTGGTGCTGACGTTCGTATTCCTTTTCAAAGAGTTGCTGTTCCTCCTCGCTTTGCTCCAATACCATCTTAAGCTCGGAACGCAAGTCCCGGAGTACGTCGGTCAAAGGCTGCCCGTTCACAATGGACAGCACCGGAATGGCAAAGACAAAAACAGCAAAGGCAATGGTCAGAAATCTCTTTTTCATTTGGGAAAACTTTACTACTGGCGATAAAGTTACTTATTATTATCCTACTTCGTATTGCCCCTTTTGGCTTCAGAAGGGAGGTATCCGTATAGTTCCTTGTAACACTTGCTGAAGTAACGCGGCGAGGTAAAGCCCACTTCGTAGCAGATTTCCGATACAGAGAGTCCGCTCTGCATAAGCAGCCTCTCGGCGTGGCGGAGCCGGATCAGTTTGATGAATTCAGACGGCGTGCTGCCGGTTGCGGAGACCAGGCGGCGGTAGAGGTTGGCCCTTGACATTCCCATTGCATCGGCCATCTGCTCCACGCTCAGTTCGCTCTCGACGATGTTCTCTTCGATAAAGGCCGTCACTTTGTCAACGAAATGGCGGTCTACGGAAACCACTTTCCTTTCCTCGATGCGCGCTTTCAGCTTGCCGGAGGTGTCTATGCCGGTCTGGGAGACCAGCAGGGCTATGTGCTCCTGGAGCACCTTGATGTCGAACGGCTTGGTGAAGTAGTCATCGGCCCCGCAGTCGCGGCTGATCTTTTCGTTTTCGTCCGTAAGCCGGGCCGTGAGCATCACCACGGGGATATGGGTGGTCGCCGGATTGGCCTTGATCCGCTGGCAGAGCTGGTTTCCGTCCATATTGGGCATCATCACATCCGTGACTACGATATCCGGACGAAGGGTTTCCATCTTCTCGAGGGCTATCTCTCCGTCGGTAGCCGTATTTACATTGTAATCGGAAGAGAGGACGCCCGAAAGATAATCCAGGAAATCCTCGCTGTCATCTACAAGCAGCAGGTTGATTCGCTTGGCGGCCGACGGTATGGGACCCTCCTCTGCAGGAGTATCCTCCCGGGACAGGGAGCTTTTCACAAATCCTTCCCCGGAAGCCTCGCACTCCCTGGCGGGAAGGGTCACCGTGAAGGTGGCGCCGCCTCCGGGAGTATCGGATACCTCCACCCTTCCTTCGTGCATGGAGACATATTCCCGGACAATGTTAAGGCCGATTCCGCTGCCTCCCTTGTTGGCCGATCCTTCTCCTTGCCAGAAACGGTCGAACAGATGCGGCTTTTCCTTGTCCGGAATGCCCTTTCCGTTGTCGGCCACCTTGATGACGGCCTCGTTTCCTTCCAGGAAAAGATCTACATTCACCCTTCCTCCTTCGTCCGTATATTTGATGGCGTTGCTCAGGAGGTTGGTCACTACCTTTGTGATCTTGTCCTCGTCGTAGAGCATATCAATCCGGTCTTTCGAGGTGCGGAAGGTCAGGATTATGCCTTTTTCCTTCAAAGCAAAGAACTGTCCTACCGAAGAACAGACCGTGTCTACCAGATTGGCCTTGGTGAAATGGACGCTCTGGGCATTCATCATCAGGCCCCTCAGGTCCAGCATCTGATTCACCATATCCAGCAGTTTGCGGGCATTCCTTTCGGCTATGTTCAGATTTCCCTTGACCTGCGCATCCTGCTCCTTCCCAATGGCTTCCGAAAGCGGAGAGAGGATGAGGGAGAGAGGGGTGCGGAGTTCGTGGCTGATATTGATGAAGAAGACTTGCTTCATCTCGGAGATGGCCTTTTCTTCCCTTTCTTCCCGGCGTCTCCGGCTAATCCGGGCGAGGACCAGGAGGGTTCCCAGCAGCAAAAGGGAATACAGGAGGATGGCCGGGGCGCTTCTGTACCAGGGCGGACGGACCGTGATGTCCAGGCTGCTCACCGGGCCGGAAGCGTTGCCTTCTGCATCGGCAATGGCTACCTCCAGTTTCATTCGGCCGGATTCGGCATTGGCAAACTGCACCACCGGCATTCCGTCCGGCGTAGGGGTCCACTGGCTACCGTCCGTGCTGAAGATGAACCGGGGCTGTCCCGGTTTTCCGATGGCGGAAGAGGCCAACTGGATAATGAAGGAGCGCTGTTCCCAGGACAGGGACATATGGGGCGTCACGTCTTTCTCTCCCTCCGGCAGCACGATGCCGCTGAAAATGACATAGGTGGAATCCTGGTCCTGGACAATATCCTTGGGAACAATGCGGACAAATCCCCGCTGGCTGCCCGTCAGAATGTCTCCGTTCCGGAGGCTGACCATCGCGTTCTTGTTGAACAGAACATCCGGCACGCCTTCGTTGGTTCCGTAAGAGGTGGCGAAAAACTCCCAGCCCTCTCCCCGGGAATTGACCTGAATGCGCGTCAGCAGGTTGTTGGAGCACACCCAAAGGCCCCCCAGCGTGTCTTCCACCACGGAAACGGTGTGGAAATTGGTGGAGTTTCCCCGGATATCCACCGAATAGGTTTCCCCGGAGGAAAGGGCGTAGGCGTGAATTCCCTTGTTGGAGGCAATCCAGAGAAGGTCCCTGGAGTCGATGAAGATATCCCGGACGTGCAAATCGGCCAGCTGCTCGTCGCCGATGGCCCGGATGGTCTTTGTCCCGGGGTCAAACACATCGACGCCGCGGGCGTGCCCAATGTAAAGCAGGCCGTTTTCACCGAAGCAGAGCGAACTCACGTGGTCTTCCCTCAGCGGACTGTTTCCGTGATGGTAAACTTCCGATTCGCCGGTGGCCAGGTTGATGGCCTGCAGGCCGGCCCCCAGAGTTCCCAGATAGAGGATTCCATCCTTGGAGCACCGGATATCCCAGATGTCGTCGCAGGCCAGGTTGCTGGATCCCGTATGGTAAGAGGTCCACGTTCCGTTGCTGAAATGGGTAAGGCCGCCCCGGAAAGACCCGAACCAGAGGGATCCGTCAGGGGCTAGCGCACTGCTGATCACGATATCGGAAAGCAGTTTGTTGCGGTCCATCCGGAAATCTTGCCGCTTCCCGGTTTCGGGGTTGTAACGGATGATTCCTTTTCCGTCGGAGCCAAACCAGAGATAGCCGGCGTTGTCTTCCTGGATGGTGGTGATGTCTTCCAGGTCCGTGTGGGCAAAGGTATTCTTACCGTCATAGATGAAACTCAGTCCGCTTTTGTAGGTACCCAGCCACATCACGCCGTTGTTGTCGCAGTACAGGCACTGGACGCATTCTCCCAGGAAGGCGGTGTCGGAAGAACGGGGGCGGGTCAAGACTTCCTCCGCGTCTGCTCCCGGGGTGTAAACCAGCAGTCCGTCGTGGTCCGTGGCAATCCATACGCGCCCTGAAGCGTCCGTTTTTACATCCTTGATCAGCAGCCGGAGGAATTTCCATTCGCCGGTGACGGTATTGTGGCTCCACGAGACGCTCCCGGTGTAAACGATTTCCAGGCCGGCGGAATCTCTGAAAATCCGGTAGTTGCTGTCCTGTGGATCCTGGTTCGGAACAACAGCAGACTCTGTCGAAGCGGCTTTCATAGTGACCGGATCCACACGGACGATGCGTCCGTCGATGCAGCAGATGGTAATCTCCTGCTCCGAGAAAATCAGGTCGGTAGCACGGATATCCTCGGGTTTTCCGTCGATGACCCACGAACCGGTCTTCCCGGCGCGAAGGTCTACCTTATATAATATAGAGCCGTGAATGGCCCAAAGGTTGCCCTGGGCATCGGCCTCCAACAGCTCGATGCTATCCGTGATGCCGTGACCGGCCAGCCAGGGGGATGGGTCCTGGACCACCCGCTCGTCCGAAAGGTCCATATAGGAGTAGCCCCGGGGCGTATGAATCCAAAGGTGTCCGACCGCATCTTCAAACATATCGTTGATGGAATTGTCCGGAATGCCGTCCGGGCCTTCAAAGAAATGCTTGAAGCGGAATCCGTCATAGCGGTTGAGCCCCACGTGGGTGCCTATCCAGAGAAAACCCCGTGAATCCTTGCATACTACATAGATACTGTTGTCGGAGAGGCCGTCGTTGATGGTCAGGCGGCGGAACTCCGCCCCCTCCACGGAGGGGCAGAACAGCAGGAGTACGAGTGCGGTTAGGCTTAACAACAGGTGTTTCACGCTCCAAAGATAAGAAAATGAAACGTAGATGACACGTGTTTGCAACATTTTTTACCATTCTTGCCGTTGGTGTTGAATAATTTTGCAACATGAGAAAGAAGCTTTTTTTGATTGTCCTGTTGCTCTTTTCGTTCCTGGCGGTCCAGGGACAGAGGGCCGATGTCCGCGAAGAATTCTTCGCGAATACGCTCCGGTCATATGGAAACGATTTCCCCTATCCGACCGAGACCTACAGACAAACGCCCTCTCCCAAAGGGTACAGGCCGTTCTATCTCAGTCATTACGGCCGTCACGGAGCCCGTTACTACTGGGAGGCTTCTTTTTATAAGCGGATAGACTCGCTGTTCACAGACGCACACGCTAAGGGAATACTGACAGAGGCCGGAGAGGATTTTTACCGGCAGTTCACTGCCATCCTGCCGGAACTGACCGCCCGGGTCACGGAACTCTCTCCTCTGGGATATGAGCAGCACGCGCGCATCGCGAAAACTATGTATGAAAGCTTCCCTGAAATTTTCAAGAAAGGCGGGCACGTGGAGGCTTTCTCCTCCCTGGAAGGCCGATGCATCGTGAGCATGGCCGCCTTCTGCCAGTCTTTGGCCGCACAAAACAGCAATCTGGATATTTTCCAGAGGGCTTCCAAGGAAACGCTGGATGCCGTTGTCCCGGATTCGAGGGAAAACCCCCGGCGCTGGACCTGCGTACCCGAGCCTTTCCCCGTGCCGGGCGAACCTTCGGTTTCCGGCAACCCGGCGGTGGCCAAACAACCGTTCGTAACGATGTTCTTCAAGGAAACAAGCCTGAATGAACAGGAAGCAAAGAACGTTCAGTCCACACTGAGCACCTTCTATACTTCCCTTCCCAGCATCGGACACGAGGGTATGATGGGTGAGCCCTATACGCCGGAGGAGATGTACCCCCGCTGGGAAGTTTCCAACGCCGGATCCTATCGCTACTACTGGTCCAAGCGCAAGCTCGCCGTCCCCATCGTCGAGGATATCCTTGACCGGGCCGATGCCGTGATTTCCGGCAAAAGCAACGACATAGCGGATCTCCGCTTCGGCCACGATTCCTATCTGGGACCGCTCAACATCCTTCTGGGCCTGGACGGCTCCCTGACGGTTCCCGCCGATCCGGACGATTTCAAGTACGTGTACCAGAACTATAACACCTGTATGGCCGGAAATATCCAGCTGGTCTTTTACAAGAGTCGGAAACCCGGCGACGAGATCCTCGTGAAGGCCCTCCTGTGCGGCCGCGAAGTGACTCTTCCCTTGCCCGGAGACCTCTATCCCTATTACAGATGGAGCGACTTCCGGAAGTTTTTCCGGGAACTGTGTGAAAGTGCAAGAAACGAAAAATAAACACTTAAATTAACTAATCAATTTTAATCTTTATGAAACTGCTATCAAAAACCGTTTTGATGAGATGCTGCGTTTCGCTGGCTTTTGCCATCGGCGCCCTTCTCTGTTCAACAGCCCAGGCTCAGTCCCTGAGTGTGAGCGGCCAAATTGTCGATGAGACAAACCAGCCGGTGATTGGAGCCGGCGTACAGGAAAAAGGTACGAACAACGGAACCACTTCCGATCTGGACGGCCGGTTCACCCTTGTGACCAAGGCCGATGCCGTCCTAGTGTTCACCTCCCTGGGCTACGACTCCAAGGAAGTAGCCGTGAACGGAAACCGTGTCATCAACGTTGTGCTCCACAGCAGCTCCGAATTCCTGGAGGATGTGGTTGTAGTCGGTTATGGCGTCCAGAAAAAGAAGCTCATCACCGGTTCCACCATCCAGGTAAAGGGTGATGACCTTGTGAAGCTCAACAGCACCAGTGCGCTGGGTGCTATGCAATCCTCGACCCCCGGCGTGAGCATCATTGCCAAAACCGGACAGCCCGGTGATGGATTCAATGTGAACATCCGCGGTATGGGTACCATCGGCTCTTACAAGCCCCTCTATGTCATCGACGGTGTGGCCGGCGGCGACATCAGCAACCTCAACCCTTCCGATATCGAAAGCATCGACATCCTCAAGGATGCCGCATCGGCCGCCATCTATGGTGCCCGTGCTGCCAACGGCGTTATCCTCGTAACCACCAAGCAGGGCAAGGAAGGCAAGCTCCAGCTCAGCTATGACGGTTATGTGGGCTGGCAGAACGCTCCCATCATTCCGGAAGTTTTGAATGCCAAGCAATATATTGAGGTTATCAATACGGCCGAGAAGAACAACCGCCTCACCCCTACCGACTTCGCGACGGTCCTAAACCCTGAACTGTACCAGAGCATCATGAATGGCTCCTTCACCGGCACCAACTGGATCCGGGAGTTCCATAATGACAACGCCCCCGTTTCCAATCACGCCGTCAACCTCACCGGCGGTACCGAGCGGTCCAAGTTCTCCATGGGTGTCAGCTTCACCCACCAGGAAGGTATCTTCGGCAAGCCGGCGGCTTCCAACTACAAGCGTGCTACGGTTCGTCTGAACTCCGACCACGTTCTCCTGAAGAAAAACGACCTTGACATCATCACCATCGGTGAGAACGTCACCTTCTCCTACAGCTCCAAGAGCGGTATCAATCTGAGCAACCAGTATTCCAACAATATGTTTGACGCCCTGACGGCCAATCCCCTCGCCGCCATGCGCCGGGCCGACGGAGAGTTCACCACTGCTGACGATTATACCGACTTCGGCATCTTCAAGTTCGACGGCGACGCCAAGAACCCGCTGTATGTCATCTCCAGAACCGCCCAGGGCAACAACTGGAAGTACAACTATGCGCTGAATATGTCGGCCAACGTACGCATCCAGCCCATCAAGGACCTCATCCTCAGAAGTCAGTTCAACTACAAGGCCAGCGCCAACAGCAAGCGTTCCTATGACATGACCTACGACGCCAACTCCACCACCTTCCTTGACATTGACAAGGTGTCTCAGGAGGCCGGTCTCGGTTGGAGCTGGTCCTGGGAAAATACGGCGGCTTACAAGTTCCACTTCGGCGAACATAACTTTGACGCCATGGTGGGTATGTCCATCGAACACTCCGGCTACGGCATGTCGGTGGGTTCCGGCCGCGAAGACGGAAAATGGAGAGACGATCCGCTCCACGCCTATGTAAGCAACATGACGGGCATCATCACGGAAAGCAAAGTCACCGGCTCCCCCTGGAGCGACAGCGGCCTGCTCTCCTATTTCGGACGTATCAACTATGACTATGCCGAGAAATACATGGTCTCCCTCATCCTCCGCCGGGACGGTTCCTCCAACTTTGCTCCCGGACACCGCTGGGGTACGTTCCCCTCTGTGTCTGCCGGTTGGGTGGTGTCCAACGAGCCCTGGATGGAAGGTGTCCGCAACACGCTCAGCTTCCTGAAGATCCGCGGAAGCTGGGGCCAGAACGGTAACTGCTCCATTGACAATTTCCACTATCTTTCCACGGTGCAGGTAGGTCCCAACGACGGCCGATATGGTTTTGCCAACGGCCTCACCGACCAGCCCAGCATCGGCTCCTACGCCGACAAACTCCCCAACCCCGACGTTACCTGGGAAACATCCCAGCAGATTGACCTCGGTGTAGACGCCCGCTTCTTCAGAAGCCGTCTGGGCGTGGTCTTCGACTGGTACCAGAAAGACACCAAGAACTGGCTGGTAAAGGCCCCCATTATGGGTCACTACGGTGCCGACGCTCCTTATGTCAACGGCGGTGACGTTCGCAATACCGGTGTTGAAATCGCCCTCAACTGGAACGACCAGGTGGGTAAGGACTTCTACTACAGCATTGGCGTAAACGCTGCTTACAACAAGAACATCGTCACCCGTATCGCCAACGGCGAGGGTGTCATCCACGGCCGCGCCGTAGTGGAGCAGGCTTCTGAACTGTACCGTGCAGAGGTAGGCTATCCCATCGGCTATTTCCACACTTACGTCACGGACGGCGTGTTCCAGACGCAGGAGGAAGTGGACGCCTGGCTGGCTGCCGGCAAGCCCACCCTCAGCGACAATCCCCAGCCCGGAGACCTCAAGGTCCTTGACCTCGACGGCGACGGTGTGCTCAACCAGGACAATGACAAGACCATGACCGGTGACCCCAACCCTCATTTCACCGCCGGCCTCAACATTTCCCTCGGCTTCAAGGGCTTTGACTTCGGCCTGAGCGGCTATGGCATGTTCGGCCACCAGATCTTCCGTGCCTGGAGACAGTACGGCCACAGACCTTATCAGAACTATACCACCGAGGTGTTTGACTACTGGCACGGCCCGGGCACTTCCAACAGACTGCCCATCCTGTACTCCAGCAACAGCAAAGCCTGCAACACCGACCTCTTCATCGAAAACGGCGACTTCTTCCGCATCCAGACGGTTACGCTCGGCTACGACTTCAACCGCCTGTGGAAAAACTCCCCGTTCGGTCAGCTCCGCCTGTATGTCCAGGGCCAGAACCTGTTCACCATCACCGGCTACAAGGGTATGGACCCGGAAGTGGGTACTTCCAGCGGATTTGACTCCTGGGCCAAGGGCATCGACCTCGGCTTCTATCCCCAGCCCCGCACCATTCTCGTGGGCCTTAACATCAAATTCTAATAACCGCGCCTGAAATGAAAACCATATTGAAAATAACGGCAGCAGCCACCGCACTGACTCTCCTGCTTTCTTCCTGTGAGAAACTGCTCGATACCACCAACTATATGACCAAGACCACGGCCGATTTCCCTTCGAACATCGGAGAGGTGGAGCAGATGATCACCGGTATCTACAACAACCTGAACGCCATTCAGGAATCCAACAAAGTCACCTGGCACTACCCCTGGGCCCTGGCTACGGCCGACGAATGCCTGGGCGGTGACGGAGCCAACGTCTCCATCATCCAGGCTGCCGATATGATGCTCAAGCAGGGCGACGGATACAACGGCGTCTACAAGAGCCGCTACGTGGGTATTGCAAGGGCCAACGGTGCGCTCGAGGCTCTTGAGAACTGCACTTTCATCTCCGACGAGATGAAAAACAACTTCAAGGGACAGGCTCTCTTCCTCCGCGCCTACTATTACTATGAACTGGCCAGCCAGTTCGGGAATATTCCCTGCCCCCTTTCGACCGTAGCCGATCCCACCCTTCCCCAGATTTCCGGCGAAGCCCTCTGGGGACAGATCATGCTGGACCTCAAGACGGCCATTGACATTATGCCCTCCAGAAAGTCCACCGGTGACGGTCACGTGGATAAATACTGCGCCGAAGCCCTCCTGGGCCGTGTTTACCTGTTCTATTCCGGTTTCTACAATGACGAGACCGTGAGCCTCCCTGACGGAACGGATCTTTCGAAGGCCGACGTGGGCCGCTACATCGATGACTGCGTGAAGAACTCGGGCTATACCCTGGTTTCCGATTACCACAACCTGTGGGCCTACAGCAACCGCGTCACGTCTGCCGACGCCCTTTACCCCGCCAAGTGGAAGGACAAGGGCTACCAGTATGTAGGCGACGACAGCGGCGTGAACCCCGAAGCCATGTTCTTCATCAAGTTCAACACCCAGAGCAAGGGCGACCCCTACCGCAAATATTCCAACCAGACGGCCCTCTTCATCGGCGGTGTGCGCGGTAACAAGCAGAAGTGCCAGAAAGGTGAGACGTTCCCGCTCAGCTACGGCTACGGAAACTGCCCGGTAAGCCCCGCCTTTGTCAAGGAATGGGAAGCAGCCGAACCCAACGACCCCCGTCGTGAAGCTTCCATCATGTACCCCACCGACTTCGTGAAAGGGTATAAGTACGGTGTGAAGGGCGACAACGTCCAGGAAACCGGTTACTACCAGACCAAGGTGATGCCCGTCATGGGCCGCGACAACAACGGCTCCATCAAATGGTCCTACCTCCTGGTCATGTACGACAACCTTTCCTGGTCCAAGGACGACTACCAGTACAACTTCTGCGACGATATGGTGCTGATCCGCTTTGCCGAGGTTCTGCTGATGGATGCCGAAATCAACGGAAACAAGAATTCCTTTGACCGGGTGCGCTCCCGCGCCAAGCTGCCCACCCTTCCCCTTACGGAAGAGAACATCCGCAACGAACGCCGCTGGGAACTCGCCTTTGAAGGCGTCAGACTGGGCGACCTGCGCCGCTACGGCACGGCCTATGCCAAAGCCGCTCTGGACAAGCAGGAGGGCGTTGAATGCTACTTCAAGGGTAAAAAGAGCACGAACCACGCCAGCGATTTCAACGGCGGTTACGGCGCCCGTTTCGAAATTACCAAGGGCTTCGCTCCCATTCCCACTGAACAGATCAACCTTTCCGCCGGTGCCGGCGAGGAGTATAAGTTCAAGCAGAATGCCGGATACGAAGGCTCTGACGAATACACCGGCTGGATTGAATAGTCTATGAAATCCATCCTTACAACCGGAGCTTTGCTCTGCACAATAGCGGCCTTTGCACAGGCTCCCCAGCTCAACCGCAACAATATCGACGAAGTATTGAAAGCGATGACGCTCGAGGAGAAGATCACCCTTGTCGTGGGAGCCAACCGCTATGTAGGAGATGAAAACGGTCCTGGACCCGCGCCCGGCTTGCCCGAGCGCAGGTCCGTGGACTTGCGTGGCATCCTGGAAAAGCCCCAGAGTGACGGAGTGACTGCTTTCTCCAGCGGCCGCGTGAAAGGAGCTGCCGGCGACGTGGTGCCTGTCGAAAGACTGGGCATTACCACGATGGTCCTGGCGGACGGCCCTGCCGGCCTCCGGATCGATGCCACCCGCCCCGGGGATGACAAGACCTACTATTGCACGGCTTTCCCCATCGGCTCGCTCCTGTCGGCCTCTTGGGATCCCGAACTCACGGAGCGGGTAACTTCCGCCATGGGCAACGAGGTCCTGGAATATGGAGCCGACGTGCTGCTGGCCCCGGCTATGAACATTCACCGGAATCCGCTGTGCGGACGCAATTTCGAGTATTACAGCGAAGACCCTCTGCTGGCGGGAAAGATTGCCGCGGCGTATGTCAAGGGCATCCAGGGCAATGGCGTCGGAACTTCCGTGAAGCACTTCGCCGCCAACAGCCAGGAGACCCTGCGCAACGGCCAGAACGCCTCCGTGAGCGAACGCGCCCTGCGTGAAATCTATCTCAAAGGCTTTGAGATTGTGGTGAAGGAGGCCCAGCCCTGGACCATCATGTCTTCCTACAACAAGATCAACGGCGTGCTGGCTTCCGAGAACCGCTGGCTGCTGACGGAGGTTCTCCGCGGAGAATGGGGTTTCAAGGGGTTTGTCTTGACCGACTG
>JAEEGG010011800.1_pt1 | contig 18961 bp, 21 predicted proteins | sample 9134161 | NCBI WGS metagenome assembly JAEEGG01 (sample SAMN16246543, study PRJNA631951) | gut metagenome | biome: gut microbiome; feature: rumen; material: CR-attached | host: Bos | place: Iran: Karaj | collected 2018-10 | reverse complement strand
TTATGCTGTCGTCGGCCTTCACATGCTGCAGCGCCAGCTGCATCAGCGTGTCCACATCCACCTTGCGCAGCTCGCCACCCTTGCTCACCACCAGCGTCTCGCTGCCCTCTATGTAGCCCTTCCGCAGCTGGGTCAGGCTGTCAATGTCCTTGTCCAGCTTCCCGTTCAGGTCCTCGCCCACCGCCGTCTCGGCCGCCTGTACTGCGCCCAGCTGGATGGTCTCCACATCATCGCTGGTCAGCATCGCGGCTGTCAGATCATCGTAACCGGGAATATGCTCCATCGTCATGCCCAAATCGGTCAGCGACAGGTTGCCGTTCACCGTCACACCGTTAATCGTCGGCTTGCCGCTCAGCTGGCTGAACGAACTCACATTCGCCATATCGTTAATGGCCGCAATCACCTCGTTCACTTTGTCAACGAGTTCCTGACCGCTCAGCCCTACACTAATCAAATCAATCATAACTATATATATTATATGGTTAAACTCTCAACGCATCGTTATCTTGTCGTCCGTCTTGTTTATCACCGTCACAGCATCTATCACATCTATCTCCAAGGGTCTCCGGCTCATCCTCTCCACCTTCTCAAACTCGAAACTCACCTCCAGCAGATCTTCGGCCTCGTCCATCACAGTGTAACTGCCTGGTACAATGGCAATGCGCCAGGCATAGTCGCCTTCCAACAGCAGGTTATACGGGCTCGAAAGCGCATCCTTCAGCAGCGCCAGCTCGCTGGCTGTGCGCAACCCCGTGCGGGCTGTCCACTGGCTGTGGCTGTCGTTCAGCGTATAACCTGGCACGCCGGCAGTAATCGAACGCTCGCCTTCCGTGCTGCTCGCCTCGGCCACACTGGCCACCGTAAAGATCTCATACAAGTTCATCCTGTTCTGCAGCAACAGCGTCTTCGCACTCCACCGTCGCTCCACAACCCTGAAATACCGCTTTATGAACTTCTGCTCGGCAAGCTTTATCTCAATACCATAAAAGGTCAGCCCCGTCGTATTGGTCACACCAAGAGCCGCCAATCCAACAGGCACTCTGCACACCCGCATCGGGGGGAAGGTAAGCGTATGGCTGTTGCCAAAACTTTCATTCACATGCACCATTTCCCCGTCGATGACCTTTACCACGTCATAAGGGCAGGTCACGCTGCTGCCGGTAAAGTTGGCCACATACAAATACTGTTCCGTCTCGGTGTCGGTGTTCACCACCGCACCGTTATCCTGGCCGAAGATGTCGGGTTTGGTCGCCTCATACAACTTCTCTCCCATCACGCTCAGCCAGTCGGGAAGGTTGTTGTCGCGGCAATACTGCTCCATCGCGCCGTTCCACAGCAGCACTTCAGGACTCTGCTGCAGCATTTTCGTCTCGCCGCCATATTGCTCGGCAAACAGCAGCTTCGCCTTCACGGCGGCATGGGTACAGAAATGCACACCTGTCATTTCACCAACCGGCGGCACATCGGGTTTCCCGAAAAACGCTTTCAACATGCCCGCATCCACCTCCACCGTGCCGTTGTTATCGTCGTAATAAAGGTCTGGCACTGAAAGCCGCTTGCCGTCCATCGAGGTCTCCATGCGGCACAACACCTTGTAGCCGTCCTTCACCGTGCGGTTCACGCCGTTGGCGGTGCTGTAAACCGTCACATAACTGCCAGCCGAATGGACCAAAGTCACATTGCCTGTCTCCGCCTCCTGCCTGTCGGTCAGTATCAGCGAAACACTCACATTGCCGTTTTGGACAATTTCAACATCATAATATTGGTTCAGGGTATAATGAAACTTCACCTTCAGCACCAGCTGCTCATACACCTTTGCCGCTGTATCGCACGGATATATCACCTTGGCATCGCTCGTTTGGTCGCCCTGGCTGGTCACCGTCCACACAATATCATCGGTGTAGGGTGTGCTCAACGTCAACGTGCCCGTTGGCAGTTCCGTAATTCTGAACTCGCGGCTATACCTCTCACCCTCCGTCTCATACGGTGTGGTCCGTATCAGCCACTTGGGGCTGTTGCCCAAAAAATCCACCTTATACGGCTGCCCTTTCAGTTTCATAACTTTTAACTCTCAACTTTTAACTCCATTCCGCCGCCCTGCGGCGGAATCCCACTCTCAAAGTCTTGCCATCTCTTTCAGCTCATTCTCATTCTCCTCGTATTCCAGCTGCATCTTCCGGCTGATGTACGCCTGGCGGTTCTTCGGATCCATCAGGTAGCGGTTCATCGTCTGCAGCTCCGTCAGCACCGCCAAAGTGTCGGCGTTGACACTGTTGTTCGTGTTGGTGTTGTAGATGTTTGTCGCACCAACACTATCACCGGCAAAGGTACGTGAAAGCCTTCTACTGCTTTGGGACAACTTTTCCCACCTTGGCTCCTCCACAGTCACCAGGTCGTCAATAGCCCGGCGGTTGCCCCGCTGGTAGGCTTCCAGCGCTGCAATCAAGGGGGCTGTCCGCCTGTCTTCCAGGAGTTGGTTGCTGGCCACCCACTCATCACCCTGCTCGCCCATCAGCGCCATCTGCTCACCTCTGATGAAACCACCCTTTGCATACGGGTTCACCTGCGAGGCAATGGCGGCCACCTGCAATGCCGTAGTGGCTGCCACAATGGCGGCGGCTATGGCGCCGGCAATGGGACCCATCTGGGCAAACGCCGTCACAACAGCCAGCGCACCCTGAATCAGCGCTTGCGCAATGCCGGCTTTCTTCTCCCGCTCAAACTGCTCGTGTTGCAACTGTTTTTCTTTCTCTTCCTTCTCCTTCTGCAGCTGCTCCATCTGGGCATCGTAATAGGCCTGGCTTATCAGCCCGTCCTCCAGCTGCTGCTTCAGCCGGTCGGCCTTCTCGTCCTGAATCTCGCTCCACTCGTCAAAAGCCGCCTGCTCCTTGTTGCTCTGTATCTGGTTAATGCTGTTAAAGATGTCGAACGCCGCATCCGCAAACTCCTTCAGCGCCGCCGTCATCTTCTCAAGGTTGCCCTCCCAGTCTGCGCTGAAGTTCGCCCAATCAATATTGATAAGGTCTTCCCACACGTTGTGTCGCTGACCGGCTTTCTTCACATCCTCCGTCTGCCATTTCATCAACGTCTCCAGCTGGTTGTTCAGTACCGTCAGCTGCTTCGCCTTCTCCTCGGGGGTCATCCCTTTATTGTCAAGGGCTTGCAGGGCGGCAATCTCCTTCTCCTTGGCCTCTATCTTTATTCTGTACTCCTCCTCCGTCTCGGCTATCAGACGCTTGCGCTCGCTCAACCCGCTGCGCTCCCGCTTAGCCTCCTCGTCCTTCATCAATTGGCTCTCGTTGGCGATGAACTTCTGCAGGGTGGCCAGTTTGGCCTTCGCCATGTCGGTCTGCAGTTTTGATTCGGCGGTGGTTTGCTTGGCCAACGCATCTTCATACAGCTTTCTATCCTCATCGTTCGTGGCCTTGTTCTTCAAATCCGTAAGTGTTGCAATGTTTTCCCGCACCGTCGCCAATGCGCTATCCCACTGCTTTTCGGTACCGGCCATCGCCTGCATAATGGGCGGCACCTCCTCGCCCGCTGCCACAGCATCCTTCAGCCACTTATCCGACTCTTCCTTCATCTTCTTTAAGGCATCTTCTGCATCTTTCAAGTACTTCTCTCCGGCTTCGGCAATGGCCTGGTTTTTTTGTTCGACGATAGCCTTAACATGCGAACCGCTATCATTCTCCCCATAGAGTTCTTTCGCCTCCGTTATTACATCGGCGTAATCGTTCTCTATCTTCTTCTTGATCTTCGCCCAGCCTTCTAAAGTGTCAGCTTCGTCCTTTCGGCGCATCTTCGCCACTTTTTCCTCAAACTTCTTTAACTTATCAGCAAGGTGTTCATCGCCGCTACCAGAACCGTAATTGCCACCGTCCCCCTCTTCCTCAGGTTCAGGTTCGTTTTTTTTCTTCAAAGCCTGAATTTTAGCATTAAGTTCTAATATCTTCCTTTGGGCCTCAATTTTAGCTGCTTCTGTCGTAAATTGGGATTGAAATATCTTAATCTGTTCATCTAAATCCTTTTGCAGTTGTTTCAATTCATCGTTGGCGTCTATATAAGGTTGAAACAATCTTTCTGATTTAGCTAACGCCTCGTTGGTTTCAACTTGACTTTTCAATATGGCCTCAACTTCAGAATAAATAGGAGTACCCGCTCTTTTCAAACCGAATTTTTTCTCCAAGTCCCGAAGAATAGGATCCACAAAAGCATAGGTATAGCCTGTAGCTGAAGAGGCCTTATTCAATATCTCCGTGACAATATCTTCAATTTTTCCATCTGGAATTTTTTGTTTTTTTAACTTATTACGAATCGACTCTATTTTAGAAGATTGCGTTTCAATATTATTAGATATAGCAGCTTTATCCGCTGCCTCTTTTTTTTCTGCAGCTATCTTTGCATATACTTGCTTAATCACATCCTTATACGCCTGCTCCACATCCCGCAGCGCACCCTTTTCATCAATATGCTTCTGAATAATATCCGGATATACTTCCTTCAGCTTGTTCAGAGCGTCATTATAGTCTTTGGTGCCCTTCTCGGCCTTCTTCAACTTGCCGAATAGATATTCCGCCTCCGCCTGTTCCTTCGAGCACTCCTCGTTGAACTCCCGCACAGCCTTGGTGGCCTCTCTGTGCCTTTCAACCAGTTTGGTGATGACAACCACAGCAGCGGTAATGCCAGCGGCAATCAACCCCCAAGGGGTGGCTTTGGTAGCGGCGTTAAGCAGTCGTTGCGCCTGGGCTTGTGCACGTGTGGCGGCTGCGTTAGCCGTCTTGGCCACGGTTTCCTGCACCAACACGGCTTTCATCTGGTTGTCGGCAGCCACACCTTGCAGGGTTTCAAGACGAGCCTTCATGTCTGCCAGTTTCTTCGCCTCCGTGGCCGCAATCTCAGCTGTCAAGGCCACTTTCTTTTTCACAGCTGTTCTTATCGAAAGCAATTTCAGCGCATGGTTGATTTTCATCTGCGCGGCCCCCATCTTGTCGGCTATCAGTTTCTTATTCTTGACAGCATAAAGCGCCGTATATGCGGCAATTAAACCCCACACCACGCCTGTGTGCTGCGTCACGAACTTGATGATTTCCGTCAAAATCTTCAATCCTGTCGCCCTGCTTTCAGTCAACTGCGTCAGCACCGGTATCAGTTCCTCACCCAAGGCAGCTTTTTCATCTTCCACCGCCTGCTTGGCTATCTCTAATTGCGCCGCGGCATTACTGTTCACAGCAGCGGCTTCGGTTATAGCCGAGTTTCCATCGGCATACGCTTGTGTCGCCAGCTGCTGGGCCTCACGCAACTTGTCCGTATTGTTGGCCAGTGCCAGCAGAGTGTCTTGCACACCGGCACCCTTCAGTTTCAGGTTGGCCAGTTCCTCGGCCAAAGCCGACTTGCCACTGGTGGTCTCAATCTCCTTAAAGGTATCGAGCAGCTTCAGAAACGCCGCATTCATATCGCTTTCAACCAGCTGTTTAAACTCGTCAGAGGTCATACCAACCAGTTTGGCGTACTTCTCCGTATGCCCCATCATGTCCATCATCACCTTCTGCACGGCAGTAGCGCTTCTTTCTACCTGCGCCATATTTTGGTCCATAGCTGAGGCTATACCCATGATATTGGCCTGTGTAATGCCCGCGGTATTGGCCACGCTGGCCAACCGTGCCGAAAAATCCATGATGAACGGCTCCGATGCCGACGAAGACTGTGCCAGCGTGTTCACCGCCGATGCGGTGGCAATCATCGCACCACGCAATCCCATGGTCTCGCTCTCTCCGAACATCTGCGCCATCTTGCCGATATTCTTCACTGCGTCTTCGCCTAAGTCTTCGCCCAAGGCCACATTGATGATGTCGGCGGCCTCCACAAAATCCTTAATGGCCTCCTTCGAGGTAATGCCCAACCGGCCAGCGTCGGCGGCCAATGCGTTCAGCTTTAACGTCGGTGTGCGGGTATCCATCTTCTTGAATTCCTCGTTCAGCTGCTTCACCTCCTCGCGCGAAAGCCCCGTGTACTTGCTAACACCCGTCATCGCATCATCCAGTGAAGCGTACGCCTCCACATACTCCTGCGTGGCGGAAACAAAACGCTGTAAAGCGGCGGAAGCGCCCTGTGCCGCTGCAGCAAACCCTCCGAATATCATCATATTATCCCTCATCCGTTCCGAATTTTTAACCAGCTCAACACCTGTCATCTTTAAGGATTTGCGGTGTTCATCGTATATGGACTTCAACTCCCGCAATTTTTTAGAGGTCTCTATATATTCGGTTGAGCCAATTTCCATTTTGTTCAACTGATTAGTCAGTTGAATCATTGCTGAACGGATAGATTTTATATTGTTCTCAACTTCCTTTCCGTTGATAAAAACATTTATTCTTTTGTTAACTTCTTTTGCCATAATAACATCTTTTATGGCAAAAGTAAATAGACATTATGGAATTGGTTGGAACAAAAAAGGCGGACATCTTGTTGTTTTGTCCACCTCTTTTAAGTCTATGAAGAATTATATTTCTCACAGAGTACTTCTGTAAGACTTACTCATTATACTTATCGACTATTTTATATCCTATAAATACTAATAATATGGTTCCTAAGAGTTCTAACATTTTAGCATCCTCCTTTCACTCTCAAATATACGCAAAATATTTTTTGTATCATACAAATTATACAAAAAATGTACGTTTTTTCGCATTTGCTCTCTGGTAGCGGTCTTCGCGCCGGTCAAAAACTCCGTTTTACAACTTCCAGTGCCGCCCAAGGCCTCACTCATGTCAAAATTTTGGAAGAAAATTAACAAAGAATGAGGGTCGTGTAAAAAAAATGTTTCTGCTATTTCTTCCTATAGTTTGTAAAATTTACTGGAGGCAAAATAACAGGGGGCAATCCCGCCTTCAACGACATATTCGTTATATGCTCTCTAATATATGGAAAAATAATCGCCGCTCCATTAACACGCCCGAAAGCATCAAAGTCGGACAGTTGGCTTTCTCCTACGCATTCAAAAACGCCTACCATCCGGACATGGAAAGAAAATTGTTCTATTTCGTTATGTTTTTGCGACACAACAACTGTTTCTGCCACAGTAATAAATTTGTCTTGGACCCCTACTTCTGAATTTATGTCCACATTTAATCCTGAATCAGGATTAAACTGGACATTATTTATGCGCTGAAAATTGCTCTCAAGCAAAAGCAAATTATTAATTCTAAAACCTGATTCCATTTTATTCATTTCATCCATAATTATGCCGCTATTAGAATTTCACTTTCGATATAGGGGGAGGCTCCCTCAACAAAATCAATCTTATATTCCTCCATTTCGGCAGGAAATGGCATCTCAAAACAATCATTTAATGTCTTTACAATCTTGGTATTCAGGATGTTCTTAGTTTCCCACACACAAGTAATAGGTGCATATTCCAGTCCTTCCATCATCAATTCAGGACTGTCAATTCCAACTATTGCATCATCCGAAATGAAACATATATTTTCCAAGGGAAATTGAGACACAAAACGATTATATAAATCATCTTCCCATTGAATGTAATCACTGTCTAAATGATACACTTCATTAGGCAGCACCTCTACGACATGCACCAATGCATTTTTATCGTATTCATAACGAATACGTGTTTTAGGGAAACGTTTGATAAACTCATTCAATTCTTCGTATATAAAATCTTTCGCTTCCATTATTATATTAGTACTTCTTTAAAATGGGCATCAACTTGTTAGACAAGTCTAACGAATTCCTACTCTTCTCAATATCAAAAGTAGCATCGCTATAATCAGCATCAGTGCGGAGTCGTTTTAGTTGCGGGATTTCATTTCGCAAGCATCGGGCATCTTCTCTCGAAGTTTTACACTGCTTGGCATTAATAAAATTCACGACTTCATTCAACAAAACCTCATGAGAGCCTATACGCGCCTGACTTGTATTTGAATCCAACTCTTCTTGCGATTTCTTCATCGAGTATAGCCAAATGTATCTCAACATTTGGTAACAACTATAGTAAGCAGCATGAGCAACAGCAGGGTATAAACATTTATCGTGCAACAGATTCGCTGCCTCTACAAGCATCTCTGACTTGTTTTTCAGTGGACTAATTTGCATGGCACGCTGCATAATTAAGGTTTGCAAAAATACAAAAATATTTCATTTTCTGTATCATACAAATGCGACAAAAAAATCACTTTTTTCGCATTTTCGCTCTGGCAGGCAGTTTCACACATCAAACCAACTCAATTTGATGGCGTCTTGAGTCATCAGGACAGCACTTCATGTCAAAATTTCGGAAGAAATTTAACACGAAATGAGGGTCGTGTTAAAAAATGACAACATTTTAGTGCAAAGGCACAATCAGATCCTGGTTAATCATTTTATCCACATTGATTGGTGGCAGAATAAACACATTGAACGGTGTGTTTTCAGTCTTGCAATAAAGCACTCCTCTGGCCGTTCCAACCGTATGCACGGCTATATGTCTTAAAAATTTCTGTGGAAACACTAAGTTATCTCCGTTGATGCAAGCGTCCCAGTCTTCTGGTTTAACCTTAAAACCGCACAGCAATTCAAGCATAAGCAACAAATCCGCATCTTTCAGATACTTAACCAGCAGCACCATTGCTATACAGCGATTTTCCTTATCTGTTTTGAACTGGATACTCAAATCCATTGTAATATCTTCATTCGGAACTTCCTTTCCTAATATGGCAAACTGGTTTACCGAAATCTGATTCATAAAAAAAGCAATATTTTCCATAACTATGCGGCTTGATATGATTCTGCATAACAATTCAGTACAGACTCCTCTGAGAAGATTTCCTGACAGTTTTGCCAATTCGGTTCATAATATTCTCTTGGGGCAACGGATTGGGTTAACTGTGACAAAGGTATCTCAACCAACGAAACTCCAAGAGCGGCCTCCAAATTGCATATAGTTTGCAATGACAAATTCTCACTGCCTTTCACCAACTTACTAATGTATTGCTGGGACACACCCATCTTTTCTGCCAGCGCTTTCTGGCTCATACCAGTCGCATCCAGAGCCGCCAAAACCGCCACAGCAATCCTGCCCGATTTTCGGAGCCAGGCACGGTTTTCTTTCCTCCACCGAGCTTGCTCACGCCAATCAGCCGGCGCCGGCTCACTGATTTGCTTTAATTTTTCTAACGCATTCATAGGTAAATATTTATTCACATAAAAACTCTCTAAAACCAGCGTAATCGCAAATGCCATTATTCACCAAATAATCTCTGCACTCCTCCAAACGCTTCAATTCTTTATTGGTGTGCTCTCGTTCCTGCATATTTTCCGTCAGTTTGATTGTTCCACCTGTCAAAACAAATATGCCGTCTTCTATTTCAATCGCATAAAAACGAACCCAACTACTATAGTGTATATACGATAAATGGGATAACTTCAGTTTACTTCTTTGGAAATATGGATCATTCCATTTTTCAGACAGATTATGAAAACATTGACGTAAGTCTTTCGTTTCATCAAAAAACAAATCTTCAATCTTATCAAGGTCATCTATCGTGCGTTCTATCGCAACTTCAATATCTGACACATTAAAATAGCCCAAATCTTTCTTGTGCTTATTAAAGAAATTCCATAGCCATTCCCTATCATACAACTGTTCCATGGCAACGGCGTAAATATTGCCATTATCACCATCATACCAAAAGGCATACAGTCTATTGTCAACTATGGGATTGCTGTCAACTTTCACTGTCAGAATTTTCGGCAAAAATACACTTTTTTTTCACACAATCAACCTATAAGTTTATTTTTTTGTATTTTTTGCCTGTTTTTATTCTAACTTTCTGAAATTCACCAACATTTTATCGCCATAATAATCGGCCACCAAGTCGCCGAAGGCATCCAGCCCGCTCTCTATGGGGTTATGGATCCAGTCGCTCATGCTCCGTTTTATATAAGTGCGCCCCGAAGCGGTCCTGCCGCTCTTCGTCGCCGTGCCGTTCCGCGGCTGGCCGTTGCCCACGCCGTACTCCCTGAAGATGCCGTGCACAGGTATTCTGAAGCTGATGTGGTCCACATCGCCCATCTTGTTCTTCACAAGGTAGCCCACCTTATCCTTCAGCTTGTATTCGGTCTTGCCCGCATAGCGTCCGCTGGTATAGGTATGCGGTCTCTTCTTGCCCTTGGTAAAACCCGCTGCGTTCGCCTTTGCCTGGCTGCGCACACGGTCGCACCAGCGCTTCACCGCCGCCCGGAACTCCTCATCTGTCATCAGATGCTCGTCTGCCATAATTATTTCCTCTTCTTATTGTCAATTATCAGCTGGTTCAGCCGGTGAAGCACTGTATGCACCGGCAGCTGCAGAAACTTCTCCTCATCCTGTATATTGTCGCCCAGCAAATTGCGATGGATATTCGTCCACGAAAACTGCCCCTTCTCCGTTTCTTCCGGCTCCAGCGGATTGTCGTTCGGCCCGTCGTCAGCCTCCGTATTATCGTCGTGGTATGGGAATATCTCCGTATAAGTCGCCTCCAGCGAAGCAGCCCTCACAGCCCTGTAATTCAATATCACCGCCATCTCCATCGCCGATATGCCTCCATTCCGCCGCAAGGCGGAACCTCCATCATTCGCATCCTTCCCGGTGGCTGAGCTTGCCGAAGCCACCACTGCCAGCCGCTCAAACCTGCGTGTCGTCCCGTATGTTGTAAACGGCACCCTGCGGTCCGTCTCCCCGTCATAACCCTTTCGCTCCTGGCGAAACAGCGCCGCTACCACGGCCCTGTAATAGCCTTGCATCATACACTGGTCGGCATACACAAACTCGCCCCACGTTATATTGGCCATATTGCTCATCGGACCGTACCACACCTCACCATCCACATCCAAGGTCGGTATCTTCCACTCTCTGAATTTAAGTTTACCCGGATCCGGGCGCAACATCCACTCAAACAACTCACAGATACTGTACCGCTGGAATGCCGACAGTTCATCCCACACATCCTCCGGCAAACCAGTCAGCACCCGCAGCGCCTCCTCCTCCCCGTCCATCAGACGCACCGCGGCCACTAACTGGTCTCCACTCAAATCGGCAAACGACGACGGCAACTTCACCTCGTGACGCTCACCGTCATACTCGTATTCAAGCGTATTCATATCACTACCGCACGGTTGGCAAACACCGTAATCCATATTTCGGTCGAGCCGCCTGCTGGCACCACAATACCGTCCTCGGGCTTTTTCACTGCTGATTGCTCCAACTGGTTCACCTGCCCTATCGAGACCTCTATGTCCGAAGAACCAGTATTGTTTACCAACAGGCAGTTCTCACCTGTATTTTCGGCAGTGATGTTCACAGTTATATCGCCATTGGTATCCAGTTCCTGATATGCCCTTTGTGTGGCCGGGAAAGTCAGATTCACAGATTCGCTCTGTATTCCGAGGTTTGTGTAAGCTATGCCCACCGAATCCTCTATCCTTCCCCTTGCTACTTCATCCTTAAACAGATAGGTTGTTCCATCAATGGTTATGCTCCGTGCCTCCACGGGATTTTCCTGTTGTACTGTATTTTCTGACATATCTCGCTTTTTAGTAGATTGTAAACTTCGTCCAACCAGACGGCATACCTCCATCACCGCTTGAATAACTCGGTGATGAATTGCAGAAGAATGCGCCCACATTCGGTACACCTGTAAGCCACGCGTCCAAAGGTTTCGTGAGTGCAGAGCTTGTAATAGAAGTGGCTTTAATGAATACTGCTCGCAGCGAAGTGCAGCCATAGAACATTTTATTATAGACTCTGCTTGTAGTAATGGAAGTTGCACGAAGCAGCGGAGAAGATACTAATGATGTACAGCCGCGGAACATTTCTGAATAACAGTAAGTCTTAAGTGATGTCGCAGGTAAATCTGGCGGAGAAGCCAAAGAAGTGCAACCATAAAACATTTCAGCACAACAATAGGATGCAAGCGTTGTTCCAAGAATCAAAGGTGCGTCAACTAAAGATGTGCAATCCATGAACATTGCTCGATAGCAGTAATCAACAAGAGTAGTCGCTAACAGTGCTGGCGCATACTTCATTGCTGCGCATTTATAAAACATCTGGTCATAACAGTTTGTGCCAAGTGTCGTCGCTGGTAACTCTGGCGGTCGCGTAAGAGCAGAGCAGTTATAAAACATCAAAGAATAACAATGATCTGCAAGTGTCTTCGCTGGTAACTCTGGTGCTGACACTAACACTGAACAATCAGAGAACAACCTATAGAAGCAGTAAGATGCTATGGAAGGAGGCGTCGTTGATAGAATGTACATCAAGTTTCCGCTCGCACGGAATTTTCCAGTCATAGCAAACTGACTGTAATCTGACGCGCTCGAACCTATTCTGCTATTGTTTTCTCCCTTGAAATATATGGTTTCTCCCATTTGAACAGTAACAGCAGAAAAGTCCCAAAGAATCCAGTTGGACTTGTCAAAAGAATAGTAGATTACAGGCTTCGTGGAACTTGCATTTGTTCCTTGATGTGACATTGAAATCGTGCTTGCCCCTGAATTAGTATTCGTAAAGCAAGGATAATCAACGGAATCAAGCACTGGAGCTGCACTGGTCTCCGTCATAGAGCGCAGCGTTACCACCGCACGGTTGGCAAACACCGTAATCCATATTTCAGTCGAACCGCCTGCTGGCACCACGATACCGTCCTCGGGCGTTTTCACTGCTGTTTGCTCCAACTGGTTCACCTGCCCTATCGAAACCTCTATGTCCGAAGAACCAGTATTGTTTACCAACAGGCAGTTCTCTCCTGTATTTTCGGCAGTGATGTTCACAGTGATATTTCCATTGGTATCCAGTTCCTGATATGCCCTTTGTGTGGCCGGGAAAGTCAGACTCACAGATCCGCTCTGTGTTCCGAGATTAGTGTAAGCCATGCCTACCGAAACCTCTATCCTTTCCCTTGCCTCCTCATCCTTAAACAGATAGGTTGTACCATCAATGGTTATGCTCCGTGCCTCCACGGGATTCTCCTGTTGTACTGTATTTTCTGACATATTTCGCTTTTGAATGATTAATCAACTGTTATGTTTCCTTCGTTGTCAATGCTTATATTGCTACCGCCAGCAATCTCCGATACAATCACCTTCCCATAGCTCGGTAAAGTGTCACTCACAACCCTCACCACCGTACCTTCCGGCAAACACAACCTGCACACAACATCAGGCGACTCCTCTTTGACGATTACTGTCTGATGTTCTGCGTCACAGCCAGCTGTCACACGAAAATATCCTTTGCTTACACGCTGAACCTGCACCAATGTATTGGTTCCAGATGCAGTGAATGAGGCCGCATACTTGCCGTCGGCCTGTTCTTGAAAAGTTAATGTTGTTACCATAATACTCTATTTTTTAATTGTTACTACTGAAATTCAATCCACTCATCATCGTCCGGTTCCCACTCCATCGCCGTATTCAGCCTTATGGTATAGCGCATACCTGCGTAAAGGTGTTGCTCATCCAGCAAAGGCACAGCCTGAATTGCCTCCACATTGGCGCATATCTCACCCTCCGCGGCATCGTGCGTTATGCGGCGCAGAACCTCGTCGCCAATACGCTCACATAGGCTCATCGCACTGTATATGTTGCCCCAGTTCTTACTCTCCTTATAGGCCACGGCCACTATGTACGAAGTTTCCCGTGTCTTGCCGTCCTCATCAAAGGTCAGCTCAAAACTCTCCGCAATCAATGCGGGAAAACGCACCTTGTTCCTCAAATCGGTATAGAACTCCTCCAATTCGCCGCGAAAATAATGCGGTTCCTTCGCTGTATGCCCAATCAGCTTGTGCTCACTGGCCAGCCGCTCCACATACTCGTAATATTCGTTAACAGTCATACTATCTATATTATGTATAGCCGCAAGGCATTGCGGCTCAACTCTCAACTCCCCACTCTCACAGCGCCTTCAGCATATTCACCAGCTCTGGCTGCGGATGCGGGTCACTCTTATCGTTTCGGTACGAGCAGTGTCCAAAGATACCAGGCTCTCCCCGCAACGCCTTCGTCGATACCATCCACATCTCATTGCGATATGATTTCGGAATATCGTGTCGCTGGCACAGTTCCTGTAACAGACTGTACAGCGAATCAATCTGAGCCGAAGTGTAACGCTCGTAATAAAGATGCCCCTTCCACTTGTTCTGCTGACAGTACTCGTAAAAATACTTCACCGGCTTGCAAGCCGTGTTGGGCACGTATGTTACGCCGTTCCACTTGGCAGGATAGAACCGTCCGTCAGTATGAGGGCGCAGCGGCCCCCAGCTGTCCAGTTCTATGCCGATACTCTGCCTGTCAAGGTTCAGCTGTGGTACTTTGGCGGCGGCGAAATGTTTCTGCCCCAGCCCAAGGTGATAAGCCCAATTCTCCTCCGGGAACAGCTGATGTACCTGCCCTTCCCTGTCAATGATGAAATGGGTGGCCACACGCTCCATCGTATGCTCCCACCATGCAATGTCACCTGCCACGCCTGCACCACTCACCGTGTGATGCAGCACCACCTGTCTCTTCACAGTTCGCTCCATCACATATTGGCTTTGCGGAAATTTATGCTGTACAATATTCATCTCCAAACTTTTAACTCTTAACTTTCAACTCTCAACTTTTAACTCTCCCCTTTTGCCTTCTTCGCCCTCGGTCTCGTGATGCCTGCCGACCGTATCAGGCTGTTCAGCTCCTGGTTCTCCACCTTCAGCGACTCAATCTGCCCCATCAATTCGTTCTGACCTGCCTTTAGTTCCGCATTCTCCATCCTCACCGCCTTAATCTCGTTCTTCAAATCTGCGTTCTCGGCACGCAGCGACTGCAAATCGCCAAGCATATTCACAATCTTGGCATTGTCCTCCTGAATGGTGGCCGACAGCATACCGATAGTTTCCTGCAGACTCTGAACCGCCGTGTTTCTTCGCTGCCTGGTACCGGCGAACCAGCCTATTGCACCCGTAACGGGCGTAATCAAGTAACCTATAATCGTTGTAATGTCCATTATAAATTGTGCATTATGAATTGTGAATTGCAATTACGCCAGCCATGTCTTCCTGCCTGTATTATCCCTGTGAATCACCCCGTCAACAGGACTTTCGCCGGCAAACACTATGTAGTTGGGATAATCCGATTTATGCTGTGTCATATAGTTCAGAGCCGATGCCAGATACATCTCCGCCTTCTTGGCCAGCAGCATTCTCGTCTCGGCTACCTGCGAGTGTGTAACGGGGCTTTCGCTCACGCCCTCCAACGTGCTGCTCTCAAACACCAGCCCCTTCTCGGTCGGCATCTTGTGAAGTTCGCCTATGCCGGCTACCAATGCCGTATAAACAACATACCGCCTGATGGCTGGCATAATGGCCTTGTACTTCGCCTCCGACTCATCTGCATCCAACAGCTCTGCGTAAAAATCCGTCCCGATGCGGTGCTGCAGGTCGATAAGTTCCACATCTCTTACATACTGCCGCATCTTCAGATACACCAGGCGGCTGCCGGCAATGTCATAACACTCATCAAACATCCTGGTATTGCGGATGAGCGAGTGAACCGCCGACAGTTTGTATGGAGAATCGGCGAACTCTGGAAATTCTTCAACATGTTTTTCCAAAAATTCCAGCACATTGTCAAGATAGTCAAAGCCTTCATTCTTCAGGCTGCGTTTGATATTCTCCTCCTGGTAACGGTACAGCCTGTTCTCTTTGTCCACCTCCTGCGAAACGCCCGTATCGCTTATCACAGCACTAATCACATCGTAACCCTTCCAAATGGCAAGCCTTACCAAGGCAAAGCGCACCATATCGAGCAGCTGCTGCTCAGATTCGACGCTATCTTCTTCACTTGAATCACCAGCAGCAACCACTTCACTGACGGAACTGTCATCGGCAGTCACCAGCTGCGCTGCATAAAAATCCACCAGCCGGCTGAAAAGCGAGTCGCCCAACAGCGGGCGGATATAGTTCTCCTCGCACAATGCCAGGTGTGATGCCACGGTCTCAAACCGCAGGTTGATGTTCACGGGCAAATATTGCTTGAACTCGTCAGCCCGCTCATTATACTCCTCCGAAAACAATCTCGGTCCCATAACTTTCAACTTTTAACTTACCATTCCGCAGCACCGCTGCGGAATCTTTAACTATGTCAACGATTCTTGTGTATTTCTTCCGCTGTCCAGCGTAGTAAGATTGATATTGCGGTACTTCAGGTCGATGTTCTTATAGCCATTGAACTGCAGCATCATCTCCACAGGGTCCAGAACCATCTGCTTCTCGATGTGGCTCAAGATCATGCTCGCCAGCAACCCCTCACGAATATCAGAGCCGCTGCCGGCATTGCCGCTGTACGGTCCGCCTGGCATACCCGCACCCAACACACTCGGGTTCACCATCAGCGAAAAGAGAATCTCGCTGTTTGCTGCCGCCGAAGTGCTCAAACGCTCTTCCGCCTTTAGGCTGCTATCCAGCTTGGTAAGAAGCCACTCGCCGTTCTTCTTGCCACTCTCATCAATGTAATATTGGGTAACCAAGGTCTTATTGGCATTTTTGGTGTCGGTAAGCTCTTTTTCAAAATTGTCCATATACTCTTGAATCAGCTTTTTGCGCTCTTCCACATTCTTGTACTCCGCCTTCGGGAACTGCTTCTCCCAATACGAAGCCGGAATCTGGACGTGCCACATCAGGCTCATCGCGTTTTCGTAGGCCTTGTTCAAAAACTGCGGAATCTTATGGGCGATGTCAATCCATCCGCTATCGTATGCCGACTTCCAATCCGGAGTGGCATAGTAGTCATTATTACTGAAATAGTTTTTAATACGCGGAAAGGCAATAGCTCTCACATTCTCCAGGTTTCCAGTATCCTTTCGCCACATCAGATCATATACAGGATCCTGCTCATCCAGCACATCATAAACAGCATAATCTCTGTCTGTTGGCGAACTATTCTTCCAATCACCGTAAACCAGCAACTTCTTCTTATTCTTGCTGATACGGCAATGGCGCGCATTCAGAATCTCCACCCTCACAATCTTGTCACCGGCATTGTTGAACACCAGCAGAGGGAAACAGTTTCCAAACTTGATAAGGTCACGAAACGCGGCGGTATGGAAATTCCTGAACGGCAAACCGCGAAGATACGACAGCACATCCGCATCATTCACCGGCTTCAGCACCTCGCTGTTATTATCGTCAAAGCCCACCACTTGCACAGGAACAACTCCCTGACCATAGCAACAGCGCACCTTATAGTTCAATCCCGTCTTCAGTACACTGGTCCCCTCAATAACAGCATCCGCATCATCCGGATAACAGTTATTGTCACCCCATTGCACATACTCCACATCCTTGAACGAAAACAGATACTCAGGTGTTTCCACCACCCTTTTACTGCCTATAGTGCTACCAAAAACGGCTTTGCCACTCAACATCAGCGGCGTACCTTCTTTATTGAATAATATATCCATAGTCTATATCTTAACTCTCATATTATTGAACATCCTGATATTGTCAATGCAAACCGGATAGATGTGCCCAACAGCGTTTCCATGATCATCCACCTGCTGCACACCGCGCGTGCGATTGTCGGTCATATTCATCCTCAATCCACAGCTGCGCGCCCGTGTGAGTGTCACCAGTTCGCCATTCTTTTTGTAAAACTGGATGGAATAGTATCGGGAACGACCATCTGCAGTCTCACGGGTTTCCATTTCAACCAGCACATCTGCCCTTTGCATTGTATTGCTCATTTCATCTTTTTTGACAAAAATAACACTGTGACCTCAATCGCTTTGGAACAACTTTTCCCCTCTTTTCTCTTCAGATAATAAAGTTCCACGTTTGAGTCCCAGAAGGACACAAAACAACTGTATAAATAACTGATATACAGGAATAATCTCAAAAAAAATTATTTTTTACACAAAATATTACACACTTTTTCTACCACTATTCAAAACAAAAAAAATTACGAAATGAAAATTTTTGCAAAACGCTATTTTTCAGCGTTTTGACCAATCCAAAAAACAATTCTTTCTTACTCAAGCATTTCGAGAGCCGCCGCTCGCCCTACTTGGCACGGAAATTTCTTTTTCCGGTTTGCAAGGAAATATGACAGCGGTATGTGTAACCGACGAAAATAATTACAGCGTCTTACCGCCCATCCGCACTGGCACGAAGTCGCCGCCGTCGCGCTTGACGATGGTGCCGTACTTGGTCCACAGGATCTTATCGACGGCATCAGAGAAATGGGTGGCTTCCTCCGGCAGCACACCGCTGCCGCGCCGCTCGCTGCTCTTGTCTTTTCCCAGCTTGCCGTCGTACTCCTTCACCATTGCGTTGTTCATCGAGATGAGTGTGTAGCGGCAGCGGGTGCCGTTGATGCGGAAGAGCGGCAGTTCCGGATTGTCTTCCTTCAGGATGCTGTTAATGAGCAAGTACTTGTCAGATTGTGGCGGCTCCATTCCCGGATGCTCGTGCTCGATCACCATCCAGCCCGCAGCGGTCAGGTACTCAACGGCCAACTGGTTGTAAGTCTTGCTCTTCACAATGTTGGGGTTGCGGCTGTCGCCGTACTTATCCTTGTAGAAGTGCAGCTCCCGGTTGGCGTGCTGACGGTAGTGGTCGCTGAACTTGGCGCACAGCTCCTTGATGAGCACGTTGCTGTTGCCGTCGGGCTTCACAAAGAACTCGTTGATGATGTTGTGTACTTCCTGGTCGGTGCTCTTCCCTGACACGAAGTCGTAGTTCCTGGTCTGGCTCACGCTGAAGAGGCAGATGGCCGAGCCCCAGTCGGGTACAATTTCCAAGGGGACAGACGGGTTGCAGTCGCGGTCATAGACGGACGAGCCGAGGATGTCTTCCGGCTTGTAGTCGAAGTTGGTCTCCTTGGCCATGGCCATAATCATCTGGCTTTGGTCGGAGGCGTAGTAGATCTGTTTCTCCTCGTTGATGCTGTAGAAACAGTCTTC
>JAEEGG010011794.1_pt1 | contig 18969 bp, 17 predicted proteins | sample 9134161 | NCBI WGS metagenome assembly JAEEGG01 (sample SAMN16246543, study PRJNA631951) | gut metagenome | biome: gut microbiome; feature: rumen; material: CR-attached | host: Bos | place: Iran: Karaj | collected 2018-10 | reverse complement strand
ATTTTATTGTTATTTTGTTATTATGTTACTATGTCTTTACCTCATTACCGTGTCTATTTTATTGTTATTTTGTTATTATGTTACTATGTCTATAAAACCCATGTTACTTTGTTATTCTGTTACTATGTCTTTCAACCATAGTGGGAATTGTTCCAGTGTCAGGCAGTCCTCTATGCGCACGTTGCCCACGCGGGTGCGGCATAAGGCGGTGAGGAAGGCGCCGCTGCCCAGGGCCTGGCCGATGTCGCGGGCCAAGGCACGGATGTAGGTGCCTTTACTGCACACCACGCGGATGGAGAGTTGCATGGTCTGTGGGTCGAAGGAGGTCAGCTCCAGCTCGTCGATGCGCAGCGTCTTTGGCTTCAGCTCCACCTTCTCGCCCTTGCGGGCCAGCTTGTAGGCGCGGTCGCCGCCGATGTTGCAGGCCGAATATTCGGGCGGCACCTGCTGAATCTCGCCAATGAAACCGGCGAGCACGCTGGCTGCCATGTCGCGGGTGATGTGGCGGGTGGGATAGGTCATGTTCACCGTATGCTCACGGTCGTAGCTGGCCGTCGTGGCTCCCAGCTGCAGGGTGGCGGTGTACTCCTTACTATGCTGCTGCAGCTGCTCGATGCGCTTCGTGGCCTTGCCGGTGCAGAGGATGAGCACCCCCGTTGCCAGCGGGTCGAGCGTCCCGGCATGCCCTGTCTTTAGCCGCTTCACATGAAGGGCTTTCGACAGCCGGGTGCGGACATAGGCCAAAGCACCGAACGACGTCATGCCGTAGGGCTTGTTGATGCAGATGATTTCCCCTTCGTGAAAGTCCATTTAGTCCACCATTGCCAGTGACTGTCCTGCCAGGAGCAGGGCAATAATGATTCCGCCTACGATGATGCGGTAGACGCCGAAGGCCTTGAAGCCATATTTCGAGAGGAAGTTGACAAACCACTTCATGGCGAGCAGGGCCACGACGAACGCCACGACACAGCCCACGATGAGCATGGTAATGTTGTGGGCGGTGGCCCAGTTGCCCTCTTCCTTCAGCAGGTCGAGCAGGTCGAGCAGCGTGGCGCCGGCCATGGTGGGCACGGCAAGGAAGAAGGAGAACTCGGCAGCACGCTTGCGGGTGAGGCCCTGCGTCATGCCGCCCACGATGGTGGCCATCGAGCGCGACACGCCGGGGATGACCGAGATGCACTGGTAGAGACCGATGCGGAACGCCCGCTTCTCTGTCACCTGGTTGGCATCGCTGCCCTTGTTGAAGAGCTTGTCGCAGAACAGCATGAACACACCGCCCAGGACAAGCATGACGGCCACCACCTCGACGCTGTTGAGCAGCCAGTCGAGCAGTCCCGACTTCTTGGCCAGCATGCCGATGATGACGGCCGGCAGCACGCCGATGAACAGCAGCCAGTAGAAGCGGTACTTATGCTTCAGCCGCTGGAACAGCGAGCTGCCCTCGGGGGCGGGCGTGTTGTCGAACTTAAAGAAGCGGTTCCAGTAGAGCACCACTACCGAGAGGATGGCGCCAAACTGGATGATAAATGTAAAGGCGTGAACGAAGGCATCGTCGGTATTCACGCCCAGCAGGTTCTGCGTGATAATCATGTGGCCCGTAGAGGATACCGGAAGAAATTCCGTGAGTCCCTCGACGATGGCAACGATAATGGTTTGCAACAGTGTCATTCTGCCTTATCCTCCTTTCGGTTTACTTGCGTCAGTCCGTTATCCTTGGGCTTGTGAACTACGGCATAGATCATTGACACGAAGCCCAGCAGGCACACCATGGGAGCCACCTTGATACGACGGGCACTGAAGATGTCGGGGTTGTAGGCCTCGTTGCTCGACGAGCCGCCAGCCATCAGTATAAAGCCGATGACCACCAGCAGCATGCCTACTCCCAACAGGATGAAGTTCATCCTTCCAAAAGCTAAATCTCTCTTATCCATATATTTCATTTCTATATTATTCCATTCCCCATATTTCTGCCCCCCAAAAGAGTCCCTCCCCTTCGGGGAGGTCAGGAGGGGTTCTTCATTTCATATAAAGCTCACCCGCAGTCATCTTCAGGAACTTGTTCACCGAGAGCAGCGTGCACAGCATCATGATGACGAAGCCGAAGACAAACACGGCCCCGGCTGTGATGAGCAGGTCGCACGGCGTCACCAGCTCGTCCATGCCCGGCTGGTATTGGTAGAGCAAGTAGACGATGCCGCCCAGCACCACGCAGGCCAGCAGCGAGGCCACCAGCCCGATGCAGATGCTGCGCCAGAGGAACGGCCGGCGGATGAACGACCAGCTTGCCCCCACCAGTTTCATGGTGTGGATGGTGAAGCGGCGGGAGTAGACCCCCAGCTGCACGCTGTTGGAGATAAGCGAATAGCTCACGATGAGCAGCAGCACCGCCAGTCCCAGCAGAATGAGGCTGATGCGCTGTATGTTGCGGTTCACGTCGTCTATCTGCTCTGCCTGATAAGCCACGTCGGTCACCCGCGAGTCCTTCATCAGGCGCTCCGACAGGCGGCGCAGCGAGTCGGTATTGGCATAGTCAGCCCGAAGCTGCACTTCTATCTCGGCGGTGAACGGATTCACACCGGCAAACTCCACAGGGTTGGCTCCCATCTCTTCAGTCATCACCCGCAGCGCTTCGTCCTGACTGATGTGTTTCACCGACTTCGCAAAGGGGCGGGCCTGCAGCTCCCTGACCAGCGCCTGTCCGTCGGCCACCGTCACTGTGTCGCCCAGCACCAGGTTCATCACCATGTTCTCACGTACGTAGGTGGAGAGGTTGCGGGCGATGAGCACAGAAAACACCACCAGCCCCAGCAGGATGAGTACCATCGTGGTGCTGATGCATAACGTCACGACCTGCATGCCTTGGCGGCGGCTGGTCATTCTTCGTCTTCTCTTCATCTATAAAACAGGCGTATTACGCCAATAACGGTGCAAAGGTACGAAAAAATTTGGAATGCTCCAAATTTTTTCGTACCTTTGCGGCCAGTATGAGTACGATTATCTATCCCTCGCCCATTTTCGGCCCTGTCCACAGCAGGAGGCTGGGCTTGTCGCTAGGCATCAATCTGCTGCCTGCCGACGGGAAAGTGTGCAGTTTCGACTGTGTCTATTGCGAGTGCGGATTCAACGAGGCCCACCGTCCGCAGCTGCCCATGCCCACCCGCGAGGAGGTGGCTCAGGCTTTGGAGGAAAAGCTGCAGCAGATGACCGCCGAGGGCCGTCTGCCCGACGTGCTGACCTTTGCCGGCAACGGCGAGCCGACCTGCCACCCGCATTTCCGTGAAATCATCGGCGACACCATCGCCTTGCGCAACCGCTATTGTCCGCAGGCAAAAGTGTCGGTGCTGAGCAACGCCACGCTCATCCACCGGCCTGCCGTGCACGAGGCGCTGATGCTCGTCGACAACAACATCCTGAAGCTCGACACCGTTTCGGAAGCCTATATCCGTCGGACTGACCGTCCGCAGGGTATCTACGACGTGCACCAGATTATTGACCGCATGAAGGCTTTCCACGGTCATGTCATCATCCAGTCCATGTTCATGCAGGGCGAGGTGATGTATGACCAGGAAAACGGTAAAGAGTATGTGGAGAACTTCGACAACACCGGCGACGAGTATGTACTGCCCTGGCTGGAGGCTGTTTGTGAGATAGCGCCGCAGCAGGTGATGGTCTACACCGTCGACCGCGAGACTCCCACCCCTGGTCTGCGCAAGGCTGCCCCGCAGCAGCTCGACCGCATCCGCTCGCTGGTGGAGACACGCGGCATCCCGTGCAGTGTGAGCTATTGAGAAACGTCCCCTCCTAACCTCTCCGAAAGGGAAAGGTCTTTTCCCCTTTTGGGTGACGAGGGAGCTTGAACTGAGAATTATGAAGATACTGATTACTGGAGCCAGCGGCTTTATTGGCTCGTTTATTGTTGAAGAAGCGCTGCGGCAGGGCATGGAGACCTGGGCAGCGGTGAGGGGGAGCAGCTCGCGGCAGTTCCTTCAGGACGACCGCATCCACTTCATTGAGTTGAACCTGGGCAGCCAGCGGGATTTGGAGATTCAGCTCTATGGCCATGAGTTCGACTACGTGGTGCATGCTGCCGGCGTGACGAAATGTCTGAAGAAGGAAGACTTCTTCCGGGTGAATACCGAGGGAACGAAGAACCTGGTGCGGGCGCTGATGACGCTGAAGATGCCGCTGAAGCGCTTTGTCTACATCAGCTCGCTCAGTGTCTATGGCGCTATTCATGAGCAGCAGCCCTACACGGAGATTCGCGAGGACGACATCCCCCGGCCAAACACGGCCTACGGCAAGAGCAAGCTGGAGGCGGAGAACTGGCTGGACGAGCTGTGGCATGCCGAAGAGAGCCGCGCCTACCGCGAGGCGATGGGCGATTTCCCGTATGTCGTGCTGCGCCCCACGGGCGTCTACGGTCCGCGTGAGCGTGACTATTTCCTCATGGCGAAGAGCATCAAGCAGCACAGCGATTTCGCCGTGGGCTACAAGCGGCAGGACATCACTTTCGTCTATGTGCTCGACGTGGTGCAGGCCGTCTTCCTGGCTTGCGACTGGGGACAGACAGGACGGAAATATTTCCTCAGCGACGGCGAGGTCTATCAGTCGACAACCTTCAGCGACCTCATCCGCGAGGAGCTGGGCCATCCCTGGTGGATACGCATCAAGGCTCCCATCTGGGTGTTGCGGGTGGTCACCTTCTTCGGCGATATAGCGGCACACCTCACAGGGAAGATCTCGGCCCTAAACAACGACAAGTACCACATCCTGAAACAGCGCAACTGGCGGTGCGACATCGAGCCGGCCCGCAAGGAGCTGGGCTACGAGCCGCTCTACCAGCTGGAGCAGGGCGTGAAGATGACGATTCAATGGTACAAGGAGAACGGATGGCTGTAGCAGCCTGCGGCCTAAATGATTAAACGAAAAATGAAAAACAACCGTCGAGGTCTGTGCCTGTTTGAGTGGGCCATGCTGGGCTATGCCCTGTTTACGCTGCTGCTCATGGCGGTGCTGTGGGGGCAGCTGGTCAGTCCGGTGCCGATGCTGCTGCTCAGGGCAGGGGCGGTGGCGATGACCATCGGCCTGTGGCAGCTCTACCTCTGGAAGCCCTCGCGGCTGACCATGTTCCTGCGGGTGGTAGGACAGCTGGCACTGCTGGGCAGGTGGTATCCTGACACCTTCGAGTTCAACCGTCTGTTCACCAACCTCGACCATGTCTTCGCTTCGTGGGAGCAGGCTGTCTTCGGCTGTCAGCCGGCACTGCAGTTTCCCCAGCACTTCACCTCGCCTGTGCTCAGCGAGCTGCTCAGCCTGGGCTATGTCAGCTATTTCCCGATGATAGCCGCCGTGACGGTCTACTATCTCTGCCGGCGCTACGACCGCCTGGCCTACTGCACGTTCGTCATCCTGGCCTCGTTCTTCCTGTTCTACGTCATTTTCATCTTCCTGCCCGTGGCCGGCCCGCAGTTCTACTACCAGGCGGTGGGCACCAGCCAGATAGCGCAGGGCTGTTTTCCTGCCCTGGGCCACTACTTCAATTTCTATCAGGAGATGGTGCCCTTGCCCGGTGCCGAAGGCGGCCTGTTCCACACCCTGGTACAGTATGCCCACGATGCCGGCGAGCGACCTACTGCGGCCTTCCCCAGCAGCCATGTGGGCATCAGCACGGTGCTGCTCTGGCTGGCCTGGGAGCGCGACCGCCACACAGACCGCCGTGCCTGGGGGCTGTTCGTTCCGCTGGCCGTGCTGACGCTGCTCATGTTCTTTGCCACGTTCTACATCCAGGCCCACTATGCCATCGATGCCATAGCGGGAATCTTTGCGGGAACAGGCATGTATTTCCTCTTCCATTATTTAAATGGCAGACTAGAGACGATAGCCTATAGACGATGAAGAAAGTAACATATTATATTTTGTATGGCGTAGTCTACGCGCTGTCGCTGTTGCCCTTCCGGGTGCTCTACGGGCTGGCCGACTTCTTCTTTGTGCTGGTCTATTATATAATAAGGTATAGACGGAAGGTGGTACGCAGTAACCTGACGTCGTCATTCCCTGAGATGGGCGAGAAGGACATCCTCATGACAGAGCGCCGCTTCTACCGCTGGCTGTGCGACTATGCCGTGGAGACCATCAAGCTGTTGAGCATCAGCGACAAGAAGCTGCTGAAGCATATCGAGTTCAGGGGGGTGGAGCAGATAGAGCGGGTGTTCGACGAGGGGCGCAACTGTGCTGCCATCCTCGGCCACTACTGCAACTGGGAATGGCTGTCGGCCACCGGTCTCGCCTTCAATCCTCTCCCAACTGGTCCAACGGCCGGCTCTCCCAATGCCCAACCCGTGATGGGGCTGATTTACCATCCGCTCTACAGCGACGCCTTCGACCGCCTGTTCATCGACATCCGCTCGGCTCATGGCGGCCTGTGTGTGGCCAAGCAGGACATCCTGCGGCAGCTGGTGACGCTGCGGCGCGAGCAGCGGCACTACCTCTTCGGCTATATCAGCGACCAGGCGCCCCGCTGGCACAACATACACTTCTGGCTACCTTTCCTCAACCACGACACGCCCGTCTTCACCGGCGGCGAGCGCATCATGAAGAAGATGGACGATGCCGTGTTCTATGTCGACATGGAGCGTCCCTGCCGAGGCAGATATACCTGTACCTTCCGCCTGGTCAGTGCCCATGCCGCGCAGGAACCTGAGAACCACATCACCGTGCGCTTCTTCCAGCTGCTGGAGGATACCATCCGCCGCCAGCCGGCCTTCTACCTCTGGACGCATAACCGATGGAAGCGGACCCACGAGGAGTTCGACCGCCAGTATGTGATGGTGAACGGCAAGGCCATACCGAGAGAAGTGTTGAGTGAGAAGGCAGACAAACCGTAAATCGAAAACACCACAGTGGTAACCGTTAATCCGAAATACGAGCACCTGCGGGCGTTCATAGAGCGCATCCCCGAGACGATGGAGCAGGAGGGGACCTACATCTATGGCGGTCGGCGCAATCTCATTGTGAAGATGACAGCCCCCGACGGCACCGTGCTCAATGTGAAGCGTTTCCAGCAGCCGCGAGGACTCAACCGCCTGGTCTACTCCACCGGCATCCGTCGGCCGAAGGGCCGGCGGGCCTTCGATTATCCTGCTCGCCTGCTGGCCAAGGGTATAGAGACCCCCGAGGCTGTGGCATACATAGAAGACCGCAACGCGCTGGGCTTGCTCCGCCATAGCTGGCTGGTCAGCATCCAGTGCCCCTACACTCATCTGCTTTACGAGCTGGGCGACGCTGCCCCCGACCTCTACGAGCCGATGGCCGCCGCACTGGCCCGCTTTGCCGCCCACATGCACGACAACGAGGTGCTCCACCTTGACTTCTCTCCAGGGAATATCCTGTGGAAGCCGTCGTTTCGCTTTTCCATCGTCGACATCAACCGCATGCGCTTCGGCCCTGTCCCGATGGCCGATGGTGCGAAGAGCTTCGCCCGCCTGTGGGGACCCAAACGTTTCATTCAGCTGCTGGTGGAGGAATATGCCCGCCTGCGAGGCTTCGACGCCGAGGCCTGCGTGGCCGTCACCATGAAGGAGCGTGCCCGCTTCTGGCGACGCTATCAGAAGAAACGCGAAATGGAGTTTAAGCTGGAATTATGAAGATACTTGTCATACGCTTCCGCCAGATGGGCGATGCCATCCTGGCCACGCCGCTGCTCAGCGCCCTTCGGCAGAACTACCCCGATGCCGAGATTGACTTTGTGCTCAACGAGCGCATAGCACCGCTCTTCGAGGGCCATCCCGCCCTGAGCCGCATCATCACCTTCTCCGACCACGAGCGCCACAGCGCCTTCATCTATATAAGAAAGGTATGGCAGGTGGTACACCAGACGCATTACGACGTCATCATCGACATGCGCTCCACGGTGAACACCATGCTCTTCGCCCTCTTCTCCCTGCGCAGCTGCTGGCGCATAGGCATACGCAAGCCCTATACCTGGGGCGTCTTCAACCGCCGCATCGAAGCCTGCGAGGATGACGAGAGCATGATAGACCATAACCTGAAGCTAGTACCCCCCTCAGTCCCCCCGAAGGGGGGAAGAATGTCCCCCATCCCCTCAATCCCCCCGAAGGGGGGAAGAAAGTCCCCCATCCCCTCAATCCCCCCGAAGGGGGGAAGAAAGTCCCCCATCCACTCAGTCCCCCCGAAAGGGGAACGTTATTCCTCTGCTAGGCAGAACAGGCTCTTCCCCCCTTCGGGGGGACAGAGGGGGGTAAAAGGCCTCTCCCTCTTTATCACCGACCAGGAGCGTCAGGACTTCCGCCAGTATATGGCCGGGCAGGGCATCGACTTCAGCCGTCCCGTGCTGTTGGTTGGCGTGACGGCCAAGCTGGCGCACAAGACTTGGCCGGAAGACCGCATGACCGAGGTACTGCGCCGCCTCATCGAGGCATATCCCCGTCTGCAGCTCATCTTCAACTACGCCCCCGGCAAGGAGGCCGAAAACGCACAGCGCATCCACGCCCGTTTGTTGTCCTCTGCTGCGACGCCGTCGCAGCCTCTCCCCGTCTTCCTGAACATCCAGGCAAAGACCCCCCGCCAGCTGGCCGCCATGGCCGCCAACTGCACCGCCTATTTCGGCAATGAGGGCGGCGGCCGCCACATCGTACACGCCATGGGGCGCCCCTCGCTGGTCATCTGTTCGCCCGGCGCCAGCAAGACCACCTGGCTGCCGCAGGACACCGACGTTCTTGCCCTAGGCATCGATGCCGCCAGCTACGACCTCATCACCGTCGACCGTGTGTGGCTGGAACTCCAAAGCTTTCTGAACGTTATTCTTCCATCCAATTCATAGATGAAAAACATTGTTGTAGATTTTTCCAAATACGACGCCTTGTGCGGATTCGGCGAGATAGTGCGCAACTACTGTCCGCGCCTGGCTGCCATGCACCTGCCGGATATGCACTTCGTGTTCATCCTGCCCGAGCGCCACTGTGGCGAGTTCGGCAGCCATATCGACTATATTGCCCGGGAACATTTCAAGCAGGAGGCGAAGCCTTGGAAAGAACGTGCCGACCTGTGGCACCTCACCGACCAGCAGTCGCCCTACCGCCTCTTCGGCAGTGCCGTGCAGCTGCTCACCCTGCACGACCTGAACTACCTGCACGAGAAGCACGGCATCCACCTCTGGAAGCACAAATGGCTCATGCCCCGCATTGTCCGCCGCTCCGACTATGTCACCGTCATCTCCAAGTATGTGCGCGATGATGTAGAGCGCAACATCCGTGGCTTGAAGGCCTCGCCACAGGTCATCTACAACGGCATCAGCGACATTGAGACGCGCCCTCAGCGCTGCCCCGCCTTCGTCGGCAGCGACGATGAGCCGTTCCTCTTCACCATCGGACAGGTGCGCCGCAAGAAAAACTTCCACGTGCTGGTGCCCATGATGAAATGGCTGCAGGAGTACAAGCTCTTCATCTGTGGTGACCATCACTGGGACTACTACGACGACATTCTCAGCCTCATTGACGACAACGACCGCCAGCGCATCCTACTGCCCGGAAAGATTACCGACGAAGAGAAAAACTGGCTCTACGCCCACGCCAGCGCCTTCCTCTTCCCCAGCAAGCTGGAAGGCTTCGGCATTCCCGTCCTTGAAGCCATGCGCTTCGGCACCAAGGTTTTCTCCTCGCGCTACAGCTGTCTGCCGGAGGTATGCTCCACCCATGCCTCCTACTGGGACGACTACGACCCCCGCCAGATGGCCGACGTGGTGCGCCGGGGCATCGACGGTTGGAGTCGCGACGGACAGGCAGCCCTTGCCGCAGCCGAATACTCCCGCTCGTTTAATTATGACCGCTACACACAAGAGTACGTCGCTCTCTACCGAAAACTGTTATTTAGTTAGGAGTTAGGAGCTTAAGGGCCTCAGCGTGGGACAGCTATCGGTCTGTTGCCCTCAATCTTTGCCGGTATGACATCGTAAGTGACATGCTTTCCGGCTTTAATGTTGAGCCTTACCATGATGCACTCGCGTGTCAGCGGGGGATGCTGGTCGAAGACGAAATTGCCGAGACTGTAACATACGAGGGTATGGCCTATGGTGTCGACGGGTTGCGTGACATGTGGATGATGGCCGATGATGGCATCTGCACCGGCATCGGCCAGCTGGCGGGCGAGCATACGCTGGGAGAGGGACGGCATGCTGTTGAACTCTACGCCCCAATGGAGCACTGCCACTATGGCCGTTTCGGGATGCTGTGCCCTGTAGGCTGCTACGGTCTGCACAAGCTGGCTGGCCGTGGGCTGGCAGATGCCTGGCTTTCCCTCGACGTAGTGCCAGTTTTCGAGGGTCATCATCGCTGCGTTGAACAGGGCCGCTCGGGTCTTCCCCTTCTGCAGGATGACGGGTGCCGACTGCTGCTGGTAGCTGGTGCCAAATCCCAGTGGGGTGATGCCCGCCTCGCTCAGGTGTGTGTAGGTGGCCAGCAGTCCGCGCCGCCCCTGGTCGTTGGTGTGGTTGTTGGCCATGGCGGCATGGGTGATGCCTGCCCGGCGCAACTCCTCTGCCCAACGGGCATCGGCACGAAAGATATAGCGTTTGTTCACAGGCGAGAGAGTGTCGGTAAGCGGACATTCCAAGTTGACAACCACGGCATCTGTCTGCCGGAAGACTGTCTGCACGCTGTCGAACAGCCAGGCCACGCCCCTGTGCTCGGCCATGGGGCGCACGCCCCTGTCGAGCAGCACGTCGCCAGCGAAGAGGATGGAGAGCTGCTCCTCTTCTGCTGTGGGGGGAGAAGAGGAGCAGGAAGAGACGACGAGCAGACTAGCAGCCAGTGCTATAGAACAGCTCTTCATTGACGGCGGGCTTCTTGTCGATGATGAGGGGCAGCATCCACTGGGGCCGTCCCGGCGCGTCGTTTTTCTCGAGCCGCTCCTGCCACGCTTCGTCGGTGAGCCGCTTGCCCAGCTCGTTCACAAACTCATAGTAGCTGTAGGTGGCCCCTCGCGTGAGGTAGGTCTTGCCTTCTATTTCAACGACGACATAGATGGCGTCGGCATTGCCCGTGGCTTCATAGAGGATGCCGCACTTGTCGCAGCCGAGCACGTTGCGGGTGAACACATCGGCGACCTGTGCGATGGAGCGGTCGGCACCTTTCACCATCTCCCATGAGGATAGGCTCAGGTCGGGGTCGATGACACTCAGGGTGAACCATTCGAGCGAGCTGCCGAGGTACTCTATCTGCCGATACTCCAGCTCGTCGAGTGTCTTGCCTTCAAGCTCTTTCTTGCTGACGGCGATGCAGAAGTCTATATGCTCCTCCAGCCGTTCCGTCTTCTCCAGCAGGTCGGCGTTCATGAGGTTGTTGTCGACGAGCAGCGTATGGGTCATGGTCAGCATCTGGCGCATCTTGTTCCAGAACTTGAGGTTTGGCTCCACATAGCCCACGAGGACGGGTTCGGGAAATTCGGAGCCGCCGCCACACTCAGCGCAGATGGGCTGTTCGGCATAGAGTATGGCATCGTGCTTCAGCTCTGCCCACGAGGCCAGTCCCGTGTTGAGGTTTTTGCGGGCCCACGCGCTGGTGTTCATGTGGCCGGGATAGCTCTTGTCGCTGTTCTGCAGGGTAACGAGGCACTCGAACCACTTGTTGTACATCGACTTGTCCCAGTCGTCATACTGTGCGAACTTGTCCTTCATGTTCTTGGCCTCCTTCTCGTAGCCGCTCCACAGCGAAGGATAGTCGAGCACGTCGTTGATGATACGGTCGGCCTCTTCCACGCCAAACGCCGAGAACACGTCGAGCCCCGAGGGGAACGGCTTGTCGCTGTTTGCCTTCTCGTCGAACATATAGGTCAGCACCTCGCCGTCGGGAGTGTAGCGCTGGGGCATGAAGTTGATTTTGTCTTCGCAGCCGTCTTCGCTGATTTTCGACTTCACACGATTGCGCTCTTTGAACAGGTCAGTCAAGAAGGCATCGAGCGCCTTCAGCCTGGAGGCATCTACGAGGTCGTCGACCGACGTGTAGTTCTGCCGGGCGAAATATGCTGCCATGTCGAAGACCGACACGTTGTCTGCCTCGCCCATGAGGAAGTTCAGCATCTCATACACCTCCTGTCCGGGCAGCTTGCCGCCGCTCTTCAGTGAGTTGAGCAGGTAGGCCATCATCGATGCGTACTTCACCGATGCCTCGTTCTCACGGCAGAAGGTGCAGGTCTGCAGCCACATCATCGCGCGGAAGTACATCTTCTGTGCCTCCGTGCGGGTGTAGTGTCCACGTGGAGTGAAGAGGTCGTAAGCGAAGTTCTGCGCTCTGTAGGCCATCATTGGCGAGAGCGTCATCTGCAGGGCTTCGATGTTGGCTAGCTCTCCCTCCACCTTCGACCGATAGCTTTCCGGTACGGCAAGGGCCTTGCTGCCGGTGAGCAGACGGTCGCCGATGGCAAAGAATGCCGCGTTGTATTCTGCCATGTCCCTGATTTCTGGGTTGGCGGTCTGTCCGGCCACCTGCATCGCCCGCTGGTTCATCTTCTGGCACACCTGGTGCAGGCGGTCGACAAACTCTCTGCGCTCCACCATCTTCAGCACATAGCTGAAATACATGTGGAAGGCCTGCAGATAGACATCGGTAGTGATGTAGCTGGGTATGCGGTCGTAGTCGTTCTGCTCGTAGATGTTGAACAGCTGCTGGTTGTCGGTGGGCGTGATGACGAAATTGTGCTGGTTCAGCTTGGCAAAGAACTGCTTGTCGAACTCGTCGAGTACGAACATATTCACCGTCAGGGAAGGATTAAGCAATTTCAGCCCGCCGCGCTCCAGGTTGCGGTTCTTCTCCATCTCTGCCATGCGGGCGTCGATCTTGTCTACGAATGTCTTTTCTTCGTCCGTCAGCTTCACCTTGCTGATGTCGGTGTTCGCTTCCCATTCGTGCGTCTCCAGATAGTCGTAGCAACGGGTGTAATACCAGCTGCACTTGTTGCAGAAGAAGGCGTTGACCTCTGCTTCCAGAAACCAGACACCCTTAGTAGCATAGAGATAGTCTTTCAGCAGACGGAGTTCCTGGTAGGTCATGTCCTGGATGTCCACGTTCAGGTCTATCTTGTCGGGCAGAGAGTCCTGCGTCAAGAGGAACGAATGAGGACTGAACTCCTGAAACTCGGCCAGCTCCTCGTTGGCGAGGGGGTCTGCACCCGGCTTGCTGCCTGTGTTCTTACATGCTGCCAGCAAGAGCAACACTGATAAAAAGAATAAACCCTTTTTCATAGATACAAAGTTTTATAGGTTGTTTTGATACTTTAATCCGAATCCCTGCTGCCGGTAAATCACCTCTACGGTGGTCCCGTCGGTGTCACGTTCCCAGGTGTGTATGACCGCTGGCACAACATCGCGTTCCACCTTGAAGTCGATGAGCGGCAGTCCTAACCGTGAGCCGAGCCACAGGGGGCGTATCTTCCGGCCTTTGTAGAGCTTGAAGATGAACAGCCGACGGCCCAACTCCTTCCTATAGCGTGTGGCACGGGTCACGCCTACCACTATCTCCGGGATGCTGTCGCCGGTCAGGTCGCCACAGTCGAACCGGTAGACAGGGTCGCGCAGCTGCCACACGTCAAGCAGTTCGTTGCCACGGTAGTGGCGTATTTCCCACGTAGAATCCACAGCTGCCAGCCGGATGGTGCCCGACAGGTGCTTCGTCCGATAGTCGAATGAGGAGGGCGAGGTCTTGACAATCGCGCACTCCCCTACCCGCTCCTTGTCGCATGCAACCATAGCCAGACTCAACATGACGGCTATCACTATCCGCTTCAACAGTTCGTTCATTCAAGTTTCGCCAGCGCTTTTTATCGCCAGCGTGTCGTTTCGCAATGATGGGGCAAAGATACAACTTTTTATTCAAATAACCACCAGAATTCTCGAAAAATAATGGTAATGATTTAGCTGTCGACCTGTTGTGCGCAGCCCCATTCGGTTTCTTTTCCGACGGTAGCCGCTCCCTTCCCATGCATGGGAAGGGAGCGGCTGCGCACAACAGGTCCGTTGCTATATCATTACTTGTGGAAACAGCAAAGAACTCAGGGGGACTCAAGGCTCAGGCTAGCCTACGGTCCCCTCCAGCGAGACGCTGAGCAGCTTCTGGGCCTCGACAGCGAACTCCATGGGGAGCTTCTGGAGCACCTCCTTGGCGTAGCCGTTGACAATGAGCCCTACAGCCTGCTCGGTGGGTATGCCGCGCTGGTTGCAGTAGAAGAGCTGGTCTTCGGAGATTTTCGAGGTGGTGGCCTCGTGCTCTACGATGGCGGTGGGGGTGTGCACATCCATGTAGGGGAAGGTGTGTGCGCCGCAGTGACTGCCCAGCAGGAGGGAGTCGCACGAGGAGTAGTTGCGGGCGCCATCGGCAGTGGCGGCGGCGCGTACGAGTCCTCGGTAGCTGTTCTGCGAGTGCCCGGCGCTGATGCCCTTGGAGATGATGGTCGACTTAGTGTTGCGGCCCAGGTGTATCATCTTCGTGCCGGTGTCGGCCTCCTGGTAGTTGTTCGTCACGGCGACGGAATAGAACTCAGCCTGCGAGTTGTCGCCACGAAGAATGCAGGAGGGATATTTCCAGGTAATGGCGGAGCCTGTTTCCACTTGTGTCCAAGAGAGCTTAGAATTCACGCCGCGTAAGTCGCCCCGTTTGGTCACAAGATTCAGGACTCCGCCTTTTCCCTGTTCGTCGCCGGGGTACCAGTTCTGCACGGTGGAGTATTTCACCTCGGCTCGGTTCATAACTACAATCTCGACGACGGCGGCGTGGAGCTGATTCTCGTCGCGCATGGGGGCAGTGCAGCCCTCGAGGTAGGAGACGTAGCTGTCGTCGTCGGCAATGATGAGAGTGCGCTCGAACTGCCCGGTGTTGCGGGCGTTGATGCGGAAATAGCTGCTCAGCTCCATGGGGCAGCGCACCCCACGGGGGATATAGACGAAGGAGCCGTCGCTAAAGACGGCGCTGTTGAGAGCGGCGTAGAAATTGTCACGGTAAGGTACGACGGTGCCCAGATACTGGCGCACCAGGTCACCGTGCTCCTTGACGGCCTCGCCGATGGAGCAGAAGATGACGCCCTTCTCGCGGAGCTTCTCCTTGAAGGTGGTCTTCACGGAGACGGAGTCCATGATGGCGTCGACGGCGGTGTTGCCGCTCAGGGCGAGGCGCTCCTCAAGGGGGATGCCCAGCTTGTTGAAGGTCTTCTCCAGCTCAGGGTCAATCTTCGGCTGCTCGCCGGAGGCAGCACCTTCGGGAGAACTGGAGGGGGCAGACTTCCTGACCGTGGGGTCGGCATAGTAGCTGATGGCCTGGTAGTCGACCGGGGGCACATGGACATGGCCCCATGTGGGGGCTGAGAGCTGCTGCCAGTGGCGGAAGGCACGCAGGCGGAAGTGGAGCATCCAGTCTGGCTCTCCCTTCTTGGCAGAGATGAGGCGGACGATATGCTCGTCGAGTCCTTTCTCGATGATTTCAGTATGTACGTCGGTGGTGAAGCCGAACTCGTATTTCTGCTCGGCTATGCTCCGTACCAGCTCATTGTCGGTGGTGCCTTGACCGCCTGCCTTGTTTTCCACTTGTTGAGGGTATTATTTGTGTGAGTTTACCGTCACCTTGCGGTTGCCGGTGATGTAGATTCCTTTTTCACCTGTCTGCCGTCGACGGGGCGTCCCTGAAGGTCCATAGTACAGGACGGCGGCGGGCAAGTCGCTGCCGCTCACTTCTCTAATGCCGTCCCTGCCGCAGAGGAAGACGATGCCTCGCGCAGCCTTTATCTTCCGTAGCCGAAGCGGATGGGTCAGTCAAATCAGACAAAAGGGAATTTGAAAGATTTGAACGAACGGGAGAATGTCTCTGCGAAGCAGACTCAACAACGTGGTACTTTTCTCCACACGAAGGACACTGGAGTCAGTGGCGGCAAACTCAGCGTGCTCTGTGTTTCAAGAATCATACCAAGTTGTTGTTCAGCGGTTGCATAAGGACTACAGCTTCTGCTGTACCTCAATCTCCTGGTAGGTCTCGATGGTGTCGCCCACCTGGATGTCGTTGAAGTTGACCAGCGAGATGCCGCACTCGAAGTTGGTGGCCACCTCCTTCACGTCGTCCTTATAGCGCTTCAGCGCATTGATGGCTCCGGAGAAGATGACGATGCCGTCGCGGATGAGGCGGGCCTTGTCCGTGCGGTGCACCTTGCCTTCGGTGACCATGGCGCCGGCCACGGTGCCGATCTTCGAGATCTTGAATACCTCGCGCACCTCCACCTGGGCGGTGACCTCCTCCTTGATGACCTTGTCGAGCATGCCCTCCATGGTGGAGTGCACATCCTCGATGGCGTCGTAGATGATGGAGTAGGTGTTGATTTCCACACCCTCGCTGTCGGCCAGCTTGCGGGCAGCCGACGAGGGTCGCACCTGGAAGCCGATGATGACGGCCTTCGATGCCGATGCCAGCATGACGTCGTTCTCCGAAATCTGGCCCACAGCCTTGGCGATGACGTTGACCTGCACCTTCTCGGTAGAGAGCTTGATGAACGAGTCGCTGAGTGCCTCGATAGAGCCGTCGGTGTCGCCCTTGACCACGATGTTGAGCTCGTGGAACTCGCCGAGAGCGATACGGTGGCTGATGTCGTCGAGACCGATGGTGCGCTGGGTGCGCAGCCCCTGCTCACGCTGCAGCTGCTCGCGCTTGTTGGCAATCTCGCGGGCCTCCTGCTCGGTATCCATCACGTTGAAGGCGTCGCCGGCGGTAGGTGCACCGTTCAGGCCCAGGATGATGGCCGGCTGTGCGGGCTTGGCCTCCTGTATGCGCTCGTTGCGCTCGTTGAACATAGCCTTGATTCTTCCGTGGCTGGAGCCGGCGATGACCACGTCGCCCACCTTCAGCGTGCCATTGCTGACGAGCACGGTGGAGACATAGCCGCGGCCCTTGTCGAGCGAGCTCTCGATGATGCTGCCCGTGGCCTTGCGGTTGGGGTTGGCCTTCAGGTCGAGCATCTCCGCCTCGAGGAGCACCTTCTCCAGGAGGTCTTCGACGCCGATGCCCTTCTTGGCACTGATTTCCTGACACTGGTACTTGCCGCCCCAGTCCTCCACCAGAAGGTTCATGTTAGCCAGGTCTTCGCGAATCTTCTCAGGGTTGGCGCCGGGCTTGTCAATCTTGTTGATGGCAAACACCATCGGCACGTTGGCGGCCTGGGCATGGGCGATGGCCTCCTTCGTCGTGGGCATCACCGAGTCGTCGGCAGCCACGATGATGATGGCGATATCGGTCACCTGGGCACCACGGGCACGCATGGCGGTGAATGCCTCGTGACCCGGCGTGTCGAGGAAGGTGATCTGACGGCCGTCGGGCAGCGTGACGTTATAGGCGCCGATATGCTGCGTGATGCCGCCGGCTTCGCCGGAAGCGACATGCGTGTTGCGAATGTAGTCAAGCAGGCTGGTTTTGCCGTGGTCGACGTGACCCATGACCACGACGACAGGCGCGCGGTCGACAAGATCTTCTTCCTTATCCTCATGATCATCGATCAGGCGCTCTTCGACAGTGACGATGACCTCACGCTCGACTTTGCAGCCAAGCTCCATAGCCACGAGCGCAGCGGTGTCATAATCAATGAGATCAGAAAGAGAAGCCATGACGCCCATCTTGATCAGACGGCGAACAACTTCCGCACCGGTCTTCTTCATACGGCTGGCAAGCTCGCCCACACTGATCTCGTCCGGAATCTGCACCTTCAGCTGCTGCTTACGTGCGATCTCAAGCTGCAGACGCTGCATCTTCTCGCGCTCCTCCTGCTTCCGCTTGGAGCTGGAGGCCTGCTGCGAATTCTGCGGACGCTGGCGATTGCGGTTCTGAATCTTCTGCTTGCCGTTGCCGCCCTTCTTCTGCAGGTTCTTCGCACGCTGATCGTCCGCAAGATCGTCCAGATGCTGGTCATACTTGGAGAGGTTCGTCGTCGCGCCGCGCGTATCAACCACGCGCTTCTCTGCCACCTTACGCGGCACATGCGGCTTCTGCTCCTTCTCCTTTTTGGGCTGCTGCGGAGCAGACTGCGACTGAGCTGCAGAGGCAGTCTCGCTGGTTTTCTGCTCAGCTGCGGGGGCAGCTTTCTCCTGAACAGGAGGATGATAGGTCTCTTTGAAGACCTCCTCCAGACTCTCGATCTGATTGTGCTGGGTGAGGTATTCGAAGATAACGCTCAGTTCCTCGTCCTCCAGAACCTGCATATGATTCTTCGGAGTGGTGGCATAGTCCGTCAGGATCTGCGTGATCTCCTTGGAAGTCCTTCCGAAATCTTTGCCCACCTCATGGACTCTGTACTTGATCATTGCGCTCATACATTCTTCCTCCTCTTACCATTATTCCCGATGCCGGACCCCGACGCCTTCCGCCTTGCGGCAAGCGCATCAGAAACAACTTGATACTGTGCCGGGTCCTGCATGGCCAACGCTCCGACAAATGCCGAAGCCAGACCGAGATCTGTGATTGCAAACATGGAGCAGCCGGGTTTGGAAAACGCCTGCTGCAGCTCCGCCTTCGCATACGGAAGACAAAGCAATGGGGTATTGCGTGAATAAACAAAAGTTGCGGCTCGTTTTTGTGCGTTTTCGGACGCGTCCGCCGCGAGACAGAGCACATACGCCTTTCCGCCCTTCACGGCGGCGCCGGCGTCCGTCTCTCCGATGGTGACCGCATTGGCCTTCCGCATGATGCCGAGATAGTTTGCTGCTTTATCCATCCTGCGCCGACATCTCCTCTTCGAGACGCGCGTAGATCTCCGGCGGGATTGCCGTCGAAAACGCACGCTCCAGCGCGCGGGACTTGATCGCTTTTTTCAGACAAGCCGGATCCGGGCAGAGATAAGCGCCGCGCCCGGGCGCCTTTCCCTGAAAGTCCAGAGAGATCGTCGTTTCATCCGGTGAACGGACGACACGGATCAGCTCCTTTTTTGGCTTCATTTCCC
>JAEEGG010011790.1_pt1 | contig 18973 bp, 8 predicted proteins | sample 9134161 | NCBI WGS metagenome assembly JAEEGG01 (sample SAMN16246543, study PRJNA631951) | gut metagenome | biome: gut microbiome; feature: rumen; material: CR-attached | host: Bos | place: Iran: Karaj | collected 2018-10 | reverse complement strand
TCTGTGGCGTCATCTTGTTGAGCCTGTTGTGCCACATGTCTCAGCAAACGTGCTATCCACCGCAGGATAGCCTCTGTCTGGAACAAACTATCTGCCTCACAACTCTTCAACAGGTCGTCCGTCAGATATTTATAATAAGGATGACGACGGATAGCGTTCATCAGTCGAGGTCGGTAACCACCAATCTGGAGGTTCATCAACATGTTGATAAACGAAGCGGTGGGAGTCTGTATCAGTGGGTAGCCGGAGGTGACATTTACCTTGTCGACTTCCTCAGGGATACAATGGATGACAACGGGCAGTAACTGTTCGTCGCACAAGAGGATAGCTGTCCGTTTGCCATCCGCATATCGTTGGTGCTCCTTCAGCCACGTACTCATATAACGAGCTTGTATGTTCTCTGTCGGTGCCGCGATATAAGTGATGGTCTTTGGCTGCTGGAACTGTTGGTAGAGAGTCGCGTCGTCATTGTCGAGCTCATTGGGGAAGACCTCCAGATACTGTGAGAGGTAAAAGCCTGCTTCTTGCTGCATGTAATAATGGTCGAAGTCCCAGTAGAAGAAAGCCTTCCCTTCCTTTCTCAGTTGCTTGAACAACTGTTTCTCCACCTGATGTAAGAGATTGAAACCAACGAAGAGGTAACGGTCATAGCGACTATCCAATGTACAACTGGTGGCATGTAACTTTTCTACGACATGACGGTAGAGGGCACCCTCATAGGCTAAATCCTGTGCTGTAAGACGGTGGTTGAAATCGTGGTAGATATCAGCGAAATGACTCCACAGCTTCAGGAAGCGTTCTTTCAATGCACTATTATGGTCTTCGGAGAAGTTACTGAAGAACTGTTGGATAATGGCACGTTGCTCGTCCGTGAGATAACTGACATCATCCAACTCATGGATGTCACGGAGGTTAGCAAATACCCGGTCGGCATCCGCCATGTTCTTGTCGATATCATCGAAATCAGACAGGAGCAGTTGTCCCCATCCATAGAAATGATCCAGCGTCTCGTCTATTCCCGTACAGGTCACAAACGACTGATGGAGGTCACAGACCAGTTTGATAGGATCCGCCACTTGTAATGAACTTTGTTGCCGGAACAAGTCACTGATGGTAATATAAGACGGGCTCCATATCGGATGGTCGGTCAGCCGGGCAAGGTGCTCGTTCAGGAACAATGAGGCACGCTTGTTGGGAAAGACAATTGCTGTACGTGACAGGTCATGTCCGTATTTCTCGATGATATCCTCAGCAACATATTCTAAGAAACTCTTCATAGCTTAACCTCCTCTATCTTGTTCGAATACACATACCACAGATATCCTTCCACCTGTTGGTAGCCCATCGGTTGAAGTAGCTGCATGTACTCCTTTACTTGCTCCTGGTATTCTGGACGTGGATGACCGAACTTGAAATCAACGACAATCATGCGATGTCCGTCCGTCATGACCCTGTCTGGGCGACGCTCGCAGACATGTCCGTCAGCGTCTTTATATAATATGGTACACTCGTTATACAATGTCCATTTGTCTGAGAACCACTCACGGACACGAGGGTTCTCCAAGCGCTTGCGAAGGAGGGAGGACACCTTTGCCACAGTCATCTCCTCATCATAGAGGACACCTTCCTGCTGCAGTTCTTGCAAGGCAGTCTCCACATCTTCCGTCGTACGGATACGGGAGAAGACATGATGTAGGATACTACCTGTCTTTATATAACTTTGTTGGGTAGACTCTTCCTCATCTGTTTGTATGAACTCACGACTTTTGTTACTCTGTCGGAACTCCGTCTTATGACCAAAGACATTCATCTCCACGGAGAGTGGCTCGGAGGATTTCAAAAAGACATTGTCAGACGTCTTTTTCTCCTGTTGCTCTTCCGTACAACGTGTCCCGAACGAGAAGACGATATCATCCTTCTCATCCTCGATGCCATTCAAGACCGTTCCGTCAAGAGACAGTTCTGGGAGCACATGCTCTATCAGAGACGAGCGACTCAGTTTCGCTTTTCGCTTGCCGATGACGTAGAGACTCTTACAAGCACGGGTGAATGCCACATACAACAGGTTCAGGTTGTCGACCGTCAACTGCAAATGCTCGTTGAGATAGTCTCCCTCATAGATCGTACCCACCATTTTCTTCTCCCCATAGTCGACGGGAGCAACAGGGAGCTCATTGAAAGGAGCCACCTGAGGCTCGCACCAGATGGTCTCACCACGTTCCAACTGCCAGTCGCAGAAAGGCAACAGCACATGGTCGTATTCCAGTCCTTTACTCTTATGAATCGTCAGGATACGGATACCATGAAGCTCATCACTCTGTATCGTCTTTTTGTGAAGCTCCTGTTCCCATGTCTCAATGAAAGTGTCAATACCAGTACTGTTGTCGACAGAGAACTGGAGGAGGTAATCGTAGAAAGCACAGAGATAGGCACTCTGGTCTTTCAGTCGTTGTAACCCGAAAATCTGATAGAGTGTCTCCACCAGTTCGTAAAGCGGTAGCATCAAGAGCTCGTCGAAATGACTGATGTATGCCTCTGGCAACAAACTGTCGGCATCCATATTCTTCAACAGGAGGGCGGCATCATTGACTTGCTCGCCTAACACCTCCCGATGATAGGACTTGATGATATGTGCTTTTGTCAGTGCGTCGGAGGGGTGGGTGAGCAGACGCAGGGCGTCTATCAACAGACGTACGGAGACAGAAGCGTCTAAACGGAAAGCCTCGTCACTGACGATGGTCACCTCTGGCATCTGTTCCGCGAAATAGTTGGCGATGAGGGTGATGATATCATTGGTCCTGACGAGGATAGCGATCTGGTTGGGAGAGCCCCCTTGTGCCAGCAACTCTTCAATAGTATCCTTTAATTGCTCTAAGGTACGTTCACGATAGTCTTCGGCAGGTAACAGCCGGATGTCCACATACCCCTGTGGCTTGCGATGCTCAGGAATCTCTTGGCAGACATCCGCATAGGCATTTCTCAACTGTTGGGCACCTGTAGGATGCTGTTCGCTTAACGCATCCTGTTCTTGTTGGGCGGCAACACGAAAGAAGGCGTTATTGAACAAGATGATATTCCGCTCAGAGCGATAGTTCGTCTGCAAGGGTTTCACCTCCATCATCTCCTTGTCGAACTGCTGGTCGATATTGTTCAGCAGTCGCCAGTCACCAGAACGCCAACGGTAGACACTTTGTTTGACATCACCGACAATCAGGTTCTCAGACCCCACATGACTCATACACTCCTGCATCAGCACTTTGAAATTCTGCCATTGGACAGTACTGGTATCCTGGAACTCGTCAATCATCACATGATGGAGCTGGGCACCGATCTTCTCAAAGATAAAAGGAGCGTCACTGTCTTGGATCAAAGCATGTAACAGGTGTTGGGTGTTACCCAGCAGAAAAACATTAGCGTCATCATTGATGTCCTTGACTTTCTGCTCGATACTACTCAACAGACGCAGGTTGTTCAGGTGACTGAGTGTTAGTTTTGCCGACTGATAGAGCCGCCATTGCTGCTCCCGTTCTTTTTCCGCATAACGCAGCAGGGGTATCAGTACCTGATCGGCAAGACAATGGAGATCCTCCGCCCGTGGATGGTCTTTCTTATACCAATCCTTTGGTTCCTCCATCGCTTTCGCGGCTGTTTTGTTGAGGACAGAAGGGTCAAACTGCTCGTTTCGGAGTTTGAGGAAGTATCCGGAGACCCCCCGGCTTCCATTCTTGAGATCCGAAACAGTCAGGTTCTCCTGTTCCAAGGTATCGAAGAAGGTGGCGGCAATGGTAATCATCCGCTCCTTGGCATCGTCACGGATCTGGCGGAGCGTCTTGGTATATTCCTCAAAGAAGCCCTCTTCCGTCATCTTCTCATTCAGTTCCTGGCGATGCTCCTTATAATAGTCACGGAAGATCGTCTTTCCAAAGTGTTTGATCTCACGGATGAAACTGGTCTTCTTCTCATCATTGTTACTCCAGCTCTTATCTTCCATAAGACTGTCCATGATATAGCGGAGCAGCCATTGCAGGATGAGGTCGGTATGTTTGAGGTTGTCGATGAGTTGGTCGACAGCCATTTCCTCCACCTGGTCACCACTCAGTCCCACACGGAGGTTTGCCGTCAGTTCCAGCTCATGGGCGAGGTTCCGGAGCACACTCTGGAAGAAGGCGTCGATGGTCTGTACCCGGAAACTGTTATAATGATGCAAGAGGAGATGAAGCGCCTCTCCTGCTCGTTCCCGGATGGTATGGATAGGGAGCCTCGTCTCTTGTTGTACCTTCTGTGTATAGTTGTCTGAGTCAGGAAGCTCCTTCCAGATACCATACAACTGGCTCAAGATACGCATCTTCATCTCTTCCGTCGCTTTGTTGGTGAAGGTGACGGCAAGGATGGTGCGATAGTTCTGGGGGTTCAGCACCAGGAGCTTGATATACTCTGTGGCAAGAGTGAATGTCTTTCCGCTTCCTGCACTTGCCTTATAAACGACTAACGGTTTACGCATGTCTACCACTTTCTAAACAGCTCAAAGGTGAATTTGAGTCCGAAATCCTTGAAACTGGTATTAAGGAAACTGGCAAAGGCACCGATAGAGACGAAACGGTTTGTGATACCATAGCCTATTTCCGCATAAGGCCGCGTATGTTGGATGGAGAGGAAACTTAAATAGATGGTTTCCCGCTCGATGAATTTGCCGATGATAGGAAGGAAGGAGAAGACGAGTAGGGGAGACTCATAGGAGGTATTGAATCTGAAATAATATTTTGAGGTGTTATACCATTCGCTGTTCACCAACTGGAAGTTACCTGTCCAATCGTCCTCCCAGCCACCGGGAAGGTTCTCGTCACGGAAATTAGCATAGTCGAGGAAGTAGGTGGTCTTGTTATTGGTGTACATACCAAATCCGCTTTTTAAGTTGATCCGGCGCAAAGGGTCTAGTTTGAATTGATGACTGGCGTCAAACTCATAACGCTCATAACTAAGTGTGGAGGCGAAGACACCTTTAATACCACACTCGTAATTCAACGTGAAATAGGGACCTTTTCTCCAGGGTGACACATGCAGGGTTAACAAGGGGGCAAAGCTTCGGTAGACGGTAGGCTGGCCATATTCGATCATTCCAGACTCATTGTCTGCCCTGCGGATGTGGTACACTATACCAGCCTTGATCTCCAACCAGTCGAAGGCTGCCACGTTATTGACGGCTTGGATGTAGTTATCTGTGAAATACTCCAGATCCTCATTCTTGAACTCTTCGTCATTCTCCACTCCCGGGTTCAGGTTCTTGATAGCCAGCTTGACACTGTTGTTGGAGATACGGTTACCGTTAGCGACGATGATCTCAGCATATCCGTTACGCTTGGGGTTATACGTCATACGGATGGGAGTATAATGGAAGAACTGCTTGATCTTGAAGTTATAGCCAATCTGTGGCTGAATGGTGAGATAGCGTTTCTTGTTCCAGTTATACCTGGCACCCACCTGGATCTTATAGGACAAGCCCCGGCTGCGACTATAGCTGATATACTGCGGATTGATGATGGGTGAGAGTGTGAAATCCGCTCCCATAGCATCCGCATGAGAACTGGTCACCAGGTGGTCTCCGATATTCCATAACACATCACCAACACTTCTTTTCTTGGGATGAAGGGAGTCTTCTTGCTCCTTGGCTTTCTTTGCTTCTTCAAGGTCTCGCTCCCGATCCTCATCATATTTCTGGTAGATGCTCTTCTCCTCGTCATTCAACTGGAAGGTTCGCAAAGAGTCCATCATCTGACGGTCATTGACTTCATTCAAGGAGTCGGGCAGTGTCGTGGGGGTGTTGTAGGTTGCCAGGAAATGGGAAGAGATACGGTTTCCGGCAAATTTGAAATTCAAGTCTGAGACACACCTCTGGGGGATGACGGTGTTTTGCCCGTCATTGTTGTAAACGGCATCGACATGGAATTTCAACATGTCAAACTCACCGTCATACATGGTATATACGACACGTCCTGTGTTAGCGTTCACTAAGGCATATCCTTTCACCAGCTGGGTGTTCTTTAACTTGGGTCGGAAGGCGACATGTACCAGGTTCGCGTCCGAATTATTGATCTCATACCGATAATACCTGCGGTTCTTGCGATAAAACGGTGAAAGGATTTTCTCCTCGTAGATGGTCATGTCATAGATGTTTGGCGTCAGGAAGTCAGTGAAGGCCGTACTGATCTGCCTCTCATGGGGTATCGTACTGCTGATGACTTGCGGCTTGGTAATAAAAGAATGGGGTCCCTCAGCCTCCATCTTACCATAGATCTCGGAGATATACAGGCGTTCTCCTTTGGCGAAGGAATATAATGTCGGTACCAGGAACATCGTGAAATTACGACGCTCGGTATTCAGCGTGTATCGCATATATGTGTTTGTACCCCCACTACTAGTGTAATGGGCATAATTACGCCTGTAACTCCACATTTTCTCAAGGATGGTGGAGTCATTCCGCACTTTGGCAAAACAAATGGCAGGCATGAATATCAACATGCCTGCCATCATCGTTAGAAGGTATATCTTTCTATTCACACTCCAAAATTACGAAATAATTTTGAAAGTGCAAAGAAATTATCCTAAATATTTCATTAAAATACGTGCATTTCCAGATTCACGGAGTTTTGCGATACTCTTCTCACGAATCTGACGAACACGCTCACGGGTCAGTCCCAGACGGTCACCGATCTCCTCAAGTCCTTTCTCATGACAACCAATACCGAAGCATTCGCGGATGATGGTGATCTCACGGTCTTTCAATACTTTCTGAAGGACGGTATTCAGCTCCTGTGCCATAGACTCATGGTCAACCTGACGGTCTGTACGGGAATCGTCCCCACTTGCCATCACGTCGAGCATACAGTTGTCCTCACCCTCTTGGAAAGGTGCGTCTATTGACACATGATGACCATCTGCCATCAGACTCTGTCCGATCTTCTCTTCATCAATATTCGTCACCTCACTCAACTCAGAGACAGAGGGGTGACGCTGGTTCTCTTGCTCAAACTTGTTAATCTCGTGATTAATCTTGTTCAGACTTCCAACCTGGTTCAATGGAAGTCGTACGATACGGCTCTGCTCTGCAATAGCCTGGAGAATGCTCTGACGAATCCACCATACAGCGTAGGAAATAAACTTAAAACCACGTGTCTCGTCAAACTTCTGTGCGGCTTTGATCAAACCGATGTTACCCTCATCAATCAAGTCAGTCAGCGTCAATCCCTGATGCTGATACTGCTTAGCAACTGATACTACGAATCGGAGATTGGCTGTCACCAGCTTGTCTTTGGCACGCTCACCCTCGGGACCGCCTTTGCGAATCTTCTGAGCCAGCTCGATTTCCTCATCAATACTGATCAGGGGTGCACGACCAATTTCCACCAGATACTTATCCAGTGCCTCACTAGAGCGATTCGTAATACTTTTCTGAATCTTTAATTGTCTCATTTAAACTTTTCTCTTTTTCCTTAACTGCTTGAGAATCAAGCGCGTGTACTAATTAATACCGTAAAACGCTGCAAAATTACAAAAAAATACAATACGTTGTTCTCCTGACACTCATTATTTTTCTTAAAAATGCTTAATTGCCCGTTTCCTCTCTCTAAACTCATCAAAAATCAGTCGGTAACTTTTGCCGATACCGGCAAGAAATCATCATAAAACTTCCAAGAAATTAGCTTTTATGCGAAAGAATCGCTACCTTTGCATCAAATTTCTGTACGAACAGTATGAAATGGGTTCAAAAACATCTTACGATAGTCATCAGGATAGTAGCCTTATTGGTGATTGCTGGTGCTTTGCTGCTTTTCGAGAGTGACCAACTTTGGAAGGTGCAGGAGAAGAATCTCTTTTTCTGCACGACATTATTCTTGAGAGAGCAGTTGGTGGTACCAGGTGGTCTGCTGACTTGGATAGGCAGGTTCTTCACACAGTTCCTCTATTATCCGTGGTTGGGAGTGTCACTGCTCTGTGCCTGGTGGTACTTGCTGATGAGTCTGACGAAAAGGACTTTCCGCATTCCAGACCGATGGACCGTCTTGTTGCTCATACCCGTCGTGATCCTGTTGATCAGTAACATGGATATGGGCTACTGGATCTATGTCCTGAAACTAAAGGGACATTTTTTTGTGACGACCATCGGGACGACGATTGTGGTAGCGCTCCTGTGGGTGTTCCGGAGGATTCCGGACCAATACTGTCTGCGTGCTGTCTGTATCCTCCTCACCACCATCATAGGCTATCCGCTCCTCGGTATCTACGGACTGGCTGCCGCCTTGTTGATGGCACTCTGGTCTTGGAGGTTGTCAACGCATCGCATGAACGCTATAGCTTGTAGTGTGGCTGCTGTCGCAGGTGTTGCTGCCGTTCCCCTGTTCTGTTACCGCTTTGTCTACTACCAGACGAACCTGGTGAATATCCTATGGGCAGAACTACCCGTCTTCATCACTACGGAGGAGTATCCAGCCTATTACATACCTTATTATTTATTGGCGCTCTTCTTCGTCATCCTGATTGTGAGATACCACGATGACCGTCAAGAGGTGAGACCCATGAAGAAGTCCTATTATCTTGCTTGCCAGGCTGCGCTAACCATCCTGATGGTAGGTTGTGTTTACCATTTCTGGATGAAGGACGAGAATTTCCATCATGAGCTTACCATGCAGCACCGTATCGCCCGATGTGACTGGACGGGAGTACTGGAAGAGGCTGCTACCCAGAAAGATGAGCCGACACGCTCCATCGTGATGATGCGGAATATCGCCCTCTCCCGTATCGGCAGACAAGGGGATGACATGTTCCTTTATAAGAACGGTTCTAAGATGTATGCCGCCCCCTTTATCATGCGTCTGATGCTGGTGGTCGGTCCGCAGGTCTATTACCAATATGGGATGCTGAACTACTGCAACCGTCTGTGTATGGAAATTGGTGTCTTGTTCGGTTTCGGCGTGGAAGACTATCGGTTGATGGTAAACTGTGCCCTGTTGAATGGTGACAAGCCCCTTGCCCGTAAGTATATTGGTGCTCTGAGAAAGACACTTTTCTATCGTGACTGGGCGGAGAAGGCTGAGACACTTTTAGACCATCCCGAACTGATAGCCCAGGATGCGGAGCGTGAGCCGATTACCCACATGCTTCATTACAAGAACTCACTGGGTGGTGATCAGGGAAATACCGAACGGTTTATCATGACAGAGCTGGCGAACAGTACGGATACTACAGACCCCGTCTTTCAGGAACAGTGTCTGCTTGCCACCTTGTGGACTAAGAACATCAACCAGTTCTGGTATCATTTCAAGGAATATGCCCTAAGACATCCGCGAGGTCCTATTCCCCGCTATTATCAGGAAGCCGCCTACCTCTATGGTCGTAAGGAACGCAGACCGGAGGTGGAGGCGATGCCCTTTGATACCAGTGTCAAGGAATCTTTCCGGCGTTTTATGTCTGTGGCACCTAATTATTATAATGAGGATATGGATGTGGTCCGTCAAGGATTATATCCCCTCTTCGGAGACACCTATTATTATGACTATTATGCCATGAAACAGTTGCCGGAGTATTAAATAAAGAAAGACTGAGAATGGAGAGATTAAGAGAATTAGCATATATCGGATGTTGTCTGATGATGATGGGCTGCGCGAGTCCTTCCGTACCAGAGGTGTATACCGACTCCAAGGAACTGCCGGACATCTATCCCGACTATACCAACGTGACTGTTCCCATCAATATCGCACCGCTCACCTTCGAGTTTGATGGGGAAGCGGATGAGATGATAGCCCGTTATGCCGCAGGCGATGAGGAACTCGTCTTCGCTGACAAGGTACAACCGGAGATGGCTGACTGGCGTATGCTGACGGAGAAGGCGAGGGGTGGTGCCATCAAGGTGGATGTCTATACCCGTAAGGGTGACCAGTGGACACACTACAAACCGTTCAGTATCTTTGTGTCACCAGACAGCATAGACAGTTACCTGAGTTATCGTTTGATCTATCCGTCATTTGTCAATTACGAGTCGCTGACCATCAGTCAGCGTTGTCTGGAGAACTATGACGAGAGTGTCATCTATGACAATATGCTCTGCAGTCTTGAAAAAGGGGGACAGTGCATTAACTGTCATCACTACCAACAATATAACCCGGAGCGCATGCAGTTTCATGCCCGTCAGAACCTCGGCGGGACAGTCATCGCTTATGATGGACAGGTCAAGAAGGTGAACATGAGTAACGACTCCATCCTTACGGCGGGTGTCTATCCTGCGTGGCATCCTTGGCTGAAACTGATCGTCTATTCCACGAACATGACCGCCCAGAGTTTCCATACCGTTCATCATAACAAGATAGAGGTATATGACTCACAGAGTGACCTGATAGCCTATGACATCGACAAGGGGGAGGTGACGAATCTGGAGAATGACACCACCGAGCTGGAGGTGTTCCCCGCATGGGCTCCCGACGGGAAGACCCTCTACTATTGCAGTGCCCACTTTGAGTGGAAAGACTCTACCTTGTCAAAGATTGATGAGATCATCAACCGTTCGCAGGAGATCAAGTATAATATCTATCGGAAGCGTTTCGATCCGGAGACGATGACCTTCGGTCCCCGTGAGCTTGTCTTTGCTGCCGATAGTCTCAACAAGAGTGCCACCCTGCCACGTGTCTCACCCGATGGCCGCTATCTGATGTTCGCCCTTGCGGAATATGGTGTTTTCCATATCTGGCATCATGACGCTGACCTGTGGTTGCTCGACCTCCAGACGGGTGATGTGAGAGCCGCAAAGGAGATCAACTCACCTGACACAGAGAGCTACCACTCCTGGTCGAGTAATGGCAAATGGGTCGTTTTCAGCAGTCGTCGTGACGATGGTACCTATACGCGTCCTTTCTTCGCACATATCGACAAGGACGGACACGGAACCAAACCCTTTGAGTTGCCTAGTGCTGACCCGGATATGCATCGTCAGTTCATGAGATGCTATAACATCCCGGAGTTCATGCGAGGTCCCGTCACCATTAAGCCGCAGTCTTTCGCCGATATCATCAAGAGAGAGGGCGAGCCTGTGAGATATGTACGGACACTGACTCCTAAGAAGTAAACTGTTAATAATGAATAACAAAACCTCATACCTAGTTCAGGTATGAGGTTTGTCTTTTCCTGATTTCAATTCCTCTTCTCGAATCCAAGCGGCTACGCTCTTGTGCAAGCGCTGCTTGAAGGCGCTGCTGAAGGTGCTGTAACTGTGGTAGCCACTCTCCTGTGCCAGCTGTTGGGCGACGATGGGCTTCTGTGCTGCGGCAAGCTCGCGATAGCGGGCTATGAAGTGACGGATGCGAAGGTCGTGGATGTATTCATAGTAGCTTGTGTCCTGACTAGCGAAATACTGGCTGAGATAGTAGCGGTTCACGCCGACGGCAGCCGAAAGTTGTGACAACGTCAGGTCTGTCTGCAGGTAGAGTTGTGTGTCCTCACAGTGCTTCCTCAGCAATTGTCCGATATGGGAAACCTCGCCCTTGGGAGAAGGATTCTTACTAAGGCAAACATCTCCTTGGGCGGAGCAGGGTTTGAGGCTGTCGGTGCTCAGGTCTTTCAATGTCTCCACGCGCCATAGCAAGAGACCCGCCAGCGGGAATCCGATGAGATGGGCGATGGTGCACATCACGTAGTTGTCGGTATATTCATAACTCATGAGCAGTAGCATGAGACCGATGAGCAGTGTAAGACTGAGCCACACCTCCTTGTGCTCCAGGTCGGCGTAGTTGTCACGCAGCCACCGCCCATATTGTCTTACTGCCACCACCATATATATAATAAATGCCACGGCGAGGACCAGCCCATAGATCTTGTTCGGTGTCGTGAGGTCGACAGATGGCAGGAAGACCTGCAGTACTGAGAGCATCGCACAGGGTGTTATGACGACAACAATGGGCAAAAGCGGTCGCTGTCGGTCCTGTAACATAGTCAACAATGTGCCGACGAAGACGGGAGGCAATGCCATGCAGTCGATAGCGACAAGCAGTCCGTAGATTACCGAACGGGTGTCGTTCGAGTAGGTGTAGAACAGTATCCACCAGATGTGTGCCACTGCCATGATGCCGAATAAAGCCGCAGCCCAGCGACGTAGTCGTGCGGGCGGTGTGATGTCGGGTGCAATAGCCTTGCCCCGACACAGCAACAGGTAGAGGAACAAGACCACTGCCACGGCAGTTCCTGCACCGTAGAGCAGGAGATACAGTATCGACAATGGAGTTATCTGTTCGGGCATATTGTTATATTATTGTTCCTTTGGTATGCAAAAATACTACTTTTTTACAGAAATCTGTCGACTTTTCAAATAAAGTTTTGTTTTTTTGCCATTCATCAACGGTTTCCGATGTTGAAAATGCGTTAATTGATGTCGAAATTACGTTAATTGACAAATCTGTAAAGCCGGTCAACTCTCAGTTAATGCAAAAAAAGTCTCAGTTAATGCAAAATCCTCGCTTGCGGCGATTTTGACCTTGCAAGTCTTGTTTTATTTGACTACCTTTGGAACTAAAATTATATATATACGATTACCAAATGATAATTATGGAAAAGAGTTTAATTGCTGAAAATGCTACGGAGTTCGACTTTATTGAGCCATCCACCTCATGGAAATTCAAGGACATCAAGTGTAAATAAAAAAGGAATTTTTGCAGATGAAGAAAAAATATAATTTGAGACCATGCATGACTGTCGTCAAGATGAGGAATCATCAACTTCTGGCAGGAAGTCCTGATCCCCCCGTAGAGGGCGAGGGCTCTGACTATGAATGGGGAGATTAAGAATTAGAAAACTCAAGTTAAGACAAAAGACGATGAAGAAACAAATCCTATATGTTGCTACGATGCTGCTCTTTGCAGGTTGTTCCTCAGACGTTGCTACCGGTCCTTCTGGGACCGATGTGCGTCAAGGCGTATATGGTTATATGCCAAGTTATGAATTTGGCGACCAGTCCGACGGTGCACTGATGCGTGTCACGCTGACTGCCGGCGACAAAGGGCTGTCATTTGCCTGGAATGCGGGTGATGAAATTTGTATTGTCGGCTCGTTCAAGGACGATCTGCAGAGCACGACGCACAAAGCCGCGAGCAGTACCTCCTCGGGCAGTCTGCAGACTGGTTTCAACGGCGGTGCCTTTACCCTCAACCCCAGTGCTGTCTATTATTCCTACTATCCCTACAACAGCTATACTGACGGAAACACTAACCGACAGATTGTATTAAAGTCCCAGACGCAGACGGGCAACAACAGCACGGCACACCTAGGTGCCAAGAACTATATGGTGGCTCCGAAGGTGACCACCGATGCCGCAGCGTCGTGCCTGTTCCATTTTACCAATGTGCTCAGCCCCTGCCGCTTCACGCTCACGTTGCCAGCTTCAGCCAATGGCAAGACCGTCAGCGACCTGACCGTGACGCGCTATGCTAACAACGACCTTTATTTCCCAACCAGAATCACGGAGGATTTCTCCGGGTTGAATTCCGAGGATAGCGAAAACAAAAAGGCAACGGGCATGACCTATAACGAGGGTAGCGATGCGAGCTTCAAGCAATGCAAGCAGTCGCTGTCCTTTACTGATTGCACCATCGATGGCGAACACACTCTGGTGGCTTGGATGATGCTCTTCCCCAAGAACCACTCCACGGGTCGCTACCATGTCACTGTGAAGTGCAGTGACGGCACCGTCTATGCCGGCAACGTGGCTGGCAAGAATCTGGTCGGTGGCAAGGCCTACCGCTTCAATGCCACATTAGGTGAACAGGTTGAAATGACAACAGGCGTGTCCTGGGCTGTTCGCAACGAGGGTGCCACATTGCCTTACGATCAAACATCAGAGGGAACATTCGCCAGTCTGTCGGATGCCGTCAAGAATGCCTTGCCCACGGAGGCAGAGGCGCAGGCACTCCTTGACAACTGTGATATCCTCTCTGGTCAAGGCTACGACAACAGTGGCACGTTGGTAAGTGGTGTCTATTTCCGCGCCAAGAGCGGAGGCAGTTCCAACCCTGCCGGCAATATCATCTTCCTGCCGTTTACGACCAATGATTCAGGTGGACACTACTGGCTCAGTGGTGGAGAAAAAATCCTGAAGATAAACACTGACGGCACTGCCGACATCACTACGGGCACTACGGGCTCTTCCGCCGCTGTCCGCACCGTGACCCGATAGCATTCATTGATAATTAATAATTGACAATATGAAACACTTTAAATTTTTTCTAACTATCCTTTTCGTCATGACATCGGTCGTGACGATGGCTATGGACTACCCTGATTTGGTGTTAGAACATAAAAGGACCATCAATGAACCGTATCAGCAATTCTCCTTGAGGCTTAATGCGCTGTATGGTATTGACAACTATCTGACAAAACACAAATTCTATTTAGGTCAGAGGTCAGGAGATAATATTCTCGGCGCGTCGTCTTTTGAATACGCAGGTTTCAATAATCGTCGAGACGATGACTTCACCGGCTCATACGCAATGAATGACATTATTTTCCAAGATGACCATTATGTGGTTGTGCTCACCCAGATTACAGGCTTTGACAACCAAGCTGCCACCGTGAGGGTGTATAAGCGTGAGGATCCATTGGAGAACTTTGCCGTCAAGTTTTTTTGTGAGTGGAAAGAAAACGTAAATTTCCATACGAGAGACAAATGGTTGGAATTCACAGTTAATGAAAGCGAAAAGCAGAAGTTGAAAGAGATGCAGCTTATTCAAAAAGAGAGCCGAGTGTATTTCGTGTCGCCCGAAACCATGGTGATTGACGCCCATTTCGGATCCTCTTCCAAAGAACGCTATTTTGATGTGTCCGGACAACCTCAGGATGCTGCAAAAAACATGTTCTCCGGCAAATCGCCCAAGCAACCGTCAGGCAAGTATGCAATCAAGGTGAATAAGAACGTGGGATTGTATGCTATTTTCCATCCTTACAAGGTCTCTCTGACAGAGCACCTGTCCTTGAATGAATATTGTACGCAGACTTTTCCTTCCAAAATGTTCACGACCAAGATTTACGCCCAGCCCGCTGACCTGAACTGTGCGACAGACCAGTATGCCAAGAGTGTTACGCTAACCTGGAAGATGGCTGATCCCAAGATCTATGACTCTAATGATGCCGCTTACGAAGGAAAATGGTATGTCTATCGCCGCAGGAAGGGCGAGGGTGACAGTTCGTGGACCCTGCTGAAATCGGTATCCATCAAACATGCGGATGACGTGTTCAAGTATGACGATAAGGATACCCAACAGCTTGAGTTCAATACACCCTACGAATACAGCGTGTGTTTCTACCCCAACTATTGGTTGGCGAACCGTGGCCATGGAGGCACTGTGGACCCCGAGAAACAAGCCCCGATGGCAGAGTTCAGTAAGACCGCGGAAGCTCTGATAGCAACTACTTCTCCGCTGATTGGCAATCCGGAGGCAGAGCCGTTAGAAGACAGAATCAAGGTGACGTGGAATCACCACTATGTGCCCAAGAGGACCTTCAACGGCACCTTCCCCACGTTTGCCATACAGTATCAGAAGACCAACAGCTCTGAGTGGGTGGAACTTGCCAAACTGAAGATTACAGATTTGGAGCAGGAATCCAAGGTTGACGGCAGCTTAACGGAAACGTATGTCCACTCAGAGGGTATCGAAGCCTCGTGCATCGGCTACAAGTACCGCATCGTGTTCGACCGTGGCGACAATGTTTCTCCTTTCATGAGCACGTCCACCGTCTCGCCCACCAGAATCAGCAGCGGAACCACCGTCACCTCCCTGGTGACCAGCAAGGGCATCGATAAGAATGGGTGTAACCTCACGTGGAAAGCCCATCAGGTGAGCACTACTCCCACCACGTTCCGTGTGTCGCGGCGCGAGGTGCGCGAAACGGAGTTCTATACCATCTATACAGTCCAGGGCACCGGTTCCACTTATTCTTACTATGACCAGGGCTGTGAACCAGGCATATATTATGAATATCGCGTGGAGGCCTTTACCGATTGCGAAGGACAGCTGACCTGCAACAACTACAAGTTGGCTATCGGCTTTGCACAGAACTATGGTACCATCAGCGGACAGGTGCTCTATGGTTCGGGCGACGCTGTGGATAGCGTGCGTGTGACGCTGACGCCCAACTCTAGCACAGAGGATGCTCATCCGTTCTTCTATGCCACACAATTCACGGATCAGAGCTATGGCATACAGGTTCCCTTTGATGATGAGAACGGTCTCAGGGAGAATGCGCTTGAGGGTGACTATACTATTGGAATGTGGATGAAGACAAATAGTGAAAGATGCCATCTTTTCAACATTGTCGCTGAAAATGGATGGGATGTGAAACTCTTTAAAGACAATAACGGCCTGACCTATCTTTTGCACGATACCTTTACCATTACCAAACTTAAGAAACAGCCAAAAGCCAACAGCTGGAACTATGTATTCCTAAAGTGTAAAAGAAGAGGCACTGAAGGCGATTTTTATGGAGACTATACCTTAGGCTTTATAGACGAAGATGGAAAACTTTATGAGAACACGGTCGTCAGCGGACCTGTTGCCAAAAGCAAGCCAAAGGTAATGGTGGTAGGCATGCAAAAGGTAGATAAGAGCATAGGGATCAAAGACCCTTATTATTATATGACGCCAGACTCTACGCTGCTGATTGATGAGTTCCGCGTCTATAGCCGTGCACTGAGCGACAACGAAATCCTTCGCAGTTACGACCGCATGCTGTCGGGCGACGAGCAGGGTCTTTCCCTCTACTGGTCTATGAACGAAGGCTATCAGACGGGATATGTCTATGACCGTTCGAGAACCAACAGCGTACCCAACAAATCTCATGGAAAGGTTGTGAGCGGCGTGGCATACACCGAGGATTCACCAAACCAGACTGACCAGGTTTCGACTTACGGACTGACCGACGAGAATGGCTCGTATGTCATCACGGGCATTCCCTATTCCGGCAATGGCATCAACTACACCATCACACCGTCGAAAGGCGTCCACGAGTTCAACAGCTCGAAGCAGACGCGCTACATCAGCAACCATTCATTGGTATATAGCGGTGTGAACTTCACCGACGTCAGCTACTTCCCCGTGCATGGCACCGTGCGCTATGCCGGCACCACCATTCCAGTGGATAGTTGCACCTTCGAAGTCGATGGTACGCCGTGCACAGCAGAAGGCTCTCCTATCATGACCGATGCGGAAGGTAAATTCACTATCAGCGTGCCCATTGGTGATCACTACATCACCATAAAGCGCAACAACCACGTCTTTGTCGATAAGGGTCGCTACCCCGCCAATGGCAAGCACACCTTCAAGGCAGAGACCTACAACCTGGACTTCGAGGACGCTACGCTGGTGAACTTTGCAGGGCGTATCGTGGGCGGTTACAAGGATCAGAATAAGCCGCTGGGCTTCGAACAATCAGTGAACAACATCGGACGTGTGACGATGACGCTGACTCCCACCGACGACCGTTACTATGTGAATGCGAAGAAGACCATCGACGGCACCACCTTCACCTACGACTTCAACGACGAGCGGGTGGACGTTGCCTGCAACAGCAACAACAACATTGAGAGTCATTCGTATCGCGGATTCGGTTCGGTGGAGGAGTGTAAGAAGATCTACATTGAGACCGATGCCGAAACGGGTGAATTCTCAGCTATGTTGCCTCCTATCAACTATCAGATGAGTGCCCAGAAACTGGTGGCAAACAGCGACATCGTGGTAGGCGAAAGTCGCACTATCGACCTGAGTAAGTTCCATCTGGCTTCTGCCGACACGCTGTTTAGCGAAACCAAGACGACGGATCCTGCTACTGGCAAGGTAACCGTTACGAAGAAGGCAGAGAATGTTTATGAATATCAGAAGAAGTATATTGCCGACTACCATACGACGCCCGTGTTCAAGGTGAACGATGGAGAGCCTTTTGGTGAAAAGAAGTACAAGGGTCGTGACGAGGACGGCGTATATGAAGTCGATGGACTCTACACCAAAAACGGCAATACTATCAGCTATAAGCTGGGCTATCCTGTGTTTTTGACGGAAAATGACTACGACTTCGAAATCGAGGCTTACGAAAGCTATATGAATGCTGACAACCCGAAAGCAGGAGAGGACAATCAACCACTGTCTGGATGCTTTGTGCAGATCAGCAATGCGCTGTCATCTTCCACCTCAATGGTGATGGTGCCACAGACTCTTCCTGACGGCACCAAGTTTGAGGAAGGTACACCCGTTGGTGAGGAAATCAATGGTGTGCAGTTGGACAGCTTGGGCCAGGCTACCTACGAATGGGTCGCCGGTCTGCCCAATACCAACGCCAAGACGAACCACGCACTGAGTATTACGATGAAACTCTTCGTCAGCGGTAAGCAGTATGACTGGGTTCCTGCTGCCAACAGTGGCTTGTGGCGTGCCGACGGCACCAACACGGGACCAGGCATGAAGGGTGTCAACGTGGGTGCCATCAACATGGGCAACAACTTTGTGACCCTTGCCACAGACCAAGTGATGATGGTGCTGCGCGACCCGCCAGGAGCGAAATCGAGTGCTACATGGAAGAAGGGCTCTACCCTGACAGTCAAGAATTCCAGACTGGATGGTCACGGTGCACATACGAAAGACGTCGTAGCAAAAGCGTGGGGTAAGGGTCATCAGCAGGTGAATTTAGCCTCAGGTGTTATAGAAGTTGTGGATTACAAACACACATTTCATGGTGGTATTGATTTTGCTGGTGTAAAATACTGGGAAGACATCAATACCGAGACATTTACCACGACACAGGACATCTCTACCTCGAGTGGTACTGAATATGTGGGCAGCTGGGGCGACCTCTATGTCGGCAAGAGCCGCAACCGCATCTTTGGCGATGCCCGTCAGGTGTATATCCCGAGGAGCGCGTCGAAATTCGATGTCCGTGACGTCACGGGGGTCCAAGA
>JAEEGG010011786.1_pt1 | contig 18976 bp, 13 predicted proteins | sample 9134161 | NCBI WGS metagenome assembly JAEEGG01 (sample SAMN16246543, study PRJNA631951) | gut metagenome | biome: gut microbiome; feature: rumen; material: CR-attached | host: Bos | place: Iran: Karaj | collected 2018-10 | reverse complement strand
GGAACCGCTGCTGCAACGTCTGGAGTCGTCACGCATTGAACTCAAGGACATAATGCAGGAGATCGATGCCGAGCAGGACCGCATTTCTGTGGACGACGCCCGGCTCGAAGCCGTCGAGAACAGGATCGCTCTCATATATGATTTGATGCGCAAGCACGAGGTGGACAGCGAAGATGCGCTTATCCGGTTGAAGGAGAGCCTTCGCGGTGCCTTGAAGGATGGAGAGGACCTCGGCGAACGTCTAGCTGAAGTGAAAAAGCAGCTTGCTGCCGCTGATGCGGAATGTGCTGAACTGTCTGAGAGACTGCACGAATCAAGGTCTGCCGCTGCTCCGAAGCTTTCGCAGGCGCTGCAGGATTCCATCAGGGCCCTTGAGATGCCCTTCGCCACTTTCGGCGCAAGCATAGAGGCTCTGCCGGAAAGAGGCCCCGCAGGAGCGGACGATGTGATATTCTTGTTCTCGTCATCCGGCGGCGATAAACCGAAAGAACTCTCCAAGGTAGCCTCCGGCGGTGAGCTGTCCCGCATCATGCTCTGCCTGAAAGCCCTGATGGCGCGGCATATGCAGATGCCTACAATGATTTTCGACGAGATCGATGTCGGAGTATCGGGAAGCGTCGCGGACCGGATGGGACAGATGATTGTTGAAATGGGCGCCTCGATGCAGGTGATAGCGATTACCCACCTGCCTCAGGTGGCAAGCAAGGGTGACGCGCATTTCCTGGTTTACAAGGAATTTGACGATGACCGTACGGCATCATCCAAGATAAAGATGATAGAAGGGGAGGAAAGAGTCCGTGAGATAGCCAGAATGCTCAGCGGACAGGAATTGAGCCCTGAAGCCCTTGCCAATGCCAGGGTACTTCTGGCAAAGTGACACTGAAACAATAAACCTATTATAAGAAACGAATTATGAGATTAATCATTGAAGAATCCTATGGGAAAATGTCCCAGTGGGCGGCAGAGTACATTGCCAAGAGAATCAATGAGTTCCAGCCGACCGCCGAGAAACCCTTCGTACTCGGTCTGCCGACGGGTTCAACCCCTATCGGAACCTACAAGGAACTGATCCATCTGTACGAAACCGGGAAGGTTAACTTCGAGAATGTCGTCACATTCAATATGGACGAATACGTAGGCCTTCCTGAAGACCATCCTGAGAGCTACCATACGTTTATGTATGAGAATTTCTTCAATCACGTCAATGTAAAGAAGGAAAACATCAATATCCTTAACGGCAATGCCGAGGACCTGACAGCGGAATGCGAGCGCTACGAGGCAAAGATCAAGTCATACGGCGGCATCAACCTGTTTATGGGCGGTATCGGCCCGGACGGCCACATTGCCTTCAATGAACCCGGTTCGTCACTCAATTCACGCACAAGGCTCAAATACCTGACCACTGACACCATCATCGCAAATTCACGTTTCTTCGGCCACGATCTCGAGAAAGTCCCTAAAACAGCCCTGACCGTAGGAGTCGCAACTGTGATGGACGCATATGAAGTCCTCATACTTGCGAATGGCCACAACAAGGCACGTGCCCTCTACCACGCCGTGGAAGGCTCTGTGAACCATATGTGGACCATCTCCATCCTTCAGTTGCATCCCAGGGGAATCATCGTATGTGATGACGCGGCTACTGTAGAACTCAAGGTCGGCACTGTCAATTACTACAAGGACATAGAGCACAGGGCTCTTGACAGAGACTAGCAGCTATGGATCGCAGGCAGGCTATGGAAGCCGTCCGCACTATGCTCGCGGACAAGGGCGCGGATGCAATCATAATACCTTCGAATGACTGCCATTTCGGCGAATACGTGCCTGATTACTTCAAGGTGCGCGGTTGGCTGAGCGGTTTCGACGGCTCTGCCGGCACTCTTGTGGTTACTGCCCGTAAGGCGGCCCTTTGGACGGACAGCCGCTATTTCATTCAGGCTGCGAAGCAACTTGAGGGGAGCGATATTCAACTGATGAAACTGAAGGTTGCAGGAACTCCTTCAGTCGCCGGATGGCTGCATTCCCAGAATGTGTCGAAGGTGATAGTGGACGGCGACCTTTTCAGCCGCCAGGATTTTCTGTCGCTTGGCTTGGAACTCGCACCGGCAACCCTGCAGGCGGTGGAAGATCCTTTCCGTGAGATTTGGAAAGGCCGTCCCGCACTTGAGACCAAGCCGGTCAGGTTAATGCCGGAGAACATAAGCGGCCGGAGCATTGCTGACAAGTGCGCTGCAGTTGCAGAGAAGCTCTCGTGCAATGGCCCATATGCTTGCATAATCAGTGCCTGTGACGAAATAATGTGGCTTTGCAACATCCGTGGCGAGGACATAGAATACAATCCCGTAGCTCTGTCATATTGTGTCCTTACAGAGAAAGGGGTCCATCTTTTCTGCCATCTGGACAGCCTTGATCCTGAAACCCGTTCATATCTGGAATCCCAGAATGTCGCGTTGCACGAGTACGGCAGCTTCCGCGAGTTCCTGCGCGGCCTTGATCCTGAGGTGACAAGGATCTGCAAGTCATCATCGATCAATGTTAACAACTGGGATGCTGCGTTTGCAAGCGTCCCTGCAGCAGAAGTTGGGAAGCGCTTCAAGGAGGATCCCGTTGCCGGAGGCAGCGTCGCCTGGCTCCGCAGCCGCAAAAATCCGGTGGAACTTGCAGGTTTCCGCAATGCCTTCATAAACGACGGAATCGCTTGGGTGAAGCTGCTGAGGTTCATCGACGAGAATCTGCAGTCAGGGAAGCTGAATGAATATCTGATAGCCGAGAAACTGAAAGAGTTCCGCAATGAGTGTCCGGATTACCTCGGAGAGAGTTTCGAGCCCATAGTGGCCTGGAACGCCAATGCGGCTTCGGCTCATTACAGCGTCACCTGCGAGGCGGACGCAGCCAGGATCAAGCCCTACGGCTTCCTTCTGATGGATACAGGTGCCCACTATCCTTATGGCACCACCGACACCACCCGCACGCTGATGCTCAGCGACCGCAATGATTTCACCGGGCGCAGTGACCGTCTGCTCCAGCAGATGAGAGATGATTATACACTGGTTCTCAAGGGAATGATCGACCTTGCGACGGCAATATTCCCGGCCGGCACCCGCGGCAGCCAGCTGGATATCCTTGCGAGAGGCCCGATGTATCATACGGGCAAGATGTATTATCACGGCACGAGCCACGGCATCGGCCATCATCTCTGCGTGCACGAGGCCCCGCAGATCAGGATGGAGGAGAGTCCCCTTGTAATAGACGAGGGTATGGTGCTCTCCGACGAGCCTGCAATCTACATCGAAGGCCAGTACGGCATCCGCACCGAGAATGTCATAACAGTGGTTCCATACACTGAGAGCGAATATGGCAAGTTCTTCAAGTTCGACACGATGACACTCGTCCCCATCGACATCCGTCCCGTCAATTTCAAGCTGCTTTCGCACAAGGAAGAGCAGTGGCTGTACAAATACAACGAGCACGTCTACGAAACCCTCAAGCCCTTCCTCTCCAAGCAGGAAGCCGCGTGGCTCTGGCACAAAACCACGGTATAAAAAAAACAGCCTGCTCAAGCAGGCTGTTTTTTATTGAGAATAGCAAGCGGCATCAGATCGTGCCTTGCTCGAGCATTGCAGTTGCGACTTTCATGAAGCCGGCGATGTTGGCGCCTTTCACGTAGTCGATGGTTCCGTCTTCTTTCCTGCCATACTTCACGCACTGCTCGTGGATTGACGACATGATGTGATGCAGCTTGGCATCCACTTCTTCTGCAGTCCAGCTGATGTGGCTGGCGTTCTGAGTCATCTCAAGTCCTGAAGTGGCCACTCCGCCTGCATTGACAGCCTTGCCGGGAGCGAACAGGATGCCCGCCTTCTGGAACTCGTGGATAGCCTCGGGACGGCAGCCCATATTCGAAACCTCGCAGCAGCACCAGGTGCCGTTGGCAAGCAGTTCCTTGGCATCTTCGCCGGTAAGTTCGTTCTGGAATGCGCAAGGCAGCGCAATGTCGCATTTGATGCTCCAGGATTTCTTGCCGGGAGTGAAAAAAGCCTTGTCCGGGAATTTATCAGCCATCATTGAAACGATGTCGCGGTTTGAAGAACGCATAACCAGCATATAGTCTATCATCTCGGGAGTGATGCCGTCGGGAATGTGGCATACACCGTCAGGACCAGAAATAGCAATCACCTTGGCGCCGAGTTCGGTGGCTTTCTTGGCAGCACCCCAGGCCACATTGCCGAAGCCGCTGAGGGCGATGGTCTTGCCAACTATGTCCTTACCGGCGGTCTTGAGCACCTGATTGGTGAAGTATAGTGCACCGTAACCGGTAGCCTCAGGACGCAGGATGCTTCCGCCCCAGGTCATACCCTTTCCTGTCAGCACGCCTGTATTGTATTCGCGTGCAAGCTTCTTGTACATTCCGGTGAGATATCCGATTTCGCGGCCGCCGACTCCAACGTCGCCTGCGGGTACGTCAGTGTCAGGACCGATGTTGCGCCAAAGTTCCAGCATGAAAGCCTGGCAGAAACGCATTATCTCGGCGTCAGACTTGCCTTTCGGATCGAAATCGCTGCCGCCTTTGCCGCCACCCATAGGCAGGGTGGTGAGGGCATTCTTGAATGTCTGCTCGAAACCAAGGAACTTGAGCATTGAAGGGGTCACAGCCTTGTGGAAGCGCAGGCCGCCCTTGTAGGGGCCGATAGCTGCATTGAACTGGACGCGGTAACCAAGATTGGTCTGGACCTCGCCCTTGTCGTCAACCCATACTACGCGGAAAGTGAAAATCCTGTCGGGCTCCACGATCCTTTCAACTATTTTGGCTTTCTCGAATTCGGGGTGTTGGTTGTAGACTTCTTCGATAGATTCAAGCACCTCGCGTACCGCTTGCAGGTATTCCTGCTCATGACCGTATTTTTTTTCAAGTCCGGTCATTATTTCAGATACTTTCATGATATTTGATAACTTTTGTTTTTGTTTAAAATGTTATACAATTAACCCTTGAATATTTTATAATTATAATCAATATTTGTGAATTATCCAAAAATATCGCAACAAAAGCATTTTTTTTAAATTATTTACCTTTGCCGATGAACATGGAACTGGACAATGTCATACATCTGAATTTCGCTGAGCAGCAGCTAGATAAGCTAATGCAGTACCGTATTCGCAAGATTCTTCTTGTCTGCTGCAGCTACGATGAATACATCCTCGAAGAGGACGGACATATTGAAACTCAGATCAACAGAGAGTACAGCGAGTTAAACATAAGCAATCCCCCCACAATCGTACACGTTACCACCACAGAAGACGCTCTGGCCCATCTCAAGGCCGAATCCGACTTCGACTGCGTTATTACCATGTTCAACGTAGGAGGTGACGGAGATGTCTTCACTTTCGCCGAGGAGATTAAAACTGTAAGGCCGGACCTTCCCGTAGTGGTGCTGTCCAGTTTCTCAAAGGCTGTTTACAGCAGGATTCACGACACGTCAAGCTCTGCCATCGACAATTTCTTCTGCTGGCACGGCAGTTCAGACCTGCTCATCGCCATCATCAAGCTGATGGAGGACAAGCTGAATGCAGCCAACGACATTCTCGAAAACGGTGTCCAGGCCATCCTGCTGATAGAAGACTCGATACGTTTCTACAGCAGCTATCTGTCGGAGCTTTACAAAGTCCTTCTGCTGCAGAACCACGAATCCATTAAAGATGCCTATAATGAGGACCAGCAGATAATGCGTAAGCGTTCGCGCCCGAAAGTGCTGCTTGCAACCAATATGTCAGAGGGCATCGAGCTTTACAACAAATACAGGGACAACCTGCTCGGCGTCATATCCGATGTGGGAATGATTCAGAAACCGGGCGACAAGGTCTATGACGAGAAGAAAGACGCCGGCATCGAGATTGCGAAGATGGTGAAGGCCCAAACCCCCTGGATGCCTGTCATACTGCAGTCCTCCCAGTCTGAGTACAAGCAGGTTGCAGACGAAATGGGTGTCGGTTTCATCGCCAAGTATTCACCGACTCTCCTTGAAAGCCTGAGGCACTATATACTCAAGGAGTTCTGCTTCGGCGACTTCGAGTTCGAATCAAAAGGATCCGTGATGAATTTCGGACACGCTGCTGACCTTCAGCAGATGGAAGAGCTCATCAAGATAGTTCCTGACGACGTCCTGGAATACAACCTATCACAGATGCGTCTGTCCAAGTGGCTTTATGCACGCGGCTTGTTTCCGCTTGCAAAGGTGCTCAGAAGCATTAACAGCAGCGATTTCGAGTCCACTGAGGCACACCGCAACTCGCTTGTCAAACTGTTCCACGACTACCGCCGCATGCTCGGTCAGGGCATCGTCGCGCAGTTCGACGAAGCGCACTACAGCGATGCCATAAGCTTCGCCAGGATAGGAGAGGGGTCCATCGGAGGAAAGGCGCGTGGCCTTGCCTTCATGAACGGCGTTTTAGCAAAGCACAACCACTATTTCAAATACCCTAACGTAAGGATAATGATACCGCGCAGCGTGGTCCTCGCAACTGACTGTTTCGACGACTTTCTTGCGCTGAACGGCCTTCGCAACATCATACTGGAAGACGGGATGGATGATGATTCCGTCCTTTCGGAATTCCTCAACAGTATCGTTCCGCCATATCTGTACAGCCAGCTGAAGGCTTTCGTGGTGACCTGCACAAGGCCGCTTGCCGTGCGTTCTTCTTCAAAGCTCGAAGATTCGCACTACCAGCCTTTCGCGGGCGTTTATTCGACATATATGATTCCCCGCTGCGAGGATGACGACCAGATGCTGCGTATGTTGATCCGCGCGATCAAGAGCGTGTATGCTTCGGTCTTCTTCGCCTCGTCGCGCGCATATATCCAGTCTACCCAGAACGTGCTGTCAGAAGAGAAAATGGCCGTGTTGATACAGGAAGTGTGCGGCACTGAGGACAACGGCTATTATTTCCCGACACTCTCAGGCGTGGCCCGCTCCCGCAATATGTACCCCATCGGTCACGAGAAGTGCGAAGACGGTGTCTGCAACATCGCTATGGGTCTCGGCAAGGCGGTTGTCGACGGTGAGAAGACCCTGAGGTTCTGCCCGGTATATCCCGACAACGTACTCCAGACATCCACACCGACACTGGCAGTCCAGGAAGCCCAGACCGAGATAATGGCGCTGGATATGAATCCCAACAGCTTCAAGGCTTCTACCAACGATGCTGTAAACATAGTCCGCATACCTTCTACGGAAGTTGAAAAATACCGCAACGCAAAATACACCTGTTCGTATTACGACTACCTTAATGACCGCATCAGCGAGGCTGCTCCGTTCGGATCTGCGTTCCGGGTGATAACATTCAACCGTATCCTCAAGTACAATTCCTTCCCCCTTGCCGAGATTATCCGCGAAATGCTGGAGATAGGAGAGAAGGAACTGCTCAGCCCCGTGGAGATAGAGTTCGCCGTGAATATGGATGTGGCCCAGGGGGAAACGCCGGTCTTCTACCTGTTGCAGATAAGGCCTATCATCCAAAACGATGAAAGCAAGAAACTGGACTGGTCGAAGATAGATACTTCGGATGCCATAGTCTATTCGCAGTCTGCTTTGGGTACAGGTCTGATGAGCGGCATCAGACACGTGATATATATGAAGTTCGACAAGTTCTCTCCGCTGACTACAGAGGCTATAGCGGAAGAACTTCGTGAATTCAACAGATACCTCAAGGAAAACCACCAGGAATATGTACTGATCGGCACTGGCCGCTGGGGCTCTACGGATCCCCTGCTGGGCGTCCCGGTCCGCTGGGACCATATCTCGGAGGCGAGGGTCATCATCGAGTCCGCCCTTCCTGAGTTCAACATCGAGGCCAGCCAGGGTACCCACTTCTTCCAGAACGTGACTTCCCTCGGCGTGGGATATCTCTCGCTCGACCCTGGTCACGGAGACGGCAGCCTGAACCTGCAAATCCTGGACGATATGCCTGCAGAAAAGGACGGAGAATATCTGCGTATGGTCGCTTTCGACGAGCCGCTCTACATCTATGTGGACGGCCAGTCACGCAAGGCTGTTATCAAGAAAGAAGAATAGTTAAACAAATCATAAATAAAGAGAGTTATTATGAATGCAAAAACTTACGTAGACAATTTCATGAATGAACTTGTCACAAAGAACCCGGGCGAGCCTGAGTTCCACCAGGCCGTTAGAGAAGTCGTAGAGAGTGTCGCTGACTACATCGTCGAGAGTCCCCAGCTTATGAAACTCAAGGTGATGGAGCGCATCGTCGAGCCCGAGCGTGTGATAATGTTCCGTGTCCCCTGGGTCAATGACGCCGGAGAGGTGGTGATCAACAAAGGTTACCGCGTACAGATGAACAGCGCGATCGGCCCGTACAAAGGCGGCGTCCGTTTCCATGCAAGCGTAAACCTGAGCATCCTCAAGTTCCTCGCTTTCGAGCAGACCTTCAAGAACAGCCTTACCACCCTTCCTATGGGCGGCGGCAAGGGCGGCAGCAACTTCGACCCCAAAGGCAAGTCTGATATGGAGGTGATGCGTTTCTGCCAGAGCTTCATCACTGAGCTCTACCGTCACATCGGTCCCGACACCGACGTTCCTGCCGGTGACATCGGAGTAGGCGGACGCGAGGTAGCATATATGTTCGGACAGTACAAACGTCTGAGCAACGAATTCACTGGTACATTCACAGGCAAGGGCATTTCATTCGGCGGCTCGCTGATGCGTCCCGAGGCTACCGGTTACGGCGCCTGCTATTTCGGAGAGGCAATGCTTGCAACCCGCGGCGACAGCTACAAGGGCAAGAAAGTCTGCATCTCAGGCAGCGGTAACGTGGCTCAGTTCGCAGCCAAGAAAGCTACAGAACTCGGCGCAACCGTGATGACGATGTCAGACTCCAACGGTTATATCTACGATCCGGACGGAATCAGCCCCGAGAAACTGGATTATATATTCAAGCTGAAGAACGTTCTCCGCGGACGTATCAAAGAGTATGCAGTCAAATATCCGACAGCCAAATACGTGGCCAATGCACGTCCCTGGGGCGAGAAATGCGACATCGCAATGCCTTGCGCCACCCAGAACGAGCTTAACGGTGCAGAGGCTGACATGCTGCTCAAGAACGGCTGCAAGTGCGTAGTCGAAGGCGCCAACATGCCTACTACTCCTGATGCAATCGCCAAGTTCCAGGCTGCCAAGATCCTCTACTCTCCCGGTAAGGCTTCCAACGCCGGTGGTGTTGCAACTTCAGGCCTCGAGATGAGCCAGAACTCAATGAGGCTCGGCTGGAGCGCTGAAGAAGTAGACCAGCGCCTGCGCGGCATTATGAGCAACATCCACGCAGCCTGCGTCAAATACGGAACTGAGCCCGACGGTTACATCAACTATGTGAAGGGTGCCAACATTTCCGGCTTCATGAAAGTTGCCGACGCAATGCTCGCACAGGGTATCGTATAATCCGTATCCACGACCTTCAAAACAAAACCCCGGAAGCGATTCCGGGGTTTTTGTTTATCGGTGAGTCACCTTTCATTTCACCTCCCAGGTAGATCCGCTGCGGAGCAAGTCGTCCACGCAGTGGACTTTTGCCTTCGCGGTCACCTCGTTCACCTGGTCCAGGACGTTGATGTCGTAGGTCTTGTCCTTCACGTCGCGGATAACTCCGAGCGCTACGGGCATATCAGGATACTTCATATCGATGAGCATGCTCTGCAGGCCGACGTCGTTGCTGTCCACGTGGTGGGTGAGGATATCGTCGAGAGTGACGCCGCCCTCGCCGATCCTGGCTACAGCAAGCTGGCCGTCCTTGAGGATGAGACCCTTGTCGTTGTTGGCTCCGAAGAGCATCTTCTCGCCGTCACGCAGGGTGATGGTGCGTTCTGCCCTGACTTCGCGGGCTGCGAATGCAGCGTGGGCTCCGTCATTGAAGATCACGCAGTTGGTGAGCATTTCGCAGACAGAAGTTCCGCGGTGCTTGGCGGCGGTCACGAAAATCGACTGGTTGAGCGCCAGGTCATTGTCGATGCCGCGTGCGAAGAAAGTGCCGTGGGCGCCCAGAACGAGCATTCCGGGAGTGAAAGGATTTTCTACGGTGCCGTAAGGCGAAGTCTTGGTGATCGTGCCGAACTTCGATGTGGGGCTGTACTGTCCCTTGGTCAGACCGTAGATCTGATTGTTGAAGAGCACGATGTTGATGTCGACGTTGCGGCGGATCGCGTGGATGAAATGGTTTCCTCCGATTGCGAGAGCGTCACCGTCGCCGCAGGCCTGCCATACGCACAGCTCCGGGTTGGCGACCTTGATGCCGGTGGAAATGGCGGTCGCACGTCCGTGGATGCTGTGGAATCCGTAGGTGTTCATATAGTAGGGAAGCCTTGAAGAACATCCGATGCCGGAAACGACGACGAATTTCTCAAGTTCATATCCGAGGTCTTCGCTTACCTGTGGAAGAGCTCTCTGAAGCGCTGCAAGAACTGCGTGGTCGCCGCATCCCGGGCACCATCTCACTTCCTGGTTGCTTTTGAAATCTTGTGCTGTATATTTCATATCGTGCTCCTCCTAAAGTATTTCCTTGATTGCATCGACGACTTCCTTGACGATGAACGGCTGGCCCTGCACTTTGTTGTACTGCAGGTAGCTGAACTGAGGCAGCTTTGCCCTCAGGTAGTCGGCGAAATGGCCGCTGTTGAGCTCGCATACGATGATCTTCTTGAATTTGGCGAAGATCTCTGCGGTGTTCTTCGGCAGGGGGTTGATATAGTCGAAGTGAGCGAGGCTGACCTTGTGGCCCTCAGCGGACAGTTCGTTGACTGCGGTGTAGAGGTGACCGAAGGTGCCGCCCCATCCTACTACGAGTACGTCGCCTTCAGCGGCTCCGATAACCTTCTGCTCGGGGATGGATTCTGCGACGCGGGCGATCTTCTCGGCGCGTGCGGCGACCATCATTGCGTGGTTCTCGGGATCTGAAGAGATGACGCCGGCAGGGTTCTTTTCCAGACCGCCTACACGGTGGTTCAGGCCTTTTTTGCCGGGAACAGCCCATTTGCGGACAAATGTCTCGGGGTCGCGCTCGAAAGGCTTGAAGCCTCCTTCGCATTCCTCGATGAACGGCGGCTTGATTGCGGGGTAATCGGACATTGAAGGAATCTTCCAAGGCTCGCTGCCGTTGGCTATAAAACCTTCAGACATCAGTATCACGGGCATCATATGCTCGAGAGCCAGCTTGCCTGCGTTGAACGCTGCGTCGAAGCAGTTCGAAGGCGAGTGGGCGGCTACGATGCAGACAGGGCATTCACCGTTACGTCCGTACAGAGCCTGGTTGAGGTCTGTCTGCTCGGTCTTGGTGGGAATACCGGTCGAAGGACCGCTGCGCTGCACGTCGATGACAACAAGCGGGAGCTCTGTGATCATTGCAAGTCCGAGAGCCTCTGACTTGAGGCTGAGGCCGGGACCTGAGGTAGAGGTCACTGCAAAGTCGCCTGCATAGGCTGCGCCGATGGCGGTGCAGATGCCCGCAATCTCGTCTTCGGCCTGCATGGTCTTGACGTTTAGGTTCTTATGGATGGCGAGTTCCTCCAGGATGGCAGTGGCGGGAGTGATAGGGTATGAACCGCAGAACAGCTGCAGCCCGCTCTTCTCGGCGGCTGCGATGAGACCCCAGGCAGTTGCCTGGTTGCCGTTGATGTTGCGGTAGATACCTTTCTCCTGCTTGGCCGGAGCTACTTCGTATGTGTTGGCGATGGCGTGGATGTTACTTGCATAGTTGTAGCCGTCGAACAGCACTTTCTTGTTGGGCTCGATGAGGTGGGGCTTCTTCGCGAATTTCTTCTCGAGGTAGGCGTTGATGTATTCAAGAGGCCTGTTGAACATAAAGAAACACATTCCGAGCGTGAACATGTTCTTGGACCTTACGATGCTCTTGGCGTCCAGTCCGGAGTCTTTAAGGCTCTCCTTGGTCAGGGAAGTGATCTGGGCGCAGATAATGTTGCGGTCTTCGATGTGAAGTTCCTCAATCGGGTTCTCGGTGGCAAAACCAGCCTTCTTGAGACCCTGCTCGTCAAATGTGTCAGTGTCGATAATGATGGTTGCAGTGGGCTTTGCCCATTTGACGTTGGCCTTGAGTGCAGCCGGATTCATAGCGACGAGCACGTCGCAGAAGTCTCCGGGAGTGTTGACGCCTTCGCTTCCTATATGGACCTGAAAACCGGAAACCCCGGAAATCGTGCCGTGCGGGGCGCGGATTTCAGCGGGGTAGTCCGGGAATGTCGAGATTTCATTCCCATAGAGGGCCGAAGTGTCTGCAAACAAGGTACCCGTCAATTGCATTCCGTCTCCGGAATCGCCTGCAAAACGGATAACGACATCTTTAATGTCGATTACTTTGTGTTGCATATGTCTTTTTGGTTACTGTGGCAATTGTGAAGGAGCTACTTTCTCTGCAGGGATTCCGAGGGCTGCTTTTGCCTGGGGCAGAAGATTCATGCTCTGGGTCTCATCCATATAGATGATGGCGCCGGCAGATGTGTCGAATATGTAGAGAAGGTTGTTGTCTTTGCCTATCTTGTTGATAGCTTCCTGTGCTTTCTGGTAAATCGGCGTCATCAGAGTCTGCTGCATGTTGGCCAAATCCTGCTGGGCCGTCTGCTGGAACTGGTTGAGCCTCTGAACGATCTCGCTGAGCTCATTTTCCTTGGATTCTCTGATAGCGGCTGTCCAGGTGGAACTCTTCTGCTGATAGGTGTTGAGTTTGGTGTTGTATTCTGTCTGCATAGCGTCCATCTCCTCGAGGAGCTCATTCTGATAAGCCTGGAGTTGAACCATTGCCGAATCGGTCTCAGACATCAGGCTCACAAGCTCGCCGGTGTTGATGTGTCCGAATATCTGTGCATTGGCTGCGATGGTTGCAGATGCTGCAACAAACAAGATGAGGATGATTTTTTTCATTTCTTTATTTCTTAAGATATTGAATTACTTCATCAGTGAGGTCATAACGGTCGTCACGATAGACGATGCCGGTGGTGATGGCCAGGTCGATGATCATAGAGCAGTTGTACTGGTAGGCTATAGCGTCGATAGCTTTCTGGAGTTTCTCTTTGATCGGAGCGAGCAACTCTTCAGACTTGGTGGCCATTACGCCGTCTTCGCCGAAGTAAGTGCTCTGTTTGGTCTTGACGGCCTTTTCCTTCGAGATGATTTCTTCTTCGAGTCTCTGACGCTCTGATGCAGAGAGGTTAGCCTTCTTGCTCTGATAGTCCTTATAGAGTTTGTCAACTGCTTCGAGATCTGTTTCAATGGTTGTGCGGTAAGTGTCAGCCAGCTTGTTGAGCTGATCCTGCACCTTCTGATAATCCGGAACGGTAGCGAGGATTTCTTCGGTGTCAATGTAGCATACATTCTGGGCCTGCGTACCTATGAAGGCAGCAAAAGCCAAACATAGAGTTAAAGCAATCTTTTTCATGTTCATTTTTCCTTAGAATTGTTGACCTATCATAAAATGGAATTGACTCCTTTCTTTGGCGTCTTCCGTGTCGAATCCATAACCCCAGTCGATACCCAGCAGACCGATCATCGGGAGGAAGATCCTCAGGCCGACTCCGGCAGAACGCTTGATCTGGAACGGATTGAAATCCTTGATGTCAGACCAGCAGTTACCGCCTTCGAGGAAGGCCAGCGCGAAGATGGTCGATTGGGGCTGCAGCAGGAGCGGGTATCTGAGTTCAACCGTGAACCTGTCATATACGTTGCCGTGATATGCACCGTCCGAGTACGGAGTGAGGGAGTAGTTGGAGTATCCGCGCAGGGATACGATGTCCTGTCCGTAGGTGTTGTAGCCCGACATTCCGTCACCGCCGACGAGGAAGCCCTCGAAAGGAGAGTATCCCCAGTTGCGGTTGTAGTATCCGAGGTATCCGAAATTGGCGCGTGTCATGAGCACCAGGTTTCCGGCAAGCGTGATGTAGTTGCTTGCCTTCAGAGTCCATTTGTTGTACTCTATCCACTTGTAGTGATCCGCATCGGTAAGCGTGCTGTAGTCGAAGTTCGCCGGCTTGTCCTTGCGGAGCAGTGAATAGGGAGGAGTAAGCTGGATGGCGAAACTCAAGTCAGAACCCTGACGGGGGTAGATGGTCTGGTCGGTTGAGTTTCGGGCCAGGGTAATCGTATAGTTGAAGTTGTGTGACAGACCGTCCTTGAAGATGAAATAGTAGTTCCAGTCTTGCAGGTGGTAGGTCTGCCAGCTCAATGTATGGTACAGTACAAAATAGTTGTCAGGCCATTTCAGGCGGCTTCCGAGCGCTATTGAGGCTCCATATACTTCCATGAACTGGTCGTTGTTCAGGATCTGGTAGTAGGCTGACAGATATGAGTTGGTCTGCCTTGTGAAGTAGGTCGACAGGCTGAGCGACGTCGGCTTCTTTCCGAACAGCCAGGGCTCCAGGAACTGGGCTGAGATGGCCCTGTAGTATGAACCGTTGGTCTGGAATCGGAATGCCAGGGTCTGGTTGTCTCCCAGAGGAACGGGCTTCCAGGCATCGAGATTCAAGAAGTTGCGGGTAGAGAAGTTGCTGAAGCTGATTCCGACGGTGCCGACGAACATTCCTGCTCCCCAGCCTCCTGAGAGTTCCAGCTGGCTGTTGGGCTTCTCCTCGACGTTGTAGGTTATGTCGACGGTATTGTTGAGAGAGTTGGGCGCCAGGTTCCAACCCACACCCTGCTGCACGATCTTCTCCTGGTCAAAGTTGGTCATCGAACCGAGTTCCCTGATGGAACGTTCGAAGCTTGTCTGGCTGAAGAGATATCCCGGGCGGGTGTAGACGGCACGACGGATGACCCTTTCGTTGGTAACGTTGTTGCCGCTGATTATCACATTGTTGAAACGTGCCTGCTTGCCTTCGACAATCCTGATTTCCACGTCGACGGAATCACCTACGATGTTTGTCTCAACCGGGCTCACATTGAAGAAAAGGTAACCGTTGTCCCTGAACAGGCTTGATACAGAGAGGGCCGTCTGGTCCTTGCCGCCGCCGTAAAGCCTTTCGTTCAGCGTCACGATGTCATAGACGTCACCCTTCTTGATCTTGAGCACTTCTGTCAGGTCCTCTGCACTGTAGACTGAGTTTCCTGTCCAGGTGATGTTGCGGAAATAGTACTGCTGTCCCTGGTCGATCTGGAAACGGATGCCAAGCCTTGAGCTGTCGTCAGGCATCACATATATCGAATCCTTGACGATCTTGGCGTCACGATAGCCTTTCTCGTTGAAGGCTTCGATGAGGGACACCTTGTCGTTGACGTATTCTTTTTCGTTGAATTTCTTGCTGCTGAAGAAGTTGTACCACTTTGCGGACTTGGTCTTCTTCATCGACTTGTCAAGCGTGTAGGTATTGATGCCGGTGACGCCGTCGTAGTTGATCTCCTTGATGCGGATCTTGGGGCCTTTGGTGATTGCGAAGTTCACCCTTACCGCATTGTTGATGACGGTATCCCTGGTCTGCTCGACATCGACCTTGGCGTTGATGAAGCCTTTCTCCTTGAGGTAATCCTTGATGACTCCTACGGAACTGGTGATGACGTAGTCTGAAAGCTCGGTACCCCTGCGGAGGCTGAGGTCTTCCTTGAGCTCGTCCTGCTCGCTCTTCTTGATGCCTGAGAAAGTCCACTGCGAAACGCGGGGCCTTTCAATGATCTTGATCTTGAAGAATGCCGTGTCCTGAGAAGCGGAAAGGGAATCTACGTAGAAACCTACGTCTTCGAAGTAGCGCTGCTGCCAGAGACGTTTCACGATTGAGGAAACGTCGTCGCTGGGAACGGTGATTGTCTGTCCGGGCATCAGGCCGGTCAGGGAGATGATCTGGTCAGGGTTGAGGTAGTTCGTGCCTTCGACCTTCACCCCGCCCACGATGTATGTCTGAGGATTGTTGTAGTCTACCTGTATGTCATTGACATTTTGGGCAAACGCAGCAAACGGGATTAATGCGAATAATACGAACAGTGACCTGAGAGATTTCATCAGCGGAATAATTGGCGCAAATTTACAATTATTAATTGATTTCCCCATATCTTCTCTGTCTGTTTTCAAACGAGTCCAGAGCTTTACGGAACTCGGTTTTGCGAAAATCAGGCCAAAGAATGTCGGTGAAGTAGAATTCGCTGTAGGCGCACTGCCACAGCATATAATTGCTTATGCGCAACTCTCCGCCGGTGCGTATCAGCAGGTCGGGATCCGGGATCCCTGCGGTAGATATGTATTTCTCGAATCCGGCAATGTCAAGGGCCTGCGAGGGATCGGCTTTGCCGGTGGCAATGTCTTCCCTGTATCTGTTGACGGCCTGCACCATATCCCACTTTCCGCTGTAGCTGAACATGACCACAAGGGTCAGCCTGTCGCAGTCAGCGGTGTATCTCTCGACCTCGGCGATTCCGTCCCGGATGTCTTTTGAGAGGCGGCTGCGGTTGCCGACCGTCAGGAACCTGATACCGTTTTTCCTGAGGTTCTCCTTCTCCTTGCCAAGGAATGACATAAAAAGATTCATTATGCCTCGGACTTCCTCTGCGGGCCTGTTCCAGTTCTCTTCTGAAAAAGTATACAGGCTCAGATATCTTACGCCTGCTTCCATTGCGGCCTCGATGCAGGCACGGATGCTCTCTGCGCCTTCCCTGTGGCCGTAGGAGCGCTCGCGGTGCCTCTGCTGGGCCCAGCGGCCGTTGCCGTCCATTATTATAGATACGTGTGCGGGTACCATTCTATTTGGTGTTTCTGATGTCATCACCCCACATCAGCTTGTCGCGCAGGGCATCGACGAAACTCATATCCCTCAGCGTGACGTAAAGGGCCTTGTGCGGGGCTTGTGACAGTGTGACGCCGGCGCCGGATCCGACTTTGAAACTGTGGTTGTCGACCGACATGCTGGCGGTGTTGTCCTTGCTTGAAAAACTGATTTCGATGGTGGAACTGGCGTTTGCTACTATAGGTCTGACATTCAGGTTGTGAGGGGCTATAGGGCAAATTATCAGGCAGTTTGTGGTTGGGGCCACTATGGGGCCGCCGACACTCAGCGAGTATGCGGTGCTGCCTGTGGGGGTGGCGACCAGCACACCGTCGGCCCAATAGGCGGGCAGGGCCTTGCCGTCAATGGATACGCTTATCTGAAGCATCGAAGGGCCAAGCCTCATCAGTGAGAATTCGTTGAGGCAATAGGGATGTACGCCTTCGGGCAGCTCTACTCCGGACGCCTGGAGCAACAGTCTCGGCTCTATGTCGAACCTGCCGTTGACCAGGTCTTCTATCCAGCCGTTGGCGCCGTCGTCGACCTTTGCGGTCGTGAGGAATCCCAGTCGTCCGAAATTGATGCCTGCCACCGGGACCTGCCTTCCTTTGAGACAGTCGACTGCGGCCAGGAACGTGCCGTCACCGCCGAGGGACAGCAGCAGGTCAGTGTCGTCGGCTATGGCATCGACGTCTGCCGACGTGCAGCTGTATATGTCAGCACCCAGGGCGCTCAGTCTGCCGGCAAGATAATTGAGTTTGGTTTCGTCTATGTGGGAGCCTTCCCTGCGGAACAGCGCGATTTTCATCGGAACACAATAATTATTATATAATTCGGGGCTTCAAATGTACCAAATAAAGAGTAATTTGCTAAAAAATTTTACATTTGCAGTTTACAATGACAAACTTAAGCGTCAACATCAACAAAATTGCGACTATCCGCAATGCGCGTGGGGGAGACAACCCCAACGTGGTGTCTGCTGCTCTTTTCATCGAAAAGTGCGGAGCACAGGGCATTACCGTCCATCCGAGACCTGACGGCCGCCATATCCGTCACGCTGACGTTTTCGAGCTCAAGCAGGTTCTGACCACTGAATTCAACATCGAGGGCAATCCGACCCCTGAGTTCATAGACCTTGTGATGAAGGCAAGGCCGGCTCAGGTGACGATGGTTCCCGACGCTCCCGATGCCCTCACATCCAATGCCGGCTGGAATACCGTTGCCCACAAGGGCTTCCTGAGGACTGTCTGCGAGCAGTTCCACTCAGAAGGTATCCGTTGCTCGATATTTGTGGACCCTGATCCCGAGATGGTGAAACATGCCGCCGACTGCGGATGCGACCGCGTGGAGCTCTACACTTTCGGCTATGCCGAGGATTATCCGGCAGATCCCCATAAAGCCGTCGAGCCCTATGTCGCCGCAGCAGAAGCCGCCCGCGACTGCGGTCTGGGCCTCAATGCCGGCCACGACCTGAGCCTTGTGAACCTGAAGTTCTTCCGCGAATGCATCCCGTGGCTGGACGAGGTGTCGATAGGTCACGCCTTGATATGCGACGCGCTTTATATGGGCCTCGAAGCATCCGTGAAGGCCTATCTCAAGCAACTTGAATAACCAAACGATTATATTATTAATAAGAAACAGATAATTTTATGAAAAAGACATCCCTTATTCTTGCGTGCCTGGCACTTCTGGTCTCTGTAGCGACTCTTATCTTCACACTCCTTTCCAGGGAGAAAAAGCCGGTTGAAACAGAGCCCACCGACGGACAGACCGCCGTTGCAGGTGACATCGTATACATCCAGATCGACTCTCTGCTGATGAACTACGATATGTACAACGACCTTATGTCTGCATTCCAGAGCAAATACGAGGCAAGCCAGAATGAACTCCAGAAGAAGAGCCGTCAGCTTGAAAATGACGCCAAATCTTTTGAGAACCAGATCAACAAAGGTCTGCTGACCAGAAGCGCCGCCGAACAGCAGCAGCAGAATCTGCTCAAGCGTCAGGAGAATCTCCAGAACGAAGCCAACAACAAGCAGCTGGAGCTTCAGGAAGAACAGTTCGTGCTGAACAATCAGGTGTATGACGCAGTCAAGACCTTCCTGGAGAAATACAACCAGGAGCATCAGTTCGCACTGATCCTCACCACCAACGCTTCTACCAATGCAGTGATCGAGGGCAGCAAGGTCCTTGACATCACCGAAGAAGTTACCCGTGGCCTGAACG
>JAEEGG010011780.1_pt1 | contig 18980 bp, 15 predicted proteins | sample 9134161 | NCBI WGS metagenome assembly JAEEGG01 (sample SAMN16246543, study PRJNA631951) | gut metagenome | biome: gut microbiome; feature: rumen; material: CR-attached | host: Bos | place: Iran: Karaj | collected 2018-10 | reverse complement strand
CCGCAACCTGCTCTTTGTATCGTTTGAATTCGTATTTGTTCTTTATGCTTCCGAAAAGGAAATTGCCCATCAAAGGACAGATAATGAAAATGACCGCAAATTTGTCGATCTCAAACATCAGGTAAAAAACAAAGCCGGTTGCGATCGTTCCGAAGATCACGCCCCAGAAACGTCTCATGACATCGCTGATGCGCTCGTCGGCTCCGTCCATAGCCATAGTATACCTATTGTAGAAATCGGCATTTTCGTAGCAGCTTAACTCCACATTTTTAGCCTTGTCAAAAAGCTTTCTGTAGAGTTTCCCGTAAAGTCTCGTTTTTTCGATGGGGAGAGTAACGTTCTCGAAATAATGCTGGTAGAGGTTCATGGAACCTACCAATACACCGCAGACGATAATGTAGATAAATATCTTTTTGAAGCCTTCGCCTTTATCGAGGCTGTCAACGATATTTTTCATAAATACGGATGAAAAGAACACCCATTGAAAATATCCCAATACCGCTATGAAAGCTATATTAAAGAACAGGGCCTTTGTATTGACCCTGCCCAGTTTTATAGCAAAAAAAGCATTTTTAAGTGTTTCCCCAAATGTAAGTTTCTCATCTTTCATTGTAACTATTTCTCCATAGCTACGGCGGTATTGAGCGCAACCTCCATCATCTGAGTAAATGAATTCTGTCTCTCTTCTGCCGTAGTAGCCTCGCCCGTAACAAGGCTGTCCGATACTGTAAATAGGGCAAGTGCACGTTTATTTGCATATGCCGCGTTCATGTAAAGCGCCGCTGCCTCCATCTCAACACAAAGGACGCCCATGCGTGCCCATTTCGCGTTAAACTCAGGGTCCGCATTGTAGAACACATCCGATGAAAGTGCGTTACCGACATGATAATTTACGTTAAGTTTTTCTGCTTCTTTGATCGCCGTGGAAAGTAACCGATAATCGGCTATGGGAGCAAAATGTCCCGGAATGGAATACTGTGCCTGATACTCCGAATTGGTACATGCACCCTGAGCAAACACGATATCCCTTATCTTTACCTGCGGCACTAACGCTCCTGTCGAGCCTATCCTTATGATGTTGTCCACATCAAAGAAATTGAAAAGCTCATAGGAGTATATTCCGATCGACGGAATACCCATTCCGCTTGCCATTACCGATACTTTGGTGCCTTTGTAAGTTCCGGTGTACCCCTGCACGGAACGGACATTGTTCACAAGCACCGGTGATTCGAGGAAAGTCTCTGCTATGAACTTTGCCCTTAAAGGATCGCCGGGCATCAATACGGTCTTTGCAAAGTCCTCGGGTTTTGCGTTAATGTGTGGTGTCGGATAATTAGCCATTTTAAAGCCTCCCCTCAATTATTTCAATACATTATTTTGATTTTTTTCTTTTTTCAGTACTATATGATCAATATCCCTTTACGGTAACGGGTTCCTGCAAGAAAAGATCGTATACGGCTATCGTAACCTTTGCGCCGTGAGCATACAGCGATTCATTATTTAGCATGATGTTCCCGTCGTGAAGATAATCGCCGTCGTATCTTATCTTAAGCGTATCCTTCCCGTTTATGTCATATACGTAATCGGGTTCGGCCGGATCATTTTCATGAACCTTTGTGAGCACGCCGTCTTTGTACAGCCACTTTCCGCCCGACAGATAATCTTCATAACTCATTCCAAGCGCTGACAAAGCATTGTAATAATCGTATGGTTCATCTTCTTTAATGCCTTCAAGGCTGATGATCGCCAAAACATTTGACATGGTCGAAACATGTGCCAGCACGTCATCGTAATAATCCAAAGCACCAAGCTCATAAGCGGCTTTTGACTGATAATACCAGGTAAGATCGTCATCCCACTGCCAATACCTTTTATCACCCCTGTGATCTTCAAGAGAAAAATTGTCTTCAAGATAATCTCCGAGATAAAGAGTGACTTTCTTGGAACCGTATGAATTAAGATGCGTCGGATCTGCAAAGTCTTTTTCGTAGTCTATATTTATACCGCTTATCTTATTAAAGTCGAGTACATCGATGCCGTTATCGTCCAAATAATCTACGGCACTATCAAATACGGAACGTATCTCTTCGTCCATTACCATCGGAAGGATCATAAATACCGGTTCAAAGTTTTCTTCTTTTGAAAGCTTGATAAGCTCGTCAAGCCACTCTTTGTTTTCTGCCGACAGTTCCGCCTTCTTGACCTTCTTTTCATCGATCACATACTCGGTCTGAGGATTTTCCTTAAACTGAAACAGTGCACCGCGACCGTAATCGTTTTGTCTCGGAAGATCAAAATCGTATTTTGTAAGTTCTTTATATCTGGTATGAACGATCGGAAATCTTGAAATATAGTTTTCCCACTCGCTCTTATTAGCATAATCCTTCACAAGCTCCACGGAGTTTTTGGAGGTATGCATGCTCAAAAGATTTCTGTAAACATTGCCCTCTTCGGCATGCTCATCAAATGTGACTGCAAAAAGGTCGATCATCACAACCTTCGGCGACTGAGTCTTCAACAGTTCCTTTATGTGATGGTAAGCGGAAGCTCTGTCCTGACCTGAAACCGACATATCAAAACCGGAGAAACCTTTTTCTTCCCACAAAAAGGCCGGCGTAACGCCGCAGAAACAATGGCTGCTTCCGACAAATGCAACGTCGATAAGGTCCTTGTCCGTTGCGTAAAGCTGCTCAAAGCTCGACAGATAATCGCCGGTTGTGTCCTTCCAGCGAAGCACATCGTAAACTTTATAAAGGCACCACGAAGAAACTGCCAAAAACAGCAGTATTGAGACGGCCTCTATTACTTTTTTACGCGTTGTGCCTTCCATAGTTTGCCTTTCTAGAAATCAAAGTAGATAAATTTGTTCGAATCAAAATTGATACCGTATTCACCGTAAACAACGATCGTTATCATAAAGAATATGAGCACTGCCCAGCGAAACCAGAGGTTCTGCTTAAGTAACGCTTTTCCGATATCGTCACCGGTCTTGTATCTTACGATCGATACGGCAAAAAGAACAAGCATCGCCACAAACAAAATGAGCGATTCCACGCGGTCAAGTCCCCATGTATAAAGTGATTCGTCAAAGAAAGCCCACGGGTTCCACCTTGTGAACATGCGCTTTATATAGGTCAAAGCCACCCCTATGGAGCCTGCTCTGAAAAAGATCCATGCAAATGTGGTAAGCAAAAACGTGCATATGATCTGCCCGAGTTTATAGCTGAAAACATCGCGTTTAACGCCAAGTGCCTTACAAACACGCTCTTTTATCGGCTTTGTAAGATCGCCGACCACCTGATATATCCCGTGTATGCCGCCCCATGCCACAAAACTTAACGAGGCTCCGTGCCAAAGACCGCTCACAAGGAAAGTGATCATAAGATTTACATATTTTCTCACTGTTCCCTTACGGTTGCCGCCAAGCGGAATGTATACGTAATCGCGGAACCATGTGCTCAGCGACACATGCCAGCGTCTCCAGAAATCTGCGACGCTTACCGCAAAGTAAGGCGTGTTGAAGTTCTCCATAAGATCGATGCCCATAAATCTGGCGGCGCCTATCGCGATGGCGGAGTAACCGGCAAAATCGGCATATATCTGGATTGAGAAACCAAACGCGGCAAGAAGCATCTCTGCCGTTCCCACGAGGTAAATATTCCCGTATATCCTGTCGACAAATATCGCCACTCTGTCCGCAATGACCATCTTCATAAAAAGACCGTACATCATCATGGTAAATCCCGAAACGATGCTGTCACGGTTAAAAAGTGCTTTCTTTGTACCCATCTCATTTATCTGAGAAAGAAGGTTTTTGCTGCGCTCGATGGGTCCGGCCACGAGCTGCGGGAAAAAGCTTACGAACAGTGCATATTTTATGAAGTTCTTCTCGGGTTTGACGTCACCTCTGTAAATGTCGATGCAATATCCGATCGCCTGGAACGTGTAAAAAGAAATACCTACGGGTAACAGGAAATCGAACGGATTGCTTATCGCGCTTACATGAAGGGGACTTAACAATTTGTTGATGATCGAGATGGAAAGATCGAGATACTTAAATAAAAAGAGAAGTCCGAAATTTACGAAGAAACCGACGCCCATAACGGCCTTTTTCTTCTTATCGGACATATCTTTACCCATAAGGAGTCCCACCGTGTAGGTTACTACGGTGGTGATCAAAATGAGCACAATATATTTGGGATTCCAGCACATGTAGAAAAAGTAGCTTGCAAGAAGCAAAAAGGCTGCCTTTAACTTACGCGGGATCACAAAATATAATCCGGCTGCGACCGGGAAAAAAATAAGAAAACTGATCGAATTAAAAAGCATGTTTCTCTCTATTCAACTTTTATCTTTGATTCTTTGTAATCTTCACCCATGACCTGAGTCATGATCTGTTCGGAAAGATCTCTTAACCACTTATCGGTATCCTCTCCCGTCCAGATCTTAGTAAACGTGATCTCAAGCTGTACCCAGAAATTCGATGCTTCAACGATCTTGGGAAGCGGGATGGAATCGGCATATTCTTCCTGGAAAAGAATAAGCGTTTGATCCTCGTAAGCCGCATCGTAACTTGAAGCGATCTTTCCGGTCTTGGTATAAAGGTTCTTTGAATATTCGGTCGTAACAAAAGCCGCAAATCTATTGGCGGCGAGCGCATGCTCGGAATAGCCGTTTACGGTAAGAACGTCGGTAACCGAAAGCGAACGCGACTTAAGTTCGTCGGTAAGCTCGGGAATACGATGGAAGCCGAAAGTAAAAGCAGGAGTTATCTTCGACTGCGCGGTTTTAATCTTCTCGTCATATTTATCCTGATCGATCGCACCCGCCGCAAGCTGGCTGTCAAGATCTTTCCTGGTCGATTCAAACGCTGCCAGACTCTCCTCGCGAGCGGTCCTCATTTCTTCTTCTTTAAGCTTTACTTTTTCGATAACATCCGAAGTCGCTATGGTAAAAAGAAACTTTCCTTCAAAGAAGTTTTCAAGCATCGAATCGTAACTTGAGGTCTCGGCATCTATGGAGAAGAACTGATTAAGATTCTGATATACGTTCATGCACTTTATCGTGTTCTCGTTGTAGATGTCGATGTTATCGGTGTTGTCACCGGCTTCTCCGCCGACGATCATATAGTTTCCGGCAAAGAAATAGTTGTAAAATACATCGGAAACATCCCATTTAAAGACACCGTCTACGCCCTGAGGCGCATCGTATTCATCGGCGAAGCCTTTTATATCCTCAATGGTTTCGGGGATGATATCTTCTATTGTCAGATTGTCGTAATCATAATCTTCGAGATCTTCTTCGGTCGCGAAGTTACCTTCTTCGATGATACCGCCTTCCGCCTCGATCTGCTCTCTTGTAAGCTCTTCTTCCTTTTGCTTGCCTTCGACCTTCATCTTCTCGACCCACTCGTCAAGGTAGGTCTTGTTGTATACCAAAACACTGGTCTCAAAGAAGAGAGGATATCCTATCTGCTTATCCGAATAAGTGACGGCAGAGATGGCTGCTTTGGGGAAATGTGCGTCGTTGACTACATTGGTCGACTTTGTATTTTCACTTGCAAGTCCCGCCAGATAAGCCTTTTCCAGGGTATCGTTGGTGATAACGTACACGTCGGGAAACTCCGAACCTTCAACCGAAAGATCGTTGATGGATTCGATGTACTCATCGTCCTCAATAAGTTTGGGAATAACTCTTATGTCGGGATTCTGTTCGTGAAATGCAACCGCGGCACTTGTAAAGAAGTCCGTAAATGCATCGTCGGAGTAACCAAGATACACCGTCTCCGTCTGGTAGTAAGATTGCTTCTCTTCCTCCTCGGCCTCGATGTTCTCGTTAACTCCGAACTTATAGATGATTATTGTTAACACCGCTATGATCACAACGGCGAGCAATTTAAAACGAAATTTCATATCTATCCTTATAGCTTTTTATCCGGACTACAGGCAACTTTTCAAAATGTCGAGCATATCGTCCACATTCTTTTTCGAAACGATGAGCGGGGGAACAAAACGAATGATGTTCGTGCCGGCGTTTATGAGCACAAGTCCCTTTTCAAGCGCCTTGTTGATGATCTCCGATACGGGATGATCGAATTCAAGTCCCTGTAAGAACCCAAGTCCCCTGTGTCCCACTATGTCTTCTTTCTCATTATATAACAATTCGAGCTTTTCATAAAGGTAATCGCCCGTTTCTTTAACATTCTTAAGAATATCTTTCTCTTTGAAGAGATCGAAAACCTTGGAAGCAGCTGCGGTAGCAAGGGGATTTCCGCCGTATGTGGTGCCGTGATCTCCGGCTACGAGGGAGTGTGCGCCAACTTTTTCGGTCATCAAAAATGCGCCGATGGGAACACCGCATCCCAATGCCTTGGCAACTGCCATACAATCGGGCTTTATGCCGTATTTCTGCCATGCAAACATATATCCCGTACGACCCATACCGCACTGAACTTCGTCAAGCATCATAAGGATGTCCTTTTCATCGCAAAGAGCCCTTACCTGCTCCATAAATTCCTTTGTTGCGGGATAGATACCGCCTTCGCCCTGCACGGTCTCGAATAAGATAGCACATGTTTTTTCGTTAACAAGTGCCTTAACACTCTCGAAATCGTTCATCTTCGCAAACTTTATGTTTCCGATGCCCGGCTCAAAAGCTTCGCGGTAATGAGGATTGCCGGTAACCGACAAAGCGCCCATGGTACGTCCGTGGAAAGAATGCTCCATTGCGATTATCTCATGATCCGTGGAACCGTCCTTTAAGAACGCATATTTGCGTGCGGTCTTGATAAGTCCTTCGATGGCTTCGGCACCGGAATTTGTGAAGAAAACCCTGTCCATGCCGGAAGCTTCTTTTAACTTAACCGCAGCTTCCACCGCGGGAACGTTGTAGTAATAATTTGAAGTATGAATAATCTTGTCGACCTGCGCTTTTACCGCGTCGTTATACTCTTTGCAGTTGTAGCCGAAGGCAAATACCGAAATACCTGCCACAAAATCCAGGTATTTCTTGCCGTCAAGATCGTAAAGATAAACTCCGTCACCGTGATCGAACACCACCTGATAACGGTTATATGTGTGTAACAAAGCGCTCTCGGCTTTGTCGATGTATTCTTTTTGTGTCATGGTTTCTTCCTCCCGGATTGCCTATTCGCCGTCAGCGTAGAAGCAAGTGCCGATGCCTTGGTTTGTAAAGATCTCAAGAAGTAAGCAGTGAGGTATACGTCCGTCAAGAATGTGGACTCTGCTTACGCCTTCTCTGATTGCGGACGTACAGTTGTTGAGTTTGGGAAGCATTCCGCCTCCGATAACGCCGCTGTTCATGAGTGCGTCCGCCTCGTCGGGACTTAATCTTGAGATGAAGGACGACTTATCGTTGAAGTCTCTGTAAACACCTTCTACGTCGGTAAGGAATGCAAGTTTTTCGGCTTTAACGGCCTTAGCCACTGCGCACGCCGCGTCATCTGCGTTAATGTTGTACGAAGAAAACTTATCGTCAAATCCGATGGGTGAAACGATGGGAAGGAAGTCTTTTTCAAGAAGATCGAGAAGGATCTGCTCGTTAACTTCGGTAATGTTTCCCACAAGACCGATATCTTTTCCGTCTGAATATTTCTTCTCGCACTTTAAAAGTCCGCCGTCTTTTCCGCTTATACCGATGGCTCTTACACCAAGTTCCTCAACCATGGTAACAAGGGACTTGTTCACTTTTCCCAGCACCATCTCGGCGATCTCCATGGTCTCCTCGTCGGTTACACGAAGTCCGTTCACGAACTCGCTCTTTTTGCCGACTTTTTCAAGCCATTTGCTTATCTCCTTGCCGCCGCCGTGAACGATGATGGGCTTAAAACCTACAAGTTTTAAAAGCGTAACGTCTTTAATAACGTTCTTTTGAAGTTCGGGGTTGCTCATTGCCGACCCGCCGTACTTAACAACTATTATCTTTCTGTTGAACTGCTGAATGTAAGGAAGCGCCTCGATGAGCACCTCAGCCTTCTTTAAAAGTTCGTCCATTTCTTGCTTTTCCATGTCTTAACTCCTGTAATCTGCGTTTATCTTAACGTAATCGTATGTAAGGTCGCATCCCCAAGCCGTTGCGGATGCATCGCCTTCGTTCATGTTTATAAATACCGTTACCGTGTCGGCTTTCATAATGTTCGTAGCCTTTTCTTCGTCGAAAGCAAGGGGTACGCCGTGATCGAACACTTTAAGTTCGCCGTTTGCGCTTTGGAAGTAAAGTTCGACGTCGCTTTCGTCAAACTGTGCTCCGGAGTAACCCATTGCACAAAGAAAACGTCCGAAGTTTGCGTCGCATCCGTAGATGGCTGCTTTTGAAAGGTTTGAGCCAACAACGGCGCGGGCCATGGTCTTTGCGTCTTCTTTTGACTTTGCGTTTACGACTTTTGCTTCAAAAAGCTTTGTGGCGCCTTCTCCGTCGCTCGCCATGGTCTTTGCGAGGCTTTCGCATACGGTAAACACCGCTTCGTAAAGCTTGTCGTAGCCCTCACCGGGACCTGCGATAAGGTCGTTGCCCGCAAGGCCGTTTGCCATTATAAGAAGGGTATCGTTTGTGGATGTGTCGCCGTCAACCGTGATCATGTTGAAGGTGTCTTTAACCACATCGCTTAATATCTTTTGTAAAACGTCCTTTGTCACGTTTGCGTCCGTGCACAAAAATCCCAGCATAGTGCACATGTTGGGGTGGATCATACCCGAGCCTTTGCTCATTCCTCCAAGGGTTACGGTCTTGCCGTTAAGGGAGAAAGAAACCGCTCTCTCCTTATTGACCGTATCGGTCGTCATGATGGCTTTCGACGCATCCGTGCCTGCTTCCGAGCTGTCGGACAGCTTTGTTGCCATATCCTTTACACCGCTTACAAGCTTGTCTACGGGAAGCTGCATTCCGATGACACCGGTGGATGCAACGGCTACCGTGTTCTCGTCGATACCGAGCGCTTCCTTTACGGCTTTTGCCGTCTCCCTGCAGGCGTTATATCCTTCTTCGCCGGTACATGCATTGGCGATACCGGAGTTTACCACTACGGCGCTCATCTTGCGATCGCTCTTTACTATATCCATATCCCACTTAACGCACGCCGCTTTAACAACGTTTGAAGTGAAGGTTCCGGCACATACCGCAGGCACTTCGCTTACCACCATTGCCATATCGGTACGTCCTTTATACTTAATGCCTGCCGCAGTGCAGGCTGCCTTAAATCCTTTTGCGCTTGTTACGCCGCCTTTTATTATTTCCATCATGTGGTCCCTTCCTCTATAAAAGCGATAATGTTTTCTTTATTCAAAGTAAAGTCATAATAGTTAAGGTCTTCTCTCTTTGTCCAGCCGATGCTGTTCCAGAATGCATTTCCCACATCGTTTTTGGTAAATGCGATCAAAGATACCTTATTTATATGTTCTTTTCTGAGTGCCTCCATGCAAAAGGCCACCATCGTTCTTCCGATGTTTCTTCGTCTGTAGTCTTTGTGAACGCAAACGTGATAAAAGCATCCGCGTCTTCCGTCGTGTCCGCAAAGTATCGCTCCGACTATCTTCCCTTCGGCGATAGCTACACAGCTCGTCAAAGGGTTTCTTTTTAAAAATATGTCTACGCCTTCTCTTGAATCGTCAATGGATCTGATGGCGAAACCGTTTATGTGGCTCCACAATGCATAAACATTGTCGTAGTCATCGATCGTCATGGCGCGAACATTAAACTCAAACATGTATATTTCCTTCCTATTACACACTTATCAAAGTATACAACAAAACGTTTTCTTTTTACATAGGAAGTTCTCCCATCCTAACGTTTGCATAACTATACAACATTTTATGCATAATATGCAAGCATAAATGCATATTTTGTTAATTTATGCCAATAGATTTTAATATTTATGCATAATTTTTTACTTGCATTTCACAAATAACCGTTTTATGATGACATATGAAATCGAAAACAATTTTGAAAAATATATAGAAGGAGCATAAAGATATGAAAGAGAAAGTTATTCTTGCTTACTCGGGCGGACTTGATACCACAGCTATCATCCCCTGGCTTAAAGAAAATTTTGATTACGAAGTAATCTGCGTCTGCGTTGACTGCGGTCAGGGCAACGAGCTTGACGGACTTGAAGAAAGAGCAAAGTACTGCGGCGCAGAAAAACTTTATATCGAGAACGTCGTAGACGAGTTCTGCGATGATTTCATCGTACCCTGCGTACAGGCACATGCCGTATATGAGAACAAATATCTTCTCGGAACTTCAATGGCACGTCCCGTTATCGCGAAGAAGCTTGTTGAGATAGCACGCAAAGAAGGTGCTACGGCGATCTGCCACGGCGCTACCGGTAAAGGAAACGATCAGATCCGTTTCGAGCTCGGTATCAAGGCATTGGCTCCCGATCTTAAGATCATCGCCGCATGGCGTAACGAAAAATGGACAATGGATTCCCGTGAATCCGAGATCGAATACTGCAAGGCACACGGCATCGAGCTTCCTTTCTCGGCTGACAACTCTTACAGCCGTGACCGTAACTTATGGCACATAAGCCATGAAGGTCTTGAGCTTGAAGATCCCGCAAACGAGCCCAACTACGATCATCTTCTTGTCCTCGGCGTTTCTCCCGAGAAGGCTCCCGATGAAGGCGAGTACGTATCGCTCTCATTTGAAAAGGGTGTTCCCACAGCCATCAACGGTGTTAAAAAGAAAGTATCCGAGATCATTGCAGATCTTAACGCACTTGGTGGAAAGCACGGTATCGGAATCGTTGATATCGTTGAGAACCGTGTTGTAGGTATGAAGTCCCGCGGCGTTTACGAGACACCCGGCGGAACCATTCTTTACGAAGCACATCAGCAGCTGGAAGAGCTCATCCTCGATCGTGAGACACTTCGTGAAAAAGAAGAAATGGGCAACAAGTTTGCTCAGATCGTATACGAAGGAAAGTGGTTCTCACCTCTTCGTGAAGCTGCTCAGGCTTTCATCGAGAGCACTCAGCAGTATGTGACCGGCGAAGCTAAGTTCAAGCTTTACAAAGGTAACATCATCAAAGCAGGTACCACTTCACCTTACTCACTCTACAACGAGAGCATCGCATCATTCACCACCGGCGACCTTTACGATCACCACGATGCGGAAGGTTTCATCAACCTCTTCGGACTTTCAACAAAGGTTCGTGCGATGAAACTCAACAGCCTTAAAAAGTAAGATATTTATGTAAAAAGAAAACGGCTCCGGTGTATTTTAATTGACACCGGAGCCGAATTATTTTATTCTGACAATACCGTTTACGGCTTATTTTTTGTTTGGAGTAAATATGGATACGCTTATATGGATAGGATCCTTTGTTGTGATCGTAAACTTACTGGGTTTCATCATAATGGGGATCGACAAGGCACGGGCCAAGAAGCACTCGTGGCGTATTTCCGAGTTTACCCTCTTCTTCATAGCTTTGATCGGAGGAAGCCTCGGAAGCATAATCGGAATGTATACGTTCCGTCACAAAACCAAACATAAATACTTCACTTGGGGAATGCCCGCGATACTTATCATTCAGATCGCGCTCATCCTCTTCTTGGTGTACAGTCCCAAATTCAACATTTCAGTCATGTGATCACTTAGGCACCGTAAAGCTTACGCAGGTGCCAAGATTCATCGTTGATTCAACGTACAATCCAGTATGATACAGGTTTTTAAGACGTTTATCGATGTTGTAAACACCGATACTCTTATTTTCTTTCGGCTCTTCAAAGAGTCTTTCTATCGTTTCCTTGCTCATTCCCACACCGTTATCGCTTACATAGAACGTAACGCTGTCGAAGGATTCCCTGATCCTCAGTGTGATGACACCGGGTCTGTCGGACTTTCTTACACCGTGCTTGATCGCATTCTCGATAAGAGGCTGCAACGTAAGCGGCGGCATCTCGATCTTCGGCATACGTATAGGGAAGTCGGTATAGAAATTGATGGACGGAAAGCGTTCTTTCTCTATGCTTGTATAAGCGGTAACCAGTTCCATCTCCCTGGAAAGAGGCACCGTTTTGTCGACGTTATCTATGCTTAGTATCATGTAACAATAATCTTTAAGGGACGCTATCAGGCTCTTTGCCTTCTCGGAGTCTGTCACGCAAAGATCGGCGATGGTATTAAGCGTGTTGTAGAGGAAATGAGGCTTCATCTGAGCGTTAAGGAAAGCGTTCTCGGAATCCTGCATCGCCTCAAGAGTTCTGTTGAGCTCATCGGTATAGAACTGCTCGATCTCATACTGAGACGAATATCTCTTTGCCAGCATGAGCATCTCGATGAGAGTGAATACCAGTATGGGGAAAGCGTTTACGTATCGACCTTTTACCGCAAGATTACGGGTTGAAAAATCGATAAGTCCCGCAGCTATAACCACCGAAACTGCCGTTGAGAACCATACGCTGTAAGGATAATTGTTTATGTGCGCCTTTATGACTACGATCACTATAAAAAGATAAGCCACAAAACAGCTTACGTACATGAGCACTTCAAGCGCAGGGATGGTCCTGAGGGTAAGGGAATTCACAAATGGAAGCACCAAAACCGCACAGGAGATGTGCATGGGGATCTTCTTAAAGAGGGAAGGATACATGCAATACTCATGATAAATGAGGGCCAATATCGTAAGCGGAAGCGATGCACTCTTGATAACTATTCCGGCCTGGTAAGGAAGTGACGGGAATATCTGCATGATTATGACGTCGTCGATCATCATACATCTTATAAGGGTGGCAAGTGCCAACAGGACATAGGAAAGCACGATCTTGTCACGGCGCATCGCGATAAGCTGTATGGTACAGAAAAGTATGGTGACGAGTATGATCGTGATGTTTATGATCGACGTCACTATACCGAAATTCTCGACTCTATCAATGTATTCGGTGGTACCGAACACTATGGTTTCAAGCGTTGAACTTTGAGATGTAACAGGCGTTATTATATAGAGTACTATCTCATACTTGCCGTCGTCCGCATGGGGAAGATTAATTACTCTCGGCGACGGGAATACCGGATTGTCCGATCTGAAGGTCTTTGTAAAGGCAACGGGCACGCGGTTTGCAAAAAGGATATACTCGCAGAATTCTCCCGGGAATAAGAGAGAATAATCAAGCTTTGCGGGGGCGTCTATATAGAAACGTATGGTCGCGATGTAGTTATCGTCGATCCTGCAGGCTTCTCTTCTTACCTCACCAAGTGACTTGATACGTCTTTCCGTTACCGCGTAATGAGCGAAATTGTTGGGAGAAACGATAACTCTGGGGTAGCACTCGATCTCACCGGAAAGATAGTAAGTCTTCTCGGGCTCTATATAAGCTTCGGTGGGAATATTGTTAAAGGTTCCCAGAGAAAACTTGGAGGGCTGCAAAAATATGGTGATCACGTAAAACAAAAGATAGAAAAGACCTGCCATAAGGAAAAAGAAAAAGGCTTTTGCCACTTTTGTAAATCCTGACTTTTTCATGCTTCTCCCTCCTTTCCGGACTCGGAAGCGGTGGGAGGTACCACAAAGGATATACTCGTTCCCACACCCTGAGCGCTTTGGATTACAAGGCCTTTTCCGAAGCGGTCACGCAGTCTTTTCTCTATGTTGTAAAGTCCTATTCTCGTAGTCTGCGGGAAATTGTCGGGAAGTCCTTCCAGTGTTTCCTGGGGAATTCCTTTACCGTTATCGGAAACGTCGATCTGACAATAATCTTTAAAAGGCATTACAGTAAGAGTAACTTTTCCTTCTTCTTTATCAAGATCAAGTCCGTGCTCTATCGCATTCTCCACCAGGGGCTGAATTGAAAGAGGAGGAACGGAAACCGCCGGAATGAAGTCCGGAAGTTTATATACGAAGTTAAGGTTGGGATGCATTTCTTTTTCGATGGAAACATATGCTCTGGTAAGTTCCAGCTCGTTTGATAAGGGAACGGTACCCTTTAACTGCTGAAAATTGAGAGTATGACGCAAAAATTTGGAAAGAGATATCGTAAGTTCTTCGGCGATGAAGGGATCGGAATCGCATCTTTCGCTTATAAGATCCAAAGAATCGTAAAGAAAGTCCGACTTAAGCTGCGTACACTGAAGAGCATTGTCGGAATGGCCGATGGTTTCTATAGTCTCCGCCAGGGAGTCTGCCATTTTCTTTGTACGGTAAATAGACTCTCTGTAACGAACGGTAAGCATGTAAATGTGAATAAGAACATATATCGGTATCATGAGAGCTCTAAAGCTCACAAAATCGATCTTTAAGATGAGGAATACGGATGTGGGTATGTAGGACACCAGCAAAAGGATGTATGACACAAGGGAAAAGATATATGTCTTGGACTGGTTCACATACATTTTGTAAGATACGTAAAGTCCGTACATGTAAGCGATAACGCACATGATAGAGGACACTATAAAGGCTGAGGGAGAAAACTTGGGAGGAATGATGATGCTTATAAGCGCCAATACCCCCGCGGAATAGTTGAAAATATGATAAAATCGGGGCTTTTCATCGGAAATGGCCGAACCGTTATAAAGATTCATTACAAGTGAACTGGCATTTAACAATATCAGATGGGAATTGTCGTAAAAACCGATGGGATTGATGTCCGCGGTAAGATACGCCATAGGCGTATGACACAGCCCGCCTTCAACGCTGAAAGCAAGGCAAAAACAAAGAACAGGGAACCACAACGTACGATGCAGTCCCTTGTAATATCTGAACAATATAAGATAATATGCACCCGTAAGAAGGCATGTGGCCACGCAAAAGGCCTGCAGCAATGTAAACATTACGTCTCCTTGCCGTAACGGTCAGATCCCGATTACAGATTCTTGACCATTTCTTTAAGCTCTTTCGAAGGTTCGGAACCGTATTCTTCGTAAAGCATGTTGCAGTAGCGATCGTAATATTCCCTTACCGCAGCGGGAGGAAGTTTGGTGGATTTGAGTTTGATAAGCTCTTTTACGGCGTTTTCTTCGTACAGATCCACTTTTAAGATGTCCTCGTAACAGCTGATGGCGGCGTCTGTTCTTCCGGCCTCAGTGTTAAGCTTTCCGGTATGATACAAAAGTTCCACATATCGGTTTTCAAGCCAGCCTCTTGCATCCTCTGCCCAATCATAGAAACGGTTCTCAAGATAGGGACCTTTGTAGAGATTTACGGCTGCTCTGGCTTCCTCAAGTGAAAGAGCGTCGATGTTATTAACCTTTTTTCTGAAATCAATATAATCGCAGCATATCTTAAGAATGTTTACGCTGTAATCGTCGTGGTCTCTTACAAGAATATCGATATAACCAAGATCCGCCAAAGTCGAACGAATATAGGTACATGTTACTCTGAAGTTGTTTGCCGCCTTATCAAGATCGGCATCGGGCCAAAGATTGTCGAGGATCATATCCTTTGATCTGGGACGACCTTCGGAATGGATCAAAAATGCCAGAAGTTCTTCGGCCTTGGAAGTACGGAATCTGATGTTGTCGCCTTCTTCCATGGACTTTCTTATGGAGAAAGAGCCAAGACAGCTTACGTAAAGCTTATCGTCCTGAGTCTTGTGCTCCTTGGAAAGTTTCTTTTCCATGATATCTATCTGCGCCGTGAAATCTTCTCTCGAAAGAGGCTTAAGAAGATATCCGGTGGCATGTGCTCTGAATGCTTCAAGGGCATACTGGTTGTAAGCTGTAACGAAAACTATCTCTATGTAAGGATTGTAATCCTGTAAAACCTCGGCAAGTTCAAGACCGGTCATACCCGGCATTTCAATATCAAGAAATGCGATATCGACCTGGTTGTTCTTCACATACTCTGCCGCTTCGGTAGGTTTTGTAAACGTGGAAAGAAGTTTAAGACGACTGTCCTGAGAAATAAGTCTTTCAAATCTGTTAAGAGCGTTCTGCTCATCATCTACTGCGATAACCTGAAACATAACCCCGGCTCCCCTTTACTGATGATCTTTTCTTTAACATTTATTTTTTCTTAGGCATTTTCATGCCCGTCGTTACTTTTTATGATATATAAAAAATGACAATTTTACAAGTTCTTATTGCCAAAAACGCTTTTTAAGATAAAATTAACCAAAAGGCTTTCTTTAAGGAGACACTGTTTTGAGATCCATGGAATTTAAGATGGAAAGACCCGGACAGGTACAGATCGGCGACACAGTCACCATCACCGAAGGCGTCTTACCCAGCAATTATTACTACATCATAAACCCTGCGGTCGCCATGTCGGGCAACTATCCCTTCACAAAAAGGTTACTCTCCAGAGAAGGCATCGTAAAAGATGTAATCGAAAACGCACGGGGATATTACGTCACCGTCGAATTTAACGAGGAGGATCCACAATGAAAGTAATCCACACAGACAACGCACCTCAGGCCATCGGCCCTTATTCACAGGCAATCGTAACCGGTAATCTCGTATTCGCATCCGGTCAGATCGCCATCGTTCCTTCAACAGGCGCCATCGTCGAAGGCGGTATCGTAGAACAGACCGAGCTCGTATGCAAAAACATCGGCGAGCTCTTAAAAGCAGCAGGCACCGACTACTCAAAGGTCGTTAAGACAAGCTGCTTCCTTGCAGACATGAACGACTTTGCAACCTTCAACGAAGTATACGCAAAGTATTTCATCTCAAAGCCCGCAAGAAGCTGTGTAGCGGTTAAGACGCTTCCAAAGAATGTTTTGTGTGAGATCGAAGTAATTGCCGAAGTATAAAGAAAAAGGAGCCCCTCACGGGGCTCTTTTTATGCCTTGTTTTCTGCTTCATCCAGGGAGTCATAGCCATACAGTTTAACGCTGTTAAGCATTGTTTCTTCGGTAATGCTTTCGTCGTTGTTTTCGTGAGCTATGACATATCGTGCATAGAGTTCGAGCATCTTATCGGAATAGGTCATCATCTCACCGCGAAGATAGGTCTCGAAGGAGGTTTCGTAGGGTGTGTCTTCAGACGTGTGGATGAGACGGGCGCGGTTTGAGAGTTTGGGGTATTTCCGGGCGAAGTCTTCGCGGCGTTTTACCTGCATGGCGATGATCGCTTCTATGATGGCTTTCTTTTCGTCGTTTACGAAAGGAAAGCTGTCTTTTATTTCGGCGTATCGTTCGGGCGCAGTGCTTTCCATCATGCGGCCGTATTTCTCGGTGATGAGGTTGTGGCCGAGTTTGAATTCGCGGTCAAAGTCGTAAAGATACTGCATGAGCATGTCTTTATTCCAGGTAAGGTACTGGCTTTTGCGCATTATGGAGAAGGTGTGATAGTCGTCCTGGCACGATGCTCTGCCTCCTTCGTTTTGTACCTTATCAAAGGCTTCGAATTCAAGTTTTGTCACCATGTCGGCGAGTTCGTCTATCGATTTGTCTGCGATACCGCTCTTAAATATCAGTTCATCCGTATGGTGATCGAGATAATCGTCGATATCGCTTATGTACGACCTTTCATAGAGTTTGTTGGCAAGCAATGTTCCCATGGCATCCACATCTTTAGCTCTGCAAAGTCCCACAAGTTCTTTTCCGAAGGAAAGATCTTCCGCACTTCTTACAAGCCACTTGTCGTGAGGCGGATATACGTTATCTATGTAATGGGCAAGTTTTAATGCATCTTTTATGCCTTCATAAAGCATTATCTCAGCAGTCAGATCGTCCCCCCGGCTTAAAGCTCTTTTATAATTGTATTGTGCTCTCTGGCAGAATTGTGCGGCATTTTGGGCGATCTTTCTAAGGAGCACATTTAAGGGATGTCCTTTTGATAGTTCTTCCCTTATCCTTGATATTTGACCTTCTGGGTCAACAAATATCTCGCCGTTGATCATCGATGCAAAAGCATAGTCCGGAATCGAAAAACGGTCGTTATCATTGATTGGCCATGTTCCGAGAAGATCTCCCACAAAATCTTCCAAAATGAAAATTCCATGTCTCTTGTGACCGCTTACCTGTGGTGCGAAATCCGCTCCCTCAAAGGATTTGGGAAGATTGGCATAAATTTCTTCAAGTTTTTGACCAATTTGGTCATATGTCTCTTTTGATAAAATAACACATAATCTCGGACCCCAATCGTGATCTTTTGATATTTCGTCGTCGTAGCCGAAACAATCCGATCCGCGGCCGAACAATCCTACCGCGATCTTATCTTTCCATTCGGGCAGTTCTTCTTCGATCTTTACTTTGAACACCTTTTCATAGAGATCTTTTGCTATCTTAAGCCCCTTTATATCGTCTTTGCCGGGCTCTTTCGTTAAAGGAGCGGTCTCAGAGGCGTTTTCTTCGTACAAAGCTGTCTCACAACGCTTCAGTTCATCCATTATCCGATAGTAGAACTCGTTTCTTCCGAGGCTTTCTTCCATTATCGTCAACGCCTCAGAAAGCTTGTCCTTGGCGCCTTTCCTGTCTCCCGATTCAAACATGCAAAGACCGAGAGCATAAAGAGCCGATGCGTAATGCGAATCCTTAAGTTCCATCGCATTAAAGCAATCGACCGAAGCTTTTGCTTCTTTTAAAGCGTTATCATAATCCGCAAGACCGATGTATGTATTGGCAAGATTGGCGTGAGTTACCGCGATCTCGAATTTTTCTCCCGCCTCGGTTACGATCGATAAAGCCTTGTTAAGTGCTTCGATCGCATCGTTTAACGAGCCCATTTCCTGATAAAGGAGTGCCTTGTTATTTAAAAGACTTGCCGCCAGAAGCGACTTCTCGGGCAAAACCGCGGCATAGATGTTCTCCACCTCTTTATAGTATTCAAGAGATTCGACAAGTCTTCCGCCGGCTCTGTAAGCATTGGCGATATTGAGTAAACATGTGGCGTACGGAAGGCTTCCGTTTAGCCCCATGTGCTCTGCGACTCCGAGTATCGTATCCGCGATCTGATACGAATCCTCCGTTCTTCCTACCTCTCTGTAATATCCCAAAAGCTCATTAAGCAATTGAAGGAGGGCGCCGTCATCGCCCTCCTCAACTGCTGTATGTATAGCCTCTGTAAGAATTCCTTCGACCTCA
>JAEEGG010011779.1_pt1 | contig 18980 bp, 16 predicted proteins | sample 9134161 | NCBI WGS metagenome assembly JAEEGG01 (sample SAMN16246543, study PRJNA631951) | gut metagenome | biome: gut microbiome; feature: rumen; material: CR-attached | host: Bos | place: Iran: Karaj | collected 2018-10 | reverse complement strand
GGACGTGCCCCTGACTATCTTCCAGTCCCTCCCGGTGGACGGCATCATCGTCGTCGCCTCCCCCCAGGAGCTGGTGGGCATGATCGTCACCAAGGCGGTGCGCATGGCCCAGATGATGGACATCCCCATCCTGGGCATCGTGGAGAATATGTCCTGGTTCCAGTGTGACAAGTGCGGCGAGAAGCACTATATCTACGGCAAGAGCCGCCTGGAGGAAGCCGCCGCCAAGTACGGCCTGAAGATCCTGGCCCGGCTCCCCATCCGGCCCGACATCGCCGCCGCTGTGGACGCCGGCAAGATCGAGGACGTGGACTTCCCCGAAATGGAGGAAGTGGCCGCCGGCATCGCGGAAGCGCTGCCCGTGGAAAAAGAGTGAATAAGCGTGAAATCGGGCTGCGGAGAAATCCGCAGCCCGATTTTTGTCAAAACAAGCGGAAAAAACCGCCGGGTATCCCGTCTTATAGGGTGAAAGGAGGTGCGGCCATGGAAGATCATGAGATCGTGCAGCTCTATTGGGAGCGGGACGAGCGGGCCATCGGGGAATCGGAGAAGAAATACGGCGGCCTCTGCCGAGGCGTGGCCCTGCGGGTGCTGGAGAGCATGGAGGACAGCGAGGAATGTGTCAGCGATACCTGGCTGCGCAGCTGGAACGCGATCCCGCCCCAGCGCCCGAGCCTGCTGGGGGCCTTTCTCGCCCGCATCACCCGGAACCTGGCCCTGGACCGCTGGCGGGCTTCCCATGCCGCCAAGCGCCTTGGCGGGGAAACGGCCCTGGCCCTGGAGGAACTGGGGGACTGCGTTTCCGGCGTCCGTCTGGAGGACGAAGTGGAGCGGCGGGAGCTCACGCGAGCCCTGAATACATTTCTCCGCAGTCTGCCGGAGGGAGATAAGCGTGTTTTTCTCCGGCGATACTGGGCTGTGGAGACCCTGGAAAGCCTGGCAAAACAGGAGGGGATGAGCGTGAGCGCGCTCCACCGCAGGCTGAGGAAGCTCCGTGCTGCCTTGGCGGAACATCTAAGAAAGGAGGGGATCGAACCGTGACGGCCATGGAACTGATGGATACCCTGGGAGAAGTTGACGAGAAGCTGTTCTGGCCCGTGCTGGAAGCCCCGGTGCGCCGGAGGACCCGCCGCGCCTTGCGCACCGTGTTGATCGCGGCGGCGGTGCTGGCCCTCCTGGCCCTGGCGGCCCTGGCCGCTTCGGAGAGTGGGCTGCTGGAGCGCTTCTTTCCGGGGCGCTACGACCTCATCTCGGACTTCGTCTATCATGAGACGGTGACCGTGGAGAACGACACCCTGCGCCTCACCCTCCATGAGGCGGTGACGGACGGGTTTTATGGCCTCCTGGCCTTTTCTGTGGAACGGCTGGACGGGGGCGAAATGGAGGGCTGGAGCCTGGACGGGAAATTCACTCCCATGAACGAGGAGGGCTGGCCCATCCAATACGGGGGCAGCTGGACGGAAAACCTGACCACCGGGGAGGAGACCCCGTCCCGCCGCTGGTTCGTCTGGATCACCTATGCCCGGACCGACCTGCACCGTATCTCCGTGCAGTTGGACGGGCTCCACCGGCCCAAGACGGGGGAGCGGCTGCGCACGGAGAGTTTGACGGCGGAGGCGGAGCTGTTCCTCTGCCCGGTGAAGACCGCGACCAGGGTCGGCGCCGCGGACGGAAAGGAGCTTTATCCCACCATCGTGGTCTCGCCCCTCTCCTTCTATGCGGGCGTCCTGCAAAATCTGAACGGAATGACGCCGGAGAATGCGCCGAAGCAGAAATCCTCCCGCACCATCGGCGGACCGGCGGAACGCCGGGTGGAGCTCCTGTTCAAGGATGGGCGCAGCCTGGACGTGTCGGACAAGATCCTTCGCCGGGACAGCACGGAGTCCTCCTTCGGCACCACATCCCTCTATGGCGTTTTTGACGAATTACTGGATCTTGACCGGGTCCGGGCGGTGCGCATCGAAGGCGAGGAATTCCCACTGAAATACGGGGAAGTGCCGTCGCCCCGCCATGGTCTCAGCGGTGTGCCGATCCTGGAATCCATGCGGGCCTGGGCTTACGGCAGCCATGAGCCGGTCCACCCGGACCTGCGGGCGGAAGCGGGGGAAGTTTCCCTTGCCCTGGATGGGATCTGGACCGACGGCTATACCACGGAGCTGCTGCTGGATATCTCCGCGCCCCGTGAGGAAAAATACTGGCAGCTGGTCTGCAATGGCGGTGCCATCACCTTCGCCGCGGAGGACGCGAAAGGCAGGCCCCTGGCCGTGGGCGTCATGCCGGGAGGTCTCTTCAATCTGATGACCCTGGCGGTGACCTGCTCCGATCGGGCGGCCCGGCTCACCATCGGCGACGGGGATGCCGTGCTGGTGATCCCCCTGGATATGAAGGAGCTGAGCCGGATACCTCAGATCGAGCCACGGGAGGCCGATCCGACATGGACGACGAGAGAGATCGGATAAAACAAAACATTCGCGCCTCTGCCCATCGGCAGAGGCGCGAATATTAAAATCAAATTACACCATCAGCTCCGTCACCAGGGAGGCGAATTCCGCCGGGTCCGGAATGGTCGCCCCGGCGTAGAGCAGGGCTTCGTAATACAGCAGCTTTGCGTATTTCGCCGCCTTTTCCTGGTCGCCGGTGTAGGCCCGCACCAGGCTCTCAAAGACGGGGTGGCCGGGGTTCAGCTCCAGCACCCGCTCCGCCTTGATCTTGTCGCCGCTGCCGGGGATGGAGGCAAAGTATTTCTCCATCTCCAGGGTGATCTCCCCCTGAGTGCCCAGGCAGACCGGGGCGCTCTTCAGGCTGCCGGAGAGCTTGACGGCGCTGACGGCTCCATCCAGCTTCTCCTTGATGAAATCCAGCATGGCCGAGTTGGCCTTCTCCTGCTCCGCCAGCTTCTCCTTGTCCCCCTCGTCCCCCAGGCCCAGGTCAGAGGCGTTGACGTTTTTCAGCTCCTTCTCCTCATAGGTACCTAGCATGTTCATGACGAATTCATCCACCTCGTCCGTGAGGTAGAGGATGGCCCAGCCCTTTTCCCGGATGGGCTCTGCCTGGGGCAGCTTGTCCAGGCGGGAAATGGTGTCGCCGCAGGCATAGTAGATGTATTTCTGCTCCTCCGGCATGGCCGCGACGTAGTCCGCCAGGCTCACCGGCTTCTGGGCCGTGGAGGAGTAGAACATCAGCAGGTCCTGCAGCAGCTCCCGCTTCATGCCGTAGTCGTTGAGGATGCCGTATTTCAGCTGGAGGCCGAAGGCCTTGTAAAAGCTGTCGTACTGTTCCGGCGCGTCGGTCATGAGCTTTTTCAGTTCGCTCTTGACCTTCTTTTCCAGGTTGGCGGCGATGACCTTCAGCTGCCGGTCGTGCTGCAGCAGCTCGCGGGAGATGTTCAGGCTCAGGTCGGGGGAGTCCACCACGCCCCGCACGAAGCGGAAGCACTCCGGCAGCAGGTCGGTGCACTTGTCCATGATGAGCACGCCGCTGGCATAGAGCTGCAGACCCGCCTCATAGTCGCGGGAATAGTAGTTATAGGGGGCCTTGGCGGGGATGAAGAGCAGGGCCTTGTAGCTGACGCTGCCCTCCGCGCTGACCCGGATCACCTTCAGGGGGTCGTCGGCGTCGTAGAACTTGTCCTTGTAGAATTTGATACAGTCCTCGTCGCTGGCTTCCGTCTTAGAGCGCTGCCAGATGGGCACCATGCTGTTGACGGTCTCATCCCCCATCTTGATGGGGTAGCGCACATAGTCGGAGTATTTCTTGATGAGGCTCTTCAGCCGCCACTCGCCCAGGAATTCGGAGTATTTTTCTTCCTCCGTGTCCGGCTTGATGGTGAGGATGATGTCGGTGCCGTGGTCCTCCTTCTCACAGGGCTTGATGGTGTAGCCGTCGGCGCCGCTGCTCTCCCACTGGTAGGCCTGCTCCGTGCCGTATTTTTTGGAAATGACCGTCACCTTTTCCGCTACCATGAAGGCGGAATAGAAGCCCACGCCGAACTGGCCGATGACGTCGATATCCTCCCCGGCGGCGGCCTCCTTATCCATGTTTTCCTTGAAGCTCAGGGAGCCGGAGCGGGCGATGACGCCCAGGTTGGAATCCAGCTCCTCGTCGGTCATGCCCAGGCCGTTGTCGGAGATGGTGATGGTCCGCGCTTCCTCGTCGGGGGTGACGCGGATGAAAAAGTCGCTCCGGTCCAGGCCCACGCTGCCCTCGGTGAGGGACTGGTAGCACAGCTTGTCGATGGCGTCGCTGGCGTTGGAGATCAGCTCCCGGAGGAAGATCTCCTTGTGGGTGTAGATGGAGTCGATCATCAGCCCCAGCAGGCGCTTGGATTCTGCTTTGAACTGCTTCTTTGCCATGATGAACACCTCTTTACGTATTATCTGCCATAGCTTTCGCTATGGCAGAGTGAACTGGTATATTATTATCTTTCATCTCTTATTATATCACTTTTTTTCCCGCTTTCAACGGCGGACTGTGAATTTTCGGTGAATTTCCGGCGCCTGGACCCGGCGGACAAAAAATGCGGCAGGTATGACGAAAAAGTTGTTGACAAGCCGCGGTGATTCTGCTATTATCTCTCGTGCTGGTGTTCGCCGTCATGCTGGTGTAGCTCAGTCGGTAGAGCAGCTGATTTGTAATCAGCAGGTCGGGGGTTCAAGTCCGTCCACCAGCTCCAGCCCTTCCTTGGGGCGCAAGTGAATACGGGGGTGTTCCCGAGTGGCCAAAGGGGACAGACTGTAAATCTGCTGGCTATGCCTACGGTGGTTCGAATCCACCCGCCCCCACCAATCTCCGAACCTGAAAAGGTTCGGAGATTTGCTGTTTTCGCGGGTTTTAGGCCACTTTTAGTACCCAAAAAGTTCGAAGTTCGTGTGGCCGGTTTCGGTTTGACCACAAAAAATACCCTAACGAGGATGGAATATAATAGACGCATTTGACCACAATTCTGGGTCACTCACGGTTTTCATTTGGGGGTAGGTTCAGCCACCGGAACGTAGTTGGGCGATAAAACCCTCCATCCTTTTTGCGCTTTCCTGCTTCATCCCCGGCGTCGAGTGGGCGTAGGTGCTCAGGGTAAAACCGGCAGTGGCATGGCCAAGATTCTCCTGCACGGTCTTGATGTCGTCCCCGGCGCGGAGACTGTTCACGGCATAGGTGTGACGCAGGGCATGGAAGGATACGTTCTCCAGTCCGATCTTCTTCATCACCCGCTTGAAGTTCGAGTACAGCGTCTTGTTGTTGATATAGCGCCCGAGCTCATTGGTGAACACCAAGTTGTCGGAATTGTCCCAGAGCTCCCCGGCTGCGGCGGCCCACTGTTCCTGGAGCTTCTTCTGCTTCCGCAGAGCCTCCATCACATCCGAAGCGGCGGTCAGCACCCTGGTCTTCTCGTTCTTAAGGCTGGAGAAATGATGCCCAGGAATCCCCTTGACCCGATTGTGCTGCTTGTTGATCAGGATGGTCCCTTTCCCAAAGTCCACGCAATCCCAGGTCAGTCCCAGGATCTCTCCCTGCCGCATCCCGGTAAACGCCGTAACAAAGAGAACGAGCTCATAGCGGTTACCCTTGATGGCCTGAAGAAAGTCCGTCAGGGCATCGTCCGTGACGGTGCTGATCTGCTTTTTCTCCACCCTGGGGATCACCACTGCGTCCAGCGGGTTGGTGCGGAGATATCCGAGCACCTTTGCCTGCTCCATAGCCTTGTGAAAAGCGCCGTGGATATTGTGGATCGACTTCGGAGACAGATGGCGGTTTTTTTGCAGCGTGTTATACATGGCCTGTACCATATGCGGCGCTAGGCGGGTGAGCCTAACTTCTCCCACATAGGGTTTGATGTGGACCCGGACATGTTCTTCATAGACGCTGTAGGTCGCCGGTTTCACGTTTCCAGTGTATTCCTTCAGCCAGATGTCCAGCCAGGTTCCGACCTTCATTGCGGTAGGCTCCACATAGATGCCCTCGTCGATGTCCACCGAAATCTGTGACAGCCTCTGCCGGACTTCCTTCTGAGTCTTTCCGTATACCGATTTCTGCTTTAGCTTTCCGGTCATTGGGTCATGGCCTATGGTGTACCGGCCCTCCCAGCGACCGTCCGAACGCTTCCGGATCGTCCCGGAGCCGTTTGCGCTTTTGGTTGATTTCTTATTGGACAAGTTTACCTCACTTTCCTCAGTATTGAACCTGTACCTGTCAATCCAAGTTCCATACTGATTATATCACTTTTAACCACCAAAACAACGCTTTTCAGAACTACATGGAGAAGGCCCATAGCCCCCTTTGTCTGCTCGACAAAGGGGGCTTTTTTGCTTTTTCCCTATGAGCTGACCTGTGCGTTCATCCAGGCCAGCAGTCTATCCTTCGGTACGACCATGCGCTTGCCGATGAAAAGCGTCGGAAAACCTTCCGAGTGCATCAGGTTATATGCTCCTGCGCGGGAGATACCCAATACGGCGGCCACCTGCGTCGCATTCAACGCTATGGGCAACTGCGCTGGGTCGGTAATCGGTTTCGGATCGGGAATCTGGTTGGTGCGCTTATCCGGGGAGAACGGATCGTCGTTTTCTATATCTTGGTTTCGTTTCATCGTGTTCATTGTCCTTCCATTATGCTTCTGCATGAGACCGGTTTCATCGGGCTCGTTCTCTGGTCCGTCGCACTGCGACGAAATAATCCTCTCATAAATAAATGTACATTTGAGGGGGTTAATGACCACCATCAGAGACAAATTTTCTGAAAAGAATTTTGACGGAAAAGAGATATGAAAGCTCGGGAATCCTTGTATTTCAAGGGTCCCAGGCTTTTTTGCTTTCGATCGGTTATGAGTCGCTCACCCAGGTCGACGCAGGTTCTTTCCCGTTCAGTACGGTGCTCAACCTGACTTCCACCTGCATCGGTTTTCCGGCAGATTACTGGCTTTTTTCGAAGAATTATCATTTTGTGCATCTTGCTAGGTGGTCACTGACCCCCCGAAATGTACATTTATTTATGAGAGGGTTTTTTATTGGGTTTCACAAACTTCCGAAAACTGACCCCTCACAAACCAAATCAGACCCTTGAAAACTTAATACGGATCCAGGACATTACCGTGTTCGAGCCACTGTAAGCGGGTGAAAGCATCATGCCAGATGCATTGCGATGACGGCACGGGAAAACAATGATACTCACGCTCGGCTAGGCCGCACACCGAGGAGCGTCGCACCCACAAGCATGGGCCGAGGCTGAAATGCCTGTGTCCCCCCGGCAAGGGGACCTGGATCCCTTTTCGTTTCTTATTCTAGGCTACCGTCATTGGGAGTCTTAACTACTTATCCGGAAAAGGAGGTGTCCGAGTGAAATGCACGCTAAACTGCCAGCTGACGAGTTTCCCGAAAGTACGGGTTCTGAAGGACTGGTTCAGGCACTTTAACGACCACAAGGAATTCGGCAACGATGGAACGCTTCATCTTTTCAGCCTTATGTCGCTGTACAGTTATGCGAACTTCCGCTCCAATACCCAGACGATCAGCGGATGGAAGTTCCTGGAGAGCCCCGGCCAGAGGATCTGCAAGCTTGGGTCGCTTCCCCGCATTTTGAGAGTCCGATCCAAAAATGATGCGCTTGAACTTATGAACTGGTTCAAGCGCCACGGATTCATTACTTTTGACTATCTTTCAGGGAAGCAGGAAATCATCCGGTATGAGATCATTGACTGGAAGAATCACTGTACTCACCTGAATTACAATTACTACAGCTATACAGGCAGAGGCTTTTTCTTTTTCCCACTGCCGATCGGGCGAAAGCTCCTTGCCGCCAGTAAAGCATCCGGAAAACTGGTGTTTTCCGAACTCGACGCAATCATGGACCTCTGGCTTCACACCGTGGTCAGCGATCCGGACGTCCGGGGCTCCGAATACATGCCGGTCGTCTATTATCCGAATATGCATGGGGTCCCGCTGCTCTCTTACACATATCTTGCCAAACGCTGGGGCTGGTCAAAGTCAAGGGTTGGAAGATTCATTCTGAAGGCAGGGTCATACGGCATAATCGGCAGGGTAAGCTTCTCTTCGTCGCACGGTTCCGTGATATCCGTATGCCGATACCGTGAAATGCTTTTCGGAGAAGATGCGGAAGAGCTGGAACTCCGTCAAATCGGCGAGATCCTCGGCCTGAGCAAGACCGTTGAGCTACTGCCGGAGCAGGCTGATGAGATCCAGATCAGGGTTGAAAAGTGCGTCCCGCCGGAGCAGGCAATGCCGAATGCCCGAGAAGCCCTTAAAATCCAGGTGTTTCGGGCAGAAAGAGGATCTTTTTTTGCCCGGCCGGTTCCTTTAATCTTCTATAGTTCTTTAGGCTGGGGAGGAGCAGAAGAAGAGACTGTACAACTCGCGAAGTCCCCGCCGGGGGATGAAATGGAGGCCTCATAGTGAACACAGAAACCAATCGCAAGACTGCCGGTGAGACAGAAGACCATTTCCATGACACAAGGCTCCTGCTCCGCCAGTACCGCCAGATTTCATACGCGGTGAAACTGTCGGAGAATGACCTGGGCGACCGAACCGAGAAAGAACACAGGATCCGTATGTCCGTTCTTGAAATCAATGCGGCTTTGGCCGGCATTGATCTATCCGGATCCAAGTTGGAGAGCTATACGAAAAGCATCTGCCGCAGCCGCAGCATGCTCAGGATCATCGAAAACGCGCTGGAACTGGTGCGGATGGACCCGGACAACGGCGAAATGCTCTACCAGATCCTTTACCTGACGTATTTTTGTGATCAAAGACTGCCGGGCCGTGATGCAATCCTCATAGCGCTGTCCAGGAAGGGCTTCGCTATGTCTCCGCCCACATACCACAAATACCTCAAGCTCGGTATTCTCGCCATGGACAGGATTCTGTGGGGCTATACGGCACTGGACCTGAACAAGATCTCCGAGGAGCTCTGTTCGAGAGTGGCATTGACCAGCTCCCCGCCAGGGTCTTAACCAAGCTCATACTGAACTTTAACTAAACTCATACTAATCTCAGATTGAACTTTAACTTTTGCCATGATAGTATGCCACCGTCAAAAGTTCTGCGCACCTGCCGCTACGGGATTCCGTGGCGGCTTTTTTGCGCCCGGAAGCCAGTACCCAAAGGCGCGCTCCGAAGGCACCTGCTTCCGCGAGACAGTCATTTCACAAGGAGGGTCTTTTATGAATCTCAAAAAAGCCGCTGGCCGCCGGCAACCCGGAAAGTGGAGTGCGGGACGATTGCTCTACTCCGCGTTTCTCGCCCCGGTAGCCAGCGCAGTTCTCTCGCTCCCAGCCCATGCGGCCGACAACATCTGGAGCAAGGCATCCGAAGTGATGCGGGACGTCTACACCCAGATCCTCGGCATTTCCACGGTAGCTGCCGTTGTGACTGCCGCTGTCGCATTGCTGCTCATGAATTTCTCCAAGTCCGGCAGGACTGTGGATGAGTCCCGGGCGTGGCTGAAGCGGATCATTATCACCTGGGCGGTCCTCAACTCTCTCGGGTTCATTATGGCGTATGTTGCCCCGTTCTTCTCCGGCGGCACCTGGACGCCCTGAGGAGGTAAGACGATGAAGAAACACATTCTCTTTCTGGTTTCCGGAATCGTGGCAGGCGTTGTGCTCTGTCTCGTCGCCGCGCTCCATCTCCCGATCAGGGACGGTGATGCGGACTACCGGTTCGGGTTCAGGTAATCGGTAGCGGAGGTGCTTCATGGGTATTCTGGACAGCATAGTAGAGTGGATCGCGAAACAAGTCATGAACCTGCTCGATCTGATTACAGGTTCCGTTCTCGGTGCCCTCGGATGCGACATGAGCACTTTCCTGCGCTATTTCCCGGCAGCCGAGACACTGTACAGCATCTTTGTTGCAATCGCCATCGGATTCACGCTGCTGAATCTGACCTGGCAGCTGCTCAAGAATTTCGGGCTTGGCCTGGGCCTCAGCGCGGAGGATCCGGTCAAGCTCACCGCCAAGTCCATCATCTTCATTTTCCTTGCGTATTACTCTGACCAGATCATGGCGATCGTTCTTCGGATTGCAGGAACGCCTTACAGCTGGATCGTCAACGCTGCGCTGCCGCCCATCCAGTTCGCAAGCTTCGCCAGCGTGTTGACCGTCATTGTCGGCTGCCTGGCATCCGGCTCCGTCGCACTCATCGTACTCATTCTCGTCCTGATACTCGCATGGAACTACATCAAGCTTCTCTTCGAGGCTGCGGAACGATATATCCTGCTTGGCGTGCTCATTTTCACTGCCCCGCTTGCATTTGCGACCGGCGCTTCGGAGAGCACGTCAAACATATTCAGTTCCTGGTGCAGGATGCTGGGTGGCCAGCTGGTGTTGCTGATCATGAACGCATGGTGCCTTCGGCTCTTCGTCAGCATGGTCGGCAATTTCTTGGCGAATCCGCTTTCGATATGAGGAGGGAGTGTATGAAAAGAAGAAAAGTACTCGCTGCGGCAGGTGTGATTCTGATTCTGGCACTGGTCTTTGCCTCTCCCGCATTGGCGATAGACGAGAGCGAAGTTAATAGCGCCATCTCGTCTTCCGGGAAGGAATCGGTCGCGGGAAGCATCTTCATCTGGTTTCTATGTGCAATCGGGTTCTTAAAAGTAAGTCAGAAAATCGACAGCTTCATGGCCTCACTTGGGGTCAACGTCGGCAGGACCGGCGGCAATATGATGGCAGAGCTGCTTCTGGCGGGGAGAGCAGTCAAAAGCGCGACCACCGTCTTCGGAGGCAAAAGCTACTCAAGGAACCAAGGCAGCTCCAGCCGCGGCGGAGGCAGCACCGGAGCTTCGGGCAGCGCAGCAGGGGCCGGTGTTACCGGCGGCCACGGTGTTATCGGCGTGGCGCAGAGAGCCATAGGCAGGGCAGCCGCATCGGCTGCGACCGGGTCCGGAAACGGGATGCGCGGTCACGTCGGCAACGCGGTATTCAATTCCAGCCTGGCCAAAGGCGGGGCACTGGCTACCGGTGTCATAAGCTCGGTTGCGCTTGGCAGTATCGCGGAAAACGGTTCGATTACCGGAACGCGTGCATCTGAGGCTCTGACCAGTTACCTCGGATATCACGGGGCAACAGGCGCTCAGCCAGTTGAAAGCGGGAGAGTGGAAAGCCCAGTTTCATCTGTACCTGTGTCCGGCTCTGATGCCGGACCCGCATTCTCCGGAGGCTCTTTCAGTGGCACCCGGACGGTCACGGAGGACGGAGCGGTCATTCATAACAGTTCTGCCTTTGATATGGGTTCTGGAACAGATATTCCTTCCGGACCCGCGTTTGCTTCTTCCGCAGAAACCGCTCCGGACGCTGTTCCGGTTTCCGGCAGCGCCCCAACGTATCGAAACGTCGAAATCGGCGGTGGCCGTATCACGGGATACGAAAGCGGGCCCGGCGGCAGTGAGAGGCAGTTTGCTATGTACAGCACGGATCAGTACATGGAGCCCTCGGGCGAATACTCCGTAGTCAAGACGGTTGACGGTGCAAGCTGGTACAAACAGTATGCCGAGCCGACGGTAAAGAAGACGCCCAGGGAATTGTCTAACGGAAAGATCACGTATGACGAGCGGATCGTTCTGGAGATGCCTCAGATTCCGAAGAGAAAGGACCGGGTATGATGGATAGCAGGAATAACGAGCAAAAAAACTCCGCGGCCTCCTCTGTGGCTGCCGCGGCTAAGACCGGGAAAGCAATTGCCAATATTGCGAAAGGGGCTGCTCACGGCGGAATGTACGGGGCAGCCCTTGCTGCAGTTATGTCCTCTAAAAAGTGGATCATTCTGGTAGTTGCACTCTTGCTTCTGCCGGTCATTCTTGTGGCAATGCTTCCGTCCATCATCTTCGGTCCGCCACTGACCGTCGATCCCGAGAGCACGGAACCGAGCGGTATTGTGAGCGACGAAGTGCTGACCCAAACCATTTTGGATATGAACGACAGAATCAGCAGCGTTCTCTCCGACGGTCTGGACGACACCCTCGCAAGGATCAATGCAGATTTCATCACTTCCGGCTGCGACGAAAAGGAGATCAACAACCCGTACGGTGCGGACATCCGTTTCAACGCGAACTATCTGATCTCCCTGTACTGCGCAAGCAAAAGTGACGATGTCATGTCTATCTCTGTAGACGACATGATCTCCAAACTGGAGGCCAGCAAGGGCAGTCTGTACTCATTCACCTATTCGGACTCATCACGATGGGAAGAGGTGGAAAGCGATTCTGAAGAAGTCGGAGAAGATGCTGATCCAGAGGCGGAGCCGCCGGAGCCGGAATATGTGGAGATTACCACAAGAACCTATTCGATCACTTACAGCGGCGAGGCCTATTTCGGCGATGAGGTCTTTGGTGTCAGCGACGAGCAGCGGGACCTGGCAGCCCAATACGCGCAGAACCTGTCCATGCTGCTCCATGACGGCAGCTACCAGGTACTGTCTATGTCTGATTATACAGACCTGGGAGTCTCCTATGAGGGCATCGTATTCTCTGACGGAGAAACGCAGGTCGTCTACTATAACCAGATGGACGAGCGATGGAAGGATATGCCCTACGGTACCGACGATATTGGGCATTATGCCTGCGGGCCGACCTCTATGGCGATCGTGGTGTCCAGTTTGACGGACGAGATCGTCGATCCTCCGCACATGGCACAGTGGGCTTATGAGAATGGGCATTGGTGCAGCAAAAGCGGATCCTATCATTCCGTCGTGTCCGGTGCAGCTGAAGCCTGGGGCCTCAGTTGTGAGCCGTGCTCCCGTGACGATCCGCAAAAGCTGGTCGACGCTCTTGCCTCTTGCAAACTGGTAGTTGCCATCATGGGGCCCGGCCATTTTACTCGCGGAGGGCATTTCATCGTCCTTCGAGGCGTGACCTCGGAAGGCAAGATCCTGGTCGCCGATCCGTACAGTTACAGCCGGTCGGCCGAGGAATGGGACCTGTCTATTTTCCTGGATGAGGCCAGCCGCTATGCGGCCAATCGTTCCCCATTCTGGATAATCGGAAACTGAGGTGAAGACAGCATGGTGTTATTTCTTTTGGGAACACTCCTGGGAAGTATCCTGGGCATCGCAGTCATGTGCATGTTCCAGCTGACTGGAACTGTTGCCCGAAGAGAGGAAGAATACTTAGACAGCCTGGAAAGGGAAAACAGACCAGTGAATAGCGGAGGGTGCGATGGCAGTCAAGAATGAAGAACGGGACGTCTACTATATCCCGCCAAACTTCCTGACAGGCGGCCGTCTGTTTGGTGGAAGCATTCGGATGCGGAATGCGGTCGAAGCGGGCATACTTGCGCTTTTGACCGGCATTCCGCTTTTTCGGCTTCCTTTTCCCCTGACGACGAGGATCATTCTTCTGTGCCTGGTCACACTCCCGCTTGCCATCTTCGGGCTTGCGGGTTTCGAAGGCGTTTCCCTTTCCGAGTTCGCAGCGCACTGGCTCAGATGGGTCACACATCGACGTGTGCTGTATCGGACCGATGCAGACCGGACCGAAGAACACGGAGACTCCAAGGCACAGGGGATAACGATCCGGCAGGCCTCGAAGCGCCATGCTCCGCCGGGCGGGCTTGGCATCAGAGTCAAGAGCAAGCCCGGTTTGCAGGACAAGCTGGCCAGCCTGTTTCGACATCGGGAAGGAGTTCCGACCAAGACCACCACGGGCCGAAAAACACCGCAGACCGCGGAGGAGTTCATTCCAATCTCGGATATCCGCGACAGTATTATCGAAACGACTGACGGAAGATACATCAAGATCCTAGAGGTGGAGCCGATCAATTTCCTGCTCCGCAGTCCGCGCGAGCAGAAGAGCATAATCGCGTTCTTCGCCGCTTGGATGAAGATCTCACCCGTGAAAGTACAGATCAAGGTCCTGACCAAAAAGGCGGACATCAGCAAGCACCTACGTGCGATTGAACGGGATATGGAGAAGGAGAACAACGAGAAATGCCGTGCGCTCCAACTGGACTACTACCGCCTGATCCAGACGATCGGGTCTCGCGAGGCGATCACGCGCAGATTCCTGCTGATCTTCGAGTATGAAGCGGTAAATAACCGGAAACCTGACCGGGCGGAGATCCTGTCCGAACTGGAGACAGCCGCCCAGACCGCGAGGCACTATCTGCTTCGCTGTGATAATGCCGTCGTAGCCCATGAAGACGAGAACGTCTTCCTTGCGGAAGTGCTCTACACAGTTTTCCAGCGGGCAACATGCGAAAAGCAACCTGTTGAAAGCATTCTGGCAAAAGATCGGAAAGCCGGCCTGACCCGTCTTCTCGCTCCGGAGAGCATCGACCTGTCGCACGGCGGCTATGTGGTTATGGACAGCGTCTATCACGCCTATCTGACAGTTCCTTCGGATGGATACAATCCCCGGGTGGCGGCAGGCTGGACGAGCATCCTGATCAATGCCGGCGAAGGGATCGACGTGGATTTCTTCTTCAGCAAAGAGCCGAAGGAGCGGATTCAGACCAAGTTGGGCCAGCAGATCAGGATCAACCGCAGCCGCATTAAAGACGCCTCGGACACGAATATAGACTTCGACGATTTCGAAAGTGCGATCCAGTCCGGATACTACCTGAAAGAGGGCCTCGCCAACTATGAGGACTTCTACTACATGAACGTCCTTGTGACCGTTACTGCGGACAGTCTTGAGAACTTGGAATGGCGGATCGCGGAACTCAAGCGGCTAGCTGTGTCTCAGGATATGGACCTGCGCCTCTGCCGGTTCTATCAGGAGCAGGCGTTGCTGTCTGCGCTTCCACTGTGCAGGCTTGACAGGAAACTGTACGAAAGCAGTAAACGGAACCTGCTGACCACGGCAGCGGCGAGCTGCTACCCGTTCACCAGCTATGAAATGTCCGACGAGAACGGCATCCTGCTCGGTGTGAACCAGCACAACAACAGCCTGGTCATCGTGGATATTTTCAACAGCCGCACGTACAAGAACGCAAATATGGTTCTGCTTGGCACCAGCGGTGCGGGCAAGACCTTCACGCTCCAGCTGATCGCGCTGCGGATGCGCCGTAAAGGGACCCAAGTATTCATTATTGCGCCTTTGAAAGGGCATGAGTTCCTGCGCGCCTGCCGCAATATCGGCGGCGAGTATATCTCTATCAGTCCCGGCTCAAGGCAGTGTATCAATATCATGCAGATCCGGAAGCAGGATCTACGGTCCAATGAGATCATAGACGGCGTCGCAAACGACAACTCGATTTTGGCCAGGAAGATCCAGCAGCTTCACATTTTCTTTTCGCTCCTGATTCCGGACATAACGCACGAAGAGCGCCAGCTGTTGGACGAAGCGCTGATCCGGACGTACGCACGTAAGGGGATCACCCACAATAACGACTCGCTCTCGGACCCGGATCACCCAGACAGTTACCGGGAGATGCCGCTGCTCGGCGACGTCTATGAGATCCTCATGGAGGCTCCGGACACCCGGCGGATGGGCAATATCCTGAACCGGCTCGTCAACGGCAGTGCGAAGACCTTCAATCAGCAGACCAACGTGAACCTGGATAATCCGTATACCGTACTGGACATATCCGAACTGACCGGTGAGCTTCTTCCGGTTGGTATGTTCGTTGCCCTGGATTACGTTTGGGACAAGACGAAAGAGGACCGGACCAAAGAGAAGGCAATCTTCATCGACGAAGCATGGGAGCTGATTGGCTCCGACGATGCTGGCCAGGCCCTTTCCCCAACCAGCAGCGGCAAAGCGCTCGCAGGTGAATGGGTCCAGGAGATTTTTAAAACCATCCGAGGCTACGGCGGTGCAGCTATCGCTGCGACACAGGATATCGGCGACCTTGAACGCAGTCGGACGGGCAAAGGAATCCTGAACGTCGCGAAGACGAAGATCATTCTGAACCTGGAGGACGACGAGGCCCGGCGTGTCCAGGACAGTCTGCACCTGACAGATGCGGAGATTCAGTCCGTGACCAGGTTTGAACGCGGCCAGGGTCTGATCTCCACGAATTCGAACCATATCACGGTAGCGTTCCAGTCATCGCCTCTGGAGAAACAGCTAATTACCACCGACCGCATGGAACTGAACCAGATTGTTTCGGAGAGGAAACAGCAGCGTAGTGCGGCGGCTGAAGAATAGGAGCCCGCAATGAAGTATTCAAGGACAAGCAAAGGCAGGGTGCTGCCTGTGGCCATACAGATCCTGACCATATTCGGGGTTGTGGAACAGCGGCAGCTTCGGCTTCTCTTCGACTTTCTGTCGGACAACGAGTTCGGGAAGATACTCTCCTTACTGAAGAGAGAGGGTTTTGTTTTTGTCTCGGCCGACGGCAAATTCATCTCGTCAAGCCGATACACAATGGCTCACAAGAAGCCACTGGAGTCCGTGATGACGTTCTGGGCTTTCATTCACCTGCGGGACAGAATAACGGAATTTTGCGCCAGTGACCCTCCGTCGATCCTCACATTTACCGCTTCCGGCAGAGACTACGACCTGATCCCCGGGAGTATTGAAAACCTGCCTGCGATCAATGAGCAGGCGTATTCCGTTCCTGACGAGACCGTTCGCCTCATCGTAACGAAGACGGTGGATATCCGCAAACAGATCGAAGCCAGGGAGGAGAACGATTACCTCGTTCATGTGGGTCAGGACGGCGTTCTGCAGATGTACAGACTAAGAGGAGGAAGCGATGGTCAGTCCTAAGTATATCAAAAGTCTGCACAAAACAGCGACAGACCTGGACGGCGCGAGCAAGGAACTGTATCAGATCGCAAAAACGTTCGAAGAAGTCGAGTTCTATAACCCCATCCATAAGATGATTTCGATCGTCAGTACGCTGGAGATGGCAACGGTCAGGGCCCGCAGTCTGACGGGGAGGCTGGTCAACAAAGAATCCGGTTACTTTTACGAAGAATCCGCGAGGGTTATGGGCATCAGCGTCACAGAGGAGCACGACTGGATCAAGATCACTGTTCCGGGCATGCTCCCGAAACGGAACCATAAGGTCAACAGTTCATTCCTCATGCGGCCCCTCAAAAACTCTCTGCAGGCCTTTATGCGAGAGAATCCCATGGAGAGATTCAGCAAATGTGCGATCTGCATCGTACACAAATACGATGAAGCCCTGGGGGTCCTGCGGGTCCGCGACTACGACAATATCGAGACCAAACGGTACCTGGACGTGATCGAGTCGCTGCTTCTGACCAATGACTCCGGACTGCTCTGTACCGTGCTCCAGTGCACGGAACTATCCACCCGCGACGAGACGGATTTCTATCTCATGCTGCCCGAAACGCTACCGAAATGGACTGCAAAACAGCTGAAAATCCATACCTGAAACCGGAAAAAACGAGGAGCCGAAAAAGGTATCCGGCAGCTCGGTTTTCTCTTACCTGACCATAGGGCGGTCATTTCGGGTATGCCTGTTTTCAAGCGTTTTCTTACGGGGTGTATTTGGTCTGGTAAGTTTTCAGCATCGGAAGCCAAGCACCTCCGTCAGCCGGGTCAGCCGGATCAGCCGTCTGTCCGGCTCATCATTTTGGGTCAGGAGGAATTGAGATTTCATGGCAGGAAAGAACGACAGATTACTGGCGCTGCTTATCATGGTCGGGTATTCCATAGAGTTTCCTACCAGTCTGGCAAAGCGGATAGGAGGCCACTGGGACTGGAACCGGCACGTCATGTACAAAGCTATAGAGGACGGATATGTATCTCTGCTCCGGAAGAAAGACGGGAAGCATGTCCTGCGGTCTCTGCACATTACTGAGAAAGGCATCAGCTATATCGCAGAACGGGACCCGAAGGCGCTCGCAATGATCTACTCAAGGACAGACGACGGCATGAGGATCTATCCTTCATGGACAGAAAAGATCCGGAGGCTCCATGCGGTAGCGACGGGCCTGATCATGGCGTGTGCCGCCGGAGCGGTGTATCCTCCCGACGAGAAGCCCTCGCTCATGGCGCTTGGCAGAGAAGTGGATACGCTGCACCCTGACCCTGACACCGTGTATTACTATTCCCCATTCGAACTGCGGTCGGCTCTGGAGGAAAAGGAGGCCCGTCTTACCATGAAAAGTTCCCGCCTCATCGGCGTGATCATCCGCGGACACCGCTGCTATTTCATGTACTTCACCGGCGGGACCCGTATGTTCTGGCTCCAGCATGCGGAGGAGAACTACGTCGGAGGGATCGTCAGGCATCTGAAGATGCGGGGCTTCCCGATTCGGACGATTTCCCAGATCATAATCGGCAGCAGGATGCGCATTGCAGAAAAGCTCTGCCACAGTCCGAACACTTACGGGAGCAGATACTTTGTCGTCTCCGATGAATTCAACAACTGCTTCTTCGTCACCAACGACCAAGAAGGCGACGAACTGCTCAGACTGATCGTTGATCCCGACCTCGCCCTCCGGATCGACCGCCAGGCGCTTGCAGGTTTCCTTCCGCCCAGGATGAACACAAGGGCGTACGACGCGATCGACCCCGACGGTAACCGGCCCGTGATCCTCAATTACATGTGCGACCTGCAGCGGATCATGAAAATAGATCTGAACCCCTTCGGCTACAACGACAGTCCAATAATGCTCTGCCTGGACTATCAGGCACAGACGATCCAGCACATCACCGGCCCAGGCGTTGAAGTCAGGATCATCACAGGGAACGAAACCGTATGAAAAGGAAAATCAGAACCATACTGGGCCTGGCTCTCGCCATTCCCGGTGTCCTGTATATTACCGGGATCCTGGCCCAACTCATTATCAATGTCCGCGCGTGGAAAGCAGCCGGCGGCGATTACCAGGTTTCGCCCGGCCTTCCGTCCCTGTCCGTCGGCCCGATCCTGCACGCGCTTATCCAATTCCCGGAGAACCTCATCGCGCTGGGAGTCATCCTGCTCGGCCTGGCATTCGTCTTTTTCGGACTCAGGGTCGGCTGGGACAGCGGCGGCACGACCGATTCCGACCGCAACCTCATCGTATCCGGATCCGGCAGCTACGGGACTGCCAGCTTCATGAACCGAGAGGAAAGCGAA
>JAEEGG010011777.1_pt1 | contig 18982 bp, 15 predicted proteins | sample 9134161 | NCBI WGS metagenome assembly JAEEGG01 (sample SAMN16246543, study PRJNA631951) | gut metagenome | biome: gut microbiome; feature: rumen; material: CR-attached | host: Bos | place: Iran: Karaj | collected 2018-10 | reverse complement strand
TATCTCGGAACTCACAGAGGTTGATAATATGAATACTGTTCTGAAAGTTGAAAATCTGCACGTTTACTACGGGAGCATACATGCGATAAAGGGAGTTTCCTTTGAGGTAGGTGAGGGAGAGATAGTTACTCTCATCGGCGCAAACGGTGCAGGAAAATCTACCACCCTCAATACCGTCGGAGGCCTGCTCAAGCCCAGGGAAGGAAGCATCGAATTCGAAGGAAAGAGCATCCTCGGAGTTGCGCCACACAAGGTCGTCAGTGAGGGAATGGCTCTCTGTCCCGAAGGAAGAAGAGTTTTTGCACAGCTCTCCGTAAAAGAGAATCTTGAGATGGGTGCATATACACGGCCTGCTTCCGAGATTCCCGAAACACTTGAAAAGGTATACGAACAGTTCCCCAGACTTAAGGAAAGAGAAACCCAGATGGCAGGAACACTTTCGGGAGGTGAGCAGCAGATGCTCGCAATGGGAAGAGCTCTTATGAGCAAGCCCAGACTTCTGATGCTGGACGAGCCTTCCATGGGTCTTGCCCCCATACTGGTCGATCAGATATTTGAGATAATCGAGACACTGAACAAGGCTGGAACAACCATTCTTCTGGTAGAGCAGAATGCACAGATGGCACTTTCCATAGCCCACAGAGCCTATGTCCTTGAGACCGGAAGAATAGTAAATACCGGAACAGGCAAGGACCTTCTCAATGATGATTCTGTAAAGAAGGCTTACCTGGGAGGGTGATGAATACTGACAAAGGGGCGGTGGTTTTCACCGCTCTTTTTTTATGGATGAACGTGGGACGGCGGCCCTATTTGCTGTTTAATCTGCAAATATAGTATAATACACTTTGTATGCGGTCATGATACAGTGGCAGACCGGTATTATAAGCACATGATCATGAGGGAGAATAAATGAAGATCTGTAATAAGTTAAAAACTCTTGTATGTACGGTTCTTGCGATGATGCTTGCAATGAATCTGATACCTGCACCCGGCTCTGACAAGGCGGAAGCAAAGGGCATGGACAGCGCCATAAGCTGGGGCATTGATGTATCTGCATGGCAGGGTGACATAGACTGGAATGCAGTCAAAGCCAGCGGAGTTCAGTTCGCCTTTATAAAGTGCGGCGGCACTATCTACGGATTCGACGATAAATTCGCCCAGAACATGCTTGCAGCCCAGGCTGCCGGCATCAAGACAGGTGTCTATATCTATTCTTATGCATCAAGTGTGGCAGATGCTGCCGTGGAGGCACAGTGGATCATCAATGCATGTGCTCCCTTCATCGTAAATATGCCTGTTGTTCTCGATCTTGAGAATTACAGACAGCAGAAGCTCGATCCTCTCACCAATGCAATGATATGCCAGACCTTCTGTCAGATAGTGGAGGCGGCAGGCTATTATCCCATGGTCTATTCAAACAGAAGCATGCTCAGGGATAAGATCGGACCTTTCGGATATGATAAGTGGGTGGCTCAGTGGACTGACTATTGCTATGACGAAAGTGCCGCATTCTGGCAGGCAACTGACAGTGGTGTCATTCCCGGAATCAGGGGAAATGTGGATATAGATTATCAGTTCAAGGATCTGTCGGCGTATATCATTCCCTATGGCTTCGCAGCAAGGGACGGATACGTGTATTTCTACGAGAATTACAGAAGACAGTCCAACAGGTTTATAAACGTAAATGGCGGAACATATTTTGTGGATGCATACGGACATCTTATTGCCGGTGCTCTTTATCCTGTCGGTGAATACATATACTACTTTGATGCAACCGGTCTGATGCAGACAGGACTTATAAATCTTGGCGACGGCCTCAGATACTTTGATGAGAACGGGCATATGGCCATAGGATGGACCAATGTTCTCGGAAATACTTACTTCTTCGATCCTGCTACAGGAGGACTTGCAGTTACCGGATTCCTCTCTGACGGAGTATATACTTATTACTTCGGAGCGGACGGAAGTCTTCAGAAGGGACTGTTTGGTATCGGCAATTCCCTGTATTTTGCGGATACGAACGGAAGACTTCAGACAGGACTTGTAACCATGAGCGGTCTGTCGTTCTATTTCGATCCCGCTAAGGGAGGAGCGCTTCTTGTTAACGGAACAGCGACTGATGCATTCGGACATGTATATGTGGCAGATGCTAACGGACTGGCTGTAATGATCAGGTAATACCGTGAAGATCAGAATGACTAAAAAACAGATAATCTGCAAAGTGATCAGGGTCATTGTCATGGCCCTGATCTGTGGTATTACACTGTATTATGTGTTCAACATGTTCGCCGGAATGAGCAGCGGCAGGAGAAATGTACATCCGCTCAATTACGGCTGGGAGCTGAAGTACAGGGGCAGGGTTTATCAGGGGATCGATCTGAGATCCTTCTCTTTCGGGGATACCGGGTGGAAGGATGAGGTTCGCCTTGGCTGCGTACTTCCCGAAGGACTTCCTGAAGAGAGCATGCTCCTTGTGTACATTCATTACTACGATGTCAGGGTACTGCTTGACGGCGAAGAGGTCTTTGAAGCCGATACGGAAAGCGTTGACAGCGGTAGAAGAGTCGGGAGCGGCTTCTATACAGTGAATCTTGGAAGTGACTGTTCCGGCAGAAATCTTGAGATCATCATAAGAGCGGGAGAGGATAATGCCTTTTCATCACTCAGGAGTCCGGAGATCTGGGATGCGTCTACATTCTGGCAGGATTTTGCATCGGACAATCTCTCTAATCTTGCTCTCTCGTTTTTCTTTATCATAGTCGGCATAGCCATGCTGATAATGGCTTTTACCCAGGAAATAAGAGGTACTTTTTCATTTGCCGACACATCGAGATTCGCAAGCCTTGCGCTTCTTGCAATGACATTCGGAATCTGGATATTCACAGGTATGCATCTTACTGAGCTCTTCACGAATGATATCGTGACCAAGGTTGAGCTGAACTATTATGCATTCTACTTTATCCCCCTTTGCTTTATAGGATTTCACTTTGAAACCGGAAGGTTTAAGGATGAGGCAGGAGTAAAGCAGGCCCGAAGCAGGAACATCGTATACGGTATAACCTGGATCGCAGGACTGTTATTCATGCTGTTTGTCATGTACAGATATAAGGTATGTGGAGAAAGCCTTCGTACATATCTTACCATCGCTCATATCTACGATGCGCTGGTAGTTATCATGCTTATTTCGGTGAAAGTGTACGATCTTGTCAAGGGTGTCAACAGGCATCTGGTCTCATCATATGTGACACTGATGACAGGTATCGCGGCTTTGGTGGATCTTGTCAGATATAATATCTATTCAAAGTTCTCACCCCGCGGAAGTGCAGGATTTACCATGAGTACGCTTTATATAGTAATGGTATTCTTCGTGCTGTCGCTGTTCTTTGATTACATGAGCATCACCGTCAGGGATGCGCGCGAAGAGGAGAGGATAGGCATAATCTCGAAGCTTGCATATACCGATGCTCTGACCGGACTCAACAACAGACAGTCTACTGAAAAATACTTTGATGATATAGACAGAAGCGGTGAAGAATATATTGTTGTGGAATTTGATCTCAACAATCTGAAACAGGCCAACGATACATACGGTCATGAGGAAGGTGACCGGTACATCACGCTTTTTTCCGAGACACTCAAGCATGTTTTTGAAGGGAAAGGATATATTGCAAGGACGGGTGGAGATGAGTTCGTATATGTTATGATCCCCAAGCTTGAAAGCGACAGGGAGTGGCTGGAAGGAAAGCTTAAGAATCTGAATGCCATATTGGCCAATAAGGATACCGGACATTCCGGACTGAGGATGAGTACTGCATTTGGCTCATATGATTCTGCTGCAGGTGATGCAGGGGATATCCGTGACGGATTGCGACAGGCTGATGCGAAGATGTATGAGATGAAGAAATTAATGAAGGCACGCAGGTAAAGTCAGGATAACAAAAATGGTGATCGGCTCCCATGGAGTGATCACCATTTTTTATTGATATGATCAATACCCTGAAACGGTATCTACGAGTGGTTCTTGGATATCTTGTAGAGCTCTTCCGCAGCAAGCCTTGTCTTGGCGACGACATCTATATCCTCCTGAGGGAAGCAGTAGAACAGCTTGTTCTTGTCACCGAAGGATATCATGTCTCCTATCTCGTAGAAGAAGTAATCGGCATTTACTGTGTAGGATGCAAGAGGCTTGCGGTAATAATCCAGCTTTCCGCCACAGCCGGTCAGATGGAATCCCTTGTCAGAATGGGTAAGAACTCCTTCACCCACTTCGTACATGGCTTTATAGTCTACGATCATCATGATCCTGACCGGGATCTCAAGATGATATTTTCCGTCTATAAGTTCCTGCCTTACACATTCTCTCTCCCATCTGTACCAGTCCGGGATATGATCGAAGAGAATCGGAGCGCACATTTTTTCCGGAAGGGAGGAATTTTTATATTCCATTTTACCGAGCTCTGAAAGTTCCCATACGGAGCCGCAGTCCCTGCACTCAAGAGTTATCCCCGATGCATGCATGTGACCTTCGCTTCCGCATACCGGACATTTGTAGAGAACTCTTGAAAGCCCTTCTGCCCTGAAGCTTTCGTTTATATGTATTCCCTTTTCAAACTGTTCCTTCAGGTTGTCGAACGAAAATGCCTCAGCAATTCCGGAATTGATCTGGTCTATGGACAGTTCCTTTATCTCATTTCTTGTAAAGAGCGTGTATTTATCCGCTGTCACTTTGCAGTTTCTGAGTCTGAGTCCGTTATAAAGAGGGTCTCTTAGGAATGCTCCGTGAGAACAGATCATCACCACAGGGAATCCCAGTACCTTAACGAGCTTTCCGATGGATTCAGGCAGTGTGGTTGTCGTTCCGTCAAAGGTATATCCTGCTTCCGGATACATTAGCACGGATGTCTTTAGTGTATTCAGCGCATAGGAGATATCATTTACAAGTCTTATGTCCGCCGTGAATTTCTGTGTGGGGATACATCCTATGGAACGCATGAGTTTTTCTTTTCCCACAAGTGCATCGGTGGTACAGATGATGTTGTAAGGCTCTTCTATGATGCCGGTCGCGATCTTAAGATCCGTGAAGCTTGAGTGGTTCATCAGGTAGAGAACCGGCTCACCCTTTACAACATCCTTCATATCGCCAACAATGCATTTAAAGTCGGTTTTCTTCAGCTCGGAAGAGGATACAAAGTTCATGACCTTCCTCAAAAAGGGTGAAGGCCTGATCGGATCCTTTATCCCGGCAGGAGTTATCTCCATGACTTTCTCATATGGCATTTTTCTGATCTTTATCTTCATCTGATACTATCCTCAAAGCGGATTATAACATGACAATGTATGTTATGACAGATAAAATCACAGTGCTTCGATAAGACCGCTCAGCCCTTCCTCGCGGAAAATATCCTTGTAATAGCCGATCTCTTCATCTATCAGGATATCTATGACCTCCATTCCAAGAAGCTCCACGGGTGCCTTGTCGTCTGTGAGGATAAAAGGAGACGATCCTGCTGCCCTGACAGGCTGAAAATATGAAAGGTGATCTGCAACAGTGCTCATCTGGGTATGGAGAGTGGCGTCGGAGGTAAGAATCATGTTGTCCGTGAGGGAAGCGAGAGGATCCTGATTCACGGAAGCAAAGAGCTCCCTGTTGGTAGAACCATATACATTTACGGTGGCAACATTCGGAAAAACTGATGCAACGGTATGTGACAGATATGTCGTAATATCGGTCTCACCGTTTCCGTGCATGTTCATGTTCATGACCATCACGCCGTTTTCCTTGAGATGTGATCTTACAAGGGAAAAGAATTCAACGGAGCTCATCTGGAAGGGTATGGTTATATCCTGATATGCATCCACCATGATCACATCATATTTTCTCTCATCCGCTTCAAGATACGCCCTGCCGTCGTATGTGATGACCGGAATATCCTGCGGAAGTGCGAAGTATTCATGGGCTAGATCGGTTATGGCTTCGTCTATCTCCACTCCTGTGATATTGCATCCGGGAAAATACCTGGCACACTGGGTGGCAAATGTTCCGGTGCCCATTCCGAGAATGAGTATATCCATATCGCTGTAGTCGGTAATGGCAGTATTGCTGTCTTCGGATGAAAGTGTCATGACGGGAGCTGCAAGAGCATAGTCATAATACATCCCAGTCAGAGAGTCAGATTTCATCCTGATGGACTGAACACCGAAGATCACATTGGTTGACAGATAGGTAGCGCGCGATGTGTCTCTGACCTGAAGATAATTGTATATGGACTCGCCCTCATAGGTAAGATCGGATACCCAGAATGCGAAATGGGATGAATTGCCGAAGATGCAGGCCATAATATAGAGGACTGTACAGATCAATGAGAGAACGGGCTTTGCCTTTTTGGAGATGAAGTACAGAAGTCCTATTACCATCAGTATTCCGGAGAAAATAAGAAATGTAATACTGGTTCCCACAGAAGGGATGGTAACGAAAGTGGGGAGAAATGTTCCTATGATCGAACCTATAGTGTTGCATGCACCGAGTCTTCCTGCTACGGAACCGCTCTCACTTGTATCCGAGATGGTGTACTTTATCAGGGATGGGGTGACGGTGCCGAGAAGGAAAAGAGGAAATACGAATATCACCATACACGCCACGAAGGAGGACCATATAAGCAGTCCGGTGGAGACTGTAACTATCATAAGTCCGGTGATGGCAAGTATGATGTATTTTCCAAGGACAGGAATGAACGCGATCCAAACAGCGGCAATGAGTATCCGTCTGAAAAGTCTGGATGGATCAGCGTCTTTGTCAGCCCACTTTCCACCAGCCACATTACCCAGCGCCATGGCGATCATTATCGTCCCTATTATTATGGTCCAGACTATCTGGGAAGAAGAAAAATAGGGAGCAAGAAGTCTTGATGCCCCAAGCTCTACGGCCATAACGGCCATTCCTGCGAAGAATTCGGTTATATACAGGTAATATCTGTTTTTCAGGATGTCGAATCTCATGTGTACCTCACGACTGTAAAATATGGAAAAATCGGCAATTACCAGGCTATTATACAGTATTTTTCCTCTGTTGACCGTATTTAATTCTGCGGGGACAAAATATCCTGCAGCAGCGTTTTGGCCTGCGGTCTGATCGAGCATTGCCTGCTGCGGCCGGTATAAAATGTTATCCGGTATGTGTTGTAGGTGATTTTTAAAAAATGTATAATTGAATGGATTATGGAAACAGTGAAAGAATCGGAAATTCTGGATATTTTTGCATCGGAAATGGTGCTCAGTGAGACCATGAAGGGTCAGCTCCGCCAGATATGTACCTATGCCCGGATCGCGGGTGTGGATATGGAGGATATCAGGGACCGCCTGCATAAGGAGGGCCTGCTGCCGTGTGCCGATAAGAATGGATCCAAGAAGGCCCTGGCGAAAGTGTATTCCTATGCTGCATGCTCTTTTTGAAAAAATATATGTAGAGGAAAGAACGCTGAAGGATCCGGAGACACAGAGGATCCTTAACAGGGCAGGCTGTATAAAGCCTGAGGTGATCTCACATTATAAGGATGTGTTCGATAAAAAACAGGAAGTGAGTGCGTCCGGAAGGTCCCTTATCCTGGCGAGAAACCCCGGCAGGCATCTGTATGAGGGAGCACCGGTATGTCAAAGCTTTGGAAATGAGCATTTTTACTATTCCCCGGGAGTGATGAACTGCATATATGACTGCGAATACTGTTTCCTGAAGGGAATGTATCCCGGTAAGGATATATGTATATTCACGGATATTGAGGAGACTTTTTCCGAGCTGGATGAGCTTGAAAAAAGCTTTCCCGTGTATGTGTGCGCATCCTATAATACCGATCTTACCGCTCTGGAGGATCTTACCGGATATGTTGATAAATGGTGCCGGAGAGCATATGAGCATGAAAGCTTCAGCGTGGAGATAAGGAGTAAGTGCAGCAGGACGGATATCTATGCAAAGCTTCCGGTAAGCGAAAGAGCCATATTTGCCTTTACGCTGTCACCTGATGATATAATCGGGAGATTTGAAAAGGGAGCACCTAGGCTTGAAGGAAGACTCAGGGCGGTAACTGCTGCGATGGAGGCCGGTTTTCCGGTGCGGATATGCTTCGATCCAATGATATATGTACGGAACTGGAGAGAACTGTACAGTAGTATGATCGCAAAGGCTGCGGGCAGTATAGATCTGTCACTCGTTAAGGATATCAGTATCGGAACATTCAGGATATCCGAACAGTATCTTAAGAATATGAGAAAGAAGATGCCTGATTCGGAGATAGCACAATACCCATATATCAGCGAGGCCGGGTATTATCAGTACCCCGGGGTTGTAAGGACTGCAATGGAAGATCATATCAGGGATGAGATACTGAATGTCTGTTCCGAAGCCCGTGTTTTTAACTGGAGGTAAGGATGTCGGTTCGATTTGAATTGGAGGATAGCTTCTTCAGGGATGAGACCAGAGACGGGTTTGCCGTCCCCGGGCTTATGAAGAGGTGCTGGGGAGCACAGCTCAGGGTCCTTGAAGAATTTGACAGGATATGTGAAAAACATGGGATAAGATGGTTTGCATTTTGCGGAACCCTGCTCGGAGCAGTAAGACATAAGGGATTTGTTCCGTGGGATGATGATGTTGATATAGCAATGCTCCGGGTAGATTATGAGAATTTTCTTGGCGTGGCTCCACTGGAACTTCCCGAAGGATATCTGGTCATCAACTATGATGAAGATGATCATGAATATGACTGTATTACAAGAGTCAATAATTCCCGGGCCGTTATCTTTAACGAAGAAAGAGCTTCACAGTTCTGCGGTTTTCCTTTTCCCGCCGGCCTGGACATATATCCGCTTGACTATGTTGTGGGTGATCCGGCTGAGAGAAAAGAGCACAGAGATCTTCACTACAAGATCTATCAGACAACAGAACTGTGCAGAAAACTTCTTGGGGGAGCGGGCCCGCTTGTGGATAAAGACGGAAAGCGGCTTGATCCGTCGGAAATGATCGCTGAGATCTCGATGATAACCGGTTATGAGTTCGACCTGAACAAGGATATCATAAGACAGCTGAACGTGCTGATCGATCTTACGGATTCCATAAATACTGCGGATGAGTCCGAATTCATTGCCAATATAGGGCATCTGACATTCGAAGGAGAACACATGATGTTTCCCAAAGAATGCTTCGATCATGCATATGAGGTGCCCTTTGAGTCCGGGAGAATATACATACCCTGCGGATATGAAGAGATACTCAGCAGGAACTACGGTTCTAACTATATGATCCCTGTGACCGCGTCTCCCCATGATTATCCATACTATGCTAAGCACCAGAAGGTTGTGAGGGAGTATATGAAAAAGAATCCGGGAGCTGTTCCGGATAAATGGGCGGAGGAATACCTGTGAAATCAACTGATGTAAAAATCCTGAAAGGCTCCGTATGTGCGAGGCTGTTACACAAAAGATATATAATGATGATCCCGGGGCTTGAGATTCGGCCCGGAGGGATCTGCAGAAAGGAAGGAAAAGAGTGAAAGTACCATTTTCAGATTATCTGACCGGGATAGCGCCGGCTGTTAAGAGGGTGATCGATGATCTTAAGAAAGATCACGATTATGTAAGCGCGCTGTGTACGGATTCAAAGGGACTGATGATCAGGATCGGACACAGATCCAGAACCATCTCGAATCAGACCATGACAACCGAAAGAGGAGTGGTCTTCAGAGTATGCCGCAATAAGAAGTATGCTGAGGTTGCACTTAATACTGCGGATTGGAATGACACGGATGTCATTATAAGATACATACGCGATGAACTTGAGGCTCAGGATAAGATGCTTTCAGAGCATGGCGTCGAGGTATATGAGACAGGTGTACTTGACGATGAACCTCTTGAATTCTTCGGACAAAAGGAAGCAGAATGTCTTCCGGAAGAAGCAAAGCTTGAGGAGCTGGCTGCAAAGCTTATCTCCATATCCGACAAGGGAATGGAGATGGGAGATGATGTTATTGAGTGTATCGCAAGAGCGCAGTCCACTCACATAAGCAAGATGTTCCTTACACCAAACAGAGACCTGAGACAGTCCTATGTATACAGTGAGGCTATTGTTGCTGCGGTGGTAAGCAAGGATGGCAAGGTGAGGGAGGATTATAAGTCCGTATCAGGAATAAAGGGACCCGAGCTGTTTGATGAACTGGAGGAGGTGCTCCCGGATGTTATAAACGGGGCAGAAGAACTCCTCGGTGCAGAGTCCATTGAGCCCGGAGAGTATGACATAATCACCTCTCCTGAAGTGACCGGACTTATTGCCCATGAAGCTTTTGGACATGGTGTTGAGATGGATATGTTCGTAAAGGGCAGAGCACTTGGCGCCGAATACATCGGAAAGAGAGTTGCTTCCGATAATGTAACGATGCATGAAGGCGCGCTGTGTGCGGAGAATGTCACCAGCTATTTCTTCGATGATGAAGGTGTAATGGCAGGTGATGTTACTGAGATAGAAAAAGGTATACTCAGGTCCGGAATATGCGATGCCCTTGCTGCACTGAGACTTGGAACCAGACCTACCGGCAATGGAAAGAGGGAGAACTTCTCTCACAAAGTATACACCCGAATGACCAATACGATGTTCGATTCAGGTTCCTATACCAGGGAAGAGATGATCGCTTCGATAAAGTACGGTTATCTCCTTGAAGGAATGCAGAGCGGAATGGAAGATCCCAAGCACTGGGGAATCCAGTGCATCATACAGAAGGGCCGTGAGATCAGGGACGGTAAACTGACCGGAAGAATAGTGGCTCCGGTCATCATGACGGGATATGTTCCGGATCTTCTCGGAAATATTTCAATGTGCTCGAATGACAGAGAGGTGTTCGGAAGCGGCGGATGCGGCAAAGGACATAAGGAGTGGGTCAAGGTGGCAGACGGCGGCCCTTATCTTAAGACCAGAGGGAGGCTCGGATAATGAAAACAGATGAAATAGTAAAGCTTCTGAAAGAGAGCGGAGCTTTTGGGTGGAGGATAACCGATACAGTTACAAAGGGATGGGAATTTTATTTTATCCGTCACAGTCTTGATCAGAACAGATCCAAGGACATTGAGAATATCCAGATCACAGTGTTCGTACTTTCCGTAGACGGAAAATCCGTGGGAAGTGCAACTGCGGAAATGGGACCTGATGAAACAGAAGAGTATGTCAGACTGACCATTCAGGATCTCATCTTCCAGGCGGGGCTGGTAAGTGATGCATATTATGAACTGAAAGCACCTTCCGGGAATGTTAACTGTGAAGATACGGATATAGATATTAATAAGATCTCAGCGGATTTTATAGATACAATGAAGCATATTCATGAAGATGATGTCACTTTCATGAACAGTTACGAGATCTTTGTATCATCTGTAAAAAGAAGGATAGTGACCAGCACGGGCATTGATGTTACAGAAAAGTATCCCGTGTCACTTCTTGAAACAGTTGTAAATGCAAAGAATCAGGAGCATGAGATCGAGTTCTACAAGCTTTATGATTCCGGAACCTGCATCAGGGAAGACATAAGCGCAGATCTTGGCAGGACATGTGCATACGGACGTGACAGACTCACCGCAACAGGCACACCATCTCTTGGAAAGTGCGATGTGGTCTTTTCCAGTGAAGATGCCGTCAGACTGTATGAGTTCTTCAAGGATGGTCTTGATGCGGCGTTCATCTATATGAAGTATTCATCCTTCGAAAAAGGCAAGCCCATCGCCGAGGATGTAAAGGGAGATAAGATCACACTTAAGGTTCTGAAGGAACTTCCCGGTTCGTCACAAAACAGGATGACGGATAATGAAGGAAGTGCCATTCGTGATGAGCTGCTGATGAATGATAATATTCCGGTGGCATTTCATGGTGGGACTAAGTTCTCTTATTACCTTGGTGAAAAGGATACATTCATTCCCGGTAACTATGAAGTCAGCGGGGGTACGCATACCAGAGAAGATCTCCTAAAGGGAACAGTCCTTGAATGTATCTTCTTCTCGGATTTCCAGGTGGATACCATGTCCGGAGATATTTTCGGAGAGATCAGGCTTGCTTATCTTCACGGAGAAGACGGCTCGGTAAAGCCTGTGACCGGTGGCTCGATATCGGGAAACATAAGGGACCTTCTGAAGGATATGAAGATGAGTGCTGACAGGACCAGATATGACAATGCACTTATTCCTTCGCTTACAAGGCTTGCCGGTGTGACGGTGACCGGAGCGGAGTAACGAACATTGTAACCATGGAATTTGGAGACAGATAATGAAAGTTGTATTAGACGGACTTACCAAGATCTTTCCGCCCAGGAGCGGGAAGGGAGAAGGTGTTACCGCTGTTAAGAACTTCACTTTTGTAATCCCTGACGGAACGCTTGTGGCACTTCTCGGGCCTTCCGGATGCGGAAAAAGTACAATGCTCAATATGATATGCGGACTTGAGAAACCGACCGAGGGTAAGATATTTTTCGGTAACGATGATGTTACCGAGATACCATCGGAACGCAGAGGTGTGGGAATGGTATTCCAGAATTACGCCCTCTATCCGCATATGACGGTATATAACAATATAATCTTTCCTCTTGGAAATCTTAAGGGAGAGGAAAAGCTTACCAAGGAACAGATGAAGGAAAGAGCAGATAAGGTGGCTGCTCTTGTCCAGATCGATCAGCTTATGTCCAGAAAACCCGGTGAGCTTTCCGGAGGGCAGCAGCAGAGAGTAGCCATTGCGCGAGCACTGGTCAAGACCCCCAGACTGCTCCTTATGGATGAGCCGCTTTCCAACCTTGATGCAAGACTGAGACTTCAGACAAGGGAGGAGATCAGGCGTATCCAGAGGGAGACCGGTGTTACCACTGTATTCGTAACACACGATCAGGAAGAAGCCATGAGTATTTCCGACAGCATTGTCGTTATGAAGGACGGAGAACTTCATCAGAGCGGAAAACCTCAGGAAGTATATGATGATCCCAGGAATCTCTTTGTTGCCAAATTCCTCGGAACCCCTGCCATCAACGTGTTCGAGGGAAGAGTTGATAATGAGATGCTTTCCATAGGCGATGATAAGGTCTTAAGTGTTCCCGGAGTAAGGGACGGAGCAGTTACAGTGGGTATCAGACCCGAAGGATTCATTTTCGACAAGGAAGGCGAGCTTCATTGTGCCCTTGACCGCATAGAGGTCATGGGAAGGGACATCAGCATTGTTTCCAAGAATAAGGCATGTGAAGCGCCTGTGGTAAGATCCATAGTGGAATCCGGAGACAGACCTGGATTTGGCGATGATGAGGTAAGATTCAGATTAAAGCCTAACAAGGTACATCTCTTTGAACCGGAAACCGGTGAAAGGATACGATTCGGAAAGGTAAGGCCGGTACAGTAATGGATAAGGTTACATCATATGATGAATTCTGCGAAGCTCTCGGCGGACGCGGTGATGTGATACTGTTCAGGGGACAGCCTGTAAGCGACTTCGTTCTCATACCCTCCGGGCTCAGGGAGAATCATATCAAAACTGCGGATATGCAGATGTTCAGATTTGTTGATGAGATGAAGAAGATCTTCGGATACGACGAACTGACATGCATAGAGATCGCACAGCATTTTTCACTGCCCACAAGGATGCTCGATTTCTCATATTCATATACCGTGGGACTTTTCTTCGCATGCTTCGATGAAAAGGGAAGATACGGTGATAAGGACGGTAAGGTATATGTCTTCAACAAGAGCCGCTACGAATGGATACTGAGGAATCATGGCAAGAACAGTGCAAATGTTGTGAAGAGTAATGAGTATCTGTATAAATGGCTCCAGCACTATGTGGATAAGAGTGATACGAGAATGGGCGATGACGGACTCGATATGCCCATATTCGTGGAGGCAACCAGACAGTTCGACAGGATCTATTCACAAAGAGGTCTGTTCCTGCTCTGGGGCAGGGAGGAGATGTGCCTGGAGAAGATACTGAAAAATGAAGGCATAGATGAGAAGGATGTTTTTGACACCATTGTCATTTCTGCAGAGCATAAACAGAAGATCCTGAAAGATCTTGCAAGAAAGCATATCTCGGAAGACGCCCTTTTTATGAATGTCGGAAGGATAAAGGATCTTGTCAGCAGTATTAAATACGGTAATCCCGTAGTGTAAGGATAATAAAGATGATAGAAAAGAACAATCTGAAAGCCTGGCTGTATCTGCTGCCGGCACTGGCATTCATGATAATATTCATGGTCTATCCTCTGGTGGATGTGTTCGTCTATTCATTTGAGGAAGGGTATAATTTTGTATCCCAGAGATCTTCAGGTATTGGATTTTATAATTTTTCATACGTGCTTCACGATACGTATTTTCTCCAGGCTGTGAAGAACACATTCATCATGGTTATCATAACAGTGCCGATATCCACCGGATTTGCACTTCTCATTGCACTGGCGCTCAATTCGATAAAAAAGCTTCGTGAGCTTTTTCAGACCATATATTTTCTTCCCTATGTGACCAATACTCTTGCAGTCGGTCTGGTATTCATGGTCCTCTTCAAAAAGACTGCATATTCCGACGGACTGGTGAACCTGCTTATCAATCTGTTCGGCGGTGAGAGCGTTGACTTTATAGACGGTCCCTATTGGGCGAAGATGTTCGTCATGTGCTTCTATATCATATGGATAGTGCTCCCATTTAAGGTGCTTCTCCTTACAAGTGCGCTTGCATCCGTGAACAAGACATATTACAACGCCGCAAAGGTTGACGGAACCGGTGCATTCAGGGTGTTTACAAGGATCACGCTTCCCATGATCTCACCTACGATCTTTTATCTTGTGATCACGGGATTCATCGGAGCGTTCAAGGAATATTCCGATGCGGTGGCGCTATTCGGAACAGATCTTAATGCAGCGGGAATGAACACGATCGTTGGGTATGTATATGACATGTTATACGGAGACAGCGGCGGATATCCTTCATTTGCTTCAGCTGGCGCGATAATACTGTTCACCATAGTTCTTACGATAACCTGCATCAATCTGCTGGTGAGTAAAAAGCACGTCTATTACACTTAATGCTATGCGGTCTTGAATCATATACTGACAGATCAAAAACAGATCGGTCTGATGATCGGGGATAATGATGGATAACAGAGAAACAATTCTACAGGCTGAAAAAGCTGATAAAAGAAAAAAGATGGTCAGGAATATCATTGTGTATGGATTCCTGGGTGTGTGGGGGTTGATGGTACTGTTCCCCTTCTACTGGATGGTGCTGACTTCATTTAAAAGCTATGCATCATATAACGGAGAAAAGATCCCGAAGTTCTATGTCACCGATCCTACCTTCTCCAATTTTACCAACGCATTCTCACAGGTTCCCCTGGGAAGATATCTTCTCAATACACTGATCTTTACCGTAGTTACAACCGCAGCGATGGTCGTTGTTGTAACTCTTGCTGCATTTGCCTTTTCGAGACTTGAATTCAAGGGAAAGAATCTGCTCTTCACGGTTTTTCTTTCCATGATGATGATCCCGAGTGAACTGATAGTTATAACCAACTTCGTCACCATCACCAATGCTGATATGAGGAACACCTTCTCAGGACTTATCCTCCCTTCGGTAATGAGTGTGTTTTACGTGTATCTGTTAAGGGAGAATTTCTCACAGGTACCGGATCAGCTGTATTATGCTGCCAAGGTGGACGGAACAAGCGATCTGAAGTATCTGTTTAGGGTAATGCTTCCTATCTGCAGGCCTACAGTCGTGACCATAACCATACTCAAGGTGATAGAGTGCTGGAACTCCTATGTATGGCCGAGACTGATCACGGATGACAAGAATTATTTTCTGGTATCCAACGGTATCCAGGAGATCAGACAGAACGGATTCGGAAGAGAGAATATCCCTGCAATGATGGCTGCTGTTGTGGTTATATCACTTCCGCTTATAATCCTGTTCCTGATATTCAGGCGCCAGATTATGGCCGGGGTATCGAGAGGCGGTACGAAGGGATGAGGAATATTATGAGACTAAGATTTATCATATGTACGGTCTGTATGCTTTTGGCCACGGTATCCCTTACCGGCTGCCACGGAGGGGATGCCCGCAGGGATTTTGAGATGCCCGAAAGCTTCGATGAATCACGTGATTATGAGGTGGTGTTCTGGGCCAAGAACGATACCAATAAGACACAGACGGAGATATATCAGAGATGTGTGGATGAGTTCGAATCTCTTTATCCCAATATACATATCAATCTCAAGTTATACACCGATTATTCTACGATCTATAACGATGTCATCACCAATATATCAACGGATACCACTCCAAATGTATGTATCACATACCCGGATCATATCGCGACATATATGACAGGAGCGGGAGAGATAGTATTTCTGGATGATGTGATAAACGATCCAAGATACGGACTCGGGGGAAGTGAGCTCAGATTCGACGGCCCCGGGACTGATGAGATCATACCCAGGTATCTGGATGAACTCAGGCTTAAAGGCCATCTGATGGGGCTGCCTTTCATGAGATCTTCCGAAGCTCTGTATATCAATAAGACATATGTGGAGGCCATGGGCTACGAGATTCCGGATGTTCCCACCTGGGACTGGGTCTGGGAGGTGTCAGAAGCGGCTCTTGCCAAAAATGATGACGGGACGTTCGCGGTGAACGGGCAGGATGTGATGATCCCTTTCATCTATAAATCCACCGATAACATGCTCATCACAATGCTCCGTCAGATGAATGCCGGATATTCCGATGATAACGGCAATATACTGATCTTCAATGAGGAGACGGGGAGTATTCTTAAAGAGATCTCCCGCCATGGACAGAGCAGAGCATTTTCTACCTTCAAGATATCCAGTTATCCCGGCAACTTCATGAATGCGGGACAGTGTATACTGGCAGTCGATTCTACTGCAGGTGCCACGTGGATGGGCTCAAATGCACCTCTTTCCGATATTCATGAGAGCAAAGTGGTGGATTTTGAAACAGTGGTGCGTCCTGTGCCGCAGTACGATACCGGCAACATACAGATGATCTCTCAGGGACCTTCTGTATGCATATTCAATAAGGATGACCCTCAGGAGGTTCTTGCCAGCTGGCTTTTTGCCCAGTTCCTTCTTACCAATGATGTGCAGGAAAGCTACTCGGAGACGGAGGGATACGTTCCTGTGACCCTCAAGGCTCTGAATGACCCTGCCTATCAGGAATATCTCGCACTCGGAGGCAGCGATAACGGCCTGCATTATCAGGTTAAGATCGACTGCGTCAATATGATCATTGAAAATACCGACAATACGTTTATAACACCGGTGTTCAACGGATCAGCATCTCTCAGAAATGCCGCGGGACAGATGGTCGAGAACTGCGTTAAGACAGTAAGGCGTGGTGGGACGGTTGATGATGCATTTCTGGAAGGGATGTACAGTGACGTGTCCCAGATGTACAGACTGGGTGAGCAGAAGGTCAGCACGGGAAGCAAGGATCTGGGACCTCTGCCTCCAACAGCCATCATTCTTCTTACATGCATAGGTCTTGCGTGGCTGGGAATGGGGATTTATGTTGTAAAAAATTACCAAATGAGGTAAAATGTGTTCGGTCAAATTGGCCATAACGGTTCAATGCCCTCGGGACCGGAGGAAGTAAATGAGGAGAAGAGGGCGTTTTAGGAGGATATTATGAAAAAATTTTCAGCAATTGTTGCCACTGCAGCTCTTGTGCTTTCACTGACTGCATGCGGCGGCGCATCGGATGCAGGCACACCCGCAACTGATGCATCAAACACCGGAGTCGATGCAGCTGCAGACAATACCGCAGATGCCGGAGACGCAACCGTTAACACTGACACCACTGATGATGGAGCACAGAACGTTGACGCAGATGCTGACATGGAAGGCGTTATGACTTACGCTGAATATGCAGCAGCTGATGTTGACACCGAAGTTACCGTTATCACCTATGTCCAGGACAAGCAGGGCTGGTGGGAGAACGAAGGAGTAGGAAATGCTACCTTCTATACCCAGGATAAGGACGGAGCATACTTCCTTTACAACATGCCCTGTTCTCAGGAAGACTATGATGCAATGGTTCCCGGAACCAGGATCAAGGTAACCGGCTTCAAGTCTGAGTGGTCAGGTGAGGTAGAGATCGTTGAGGCTACCTATGAGATCCTTGGCGGAGATACCTATGTTGCAACAGCAGCTGATGTTACTGACAAGATTTCCGATAATGATGCTCTTGCAGCATACATGAACCAGTATGTAACATTTACCGGTCTTACCGTTGCTGAGAGAGAAGGCGCTGCATTCACTTACGGATGGGACGGATCCAAGAGCCAGGGCGATGATATCTACTTCAATCTCGCTGATGCTGAAGGCAATGTTTACACCTTCGTAGTAGAGTCTTATCTCAGAGGCGCTGATACCGATACCTACAAGGCTGTTGAGGCATTCAATGTAGGAGATACCGTTGACGTTACAGGTTTCATGTATTGGTATGAGGGACCTCAGGTTCACGTTACTATCGCAACCGTGAAGTAATAAAATACATTTTATAAGGGCCGGCGCAGGGTGTGCCGGCCTTTTTTACAACAGGAAGACTTTATGAAGATTGTTATACTTGAAAGAAACAGTGTGGGACCTGACATCAGTGTCGATATTCTGAATGAACTCGGTGAGGTGACTGCATATCCCAATACCGTCAGTGTACAGGAGGTCCGTGAGAGGACTGCGGATGCCGAGATAGTGGTCGCAAATAAAAGTCCTATTAACGAAGAGTCACTGGGCGGTTCGAAAAATGTGAAGCTTGTGTGTGAATTTGCCACAGGATATGACAATTGTGATCTTGGGTACCTTAAGAGCAGAGGGATTCCTGTTTGTAATGTTGTCGGTTACTCAACCGACATGGTGGCACAGCATACCTTCACTCTGGCACTTGCCGTGTCGCAGCATCTTTCATGGTATGATGATTA
>JAEEGG010011774.1_pt1 | contig 18984 bp, 18 predicted proteins | sample 9134161 | NCBI WGS metagenome assembly JAEEGG01 (sample SAMN16246543, study PRJNA631951) | gut metagenome | biome: gut microbiome; feature: rumen; material: CR-attached | host: Bos | place: Iran: Karaj | collected 2018-10 | reverse complement strand
AAGATTAAAGAAAAATTCGGGTTGTAATACCTACAGGGCGTAGCACGCTACGCCACCACAAACTTCGGTAGAGACGCGATTAATCGCGTCTCTACTTGTTTTCTGTTAATGTCAGATATAGACACTCCTTCATGTTCTGGTTCTCGTCGCGGAGGTGCATACCACCGCCGAGGCAATATTTGAACACCTTGCAATCCTTGCAGGCGTCCTTGCGAGTCCATTCGCGATTGCGGTACATTTCGAAGCGCTTGTCCCACACTTCCCAGAAATCGTCCTTGTAGATGTTGCCCTGGTCATAGCGAGCGCGGATGCTGGTGCAGCCCGAGATGGCGCCATCGATACGGATACCCGCCACATTGACACCGGCGCCGCAATAGTAAAAATGGTCGCGCACTTCGGCTTCGTAGCCACCCAAGAAGCCTTCGCAAGCAAAAGTGAGGTAAATCTCCTTCTCCTCACGGGTTTTCTTGATGAACTCAAGCAGCTCAACCGTTTGCTCGTGGTTGAGGAACATCGTCGGGTCTTCGGCGGCACGACCCGATGGGAAGATGGTGAAAATGCGCCAATACTTCACACCACCATCAATGAGGAAGCGCTTCATGCGTTCCAAGTCGCCGAAATTATGCTGGTTGATGCAGGTAACCACGTCATACACAAGATCTTTCTCTTTGGAAATCATCTGGATAGCGTTCCATGCTCTGTCGAAACTCTGCGGATTGCCGCGGAAGGCGTTGTGCTGCTCGGCAAAGCCGTCGAGGCTGACGGTAATGGAGTGCAGGCCAGCACGGAGCAGCGAGTCGAAGCGGGCGCGGTCGAGAGCCATGCCGTTGGTTACCATACCCCACGGGTAACCACGCTTATAGAGTTCAAGTCCCACATACTCAAGGTCTTTGCGCATTAGGGGCTCGCCGCCCGAAACCACAATCATCACCTTGTGCGGATCCACGTGCGGCGTAAGAGAATCGATAACGCGCAGGAAATCCTCGGCGGGCATATCCTTGAACAACGACTCCTTACGGCAGTCGCTGCCGCAGTGCTTGCACGCCAGGTTGCAACGCAGCGTACACTCCCAAAACAGTGTGTCGAGAGGGTGCTCTTTTACTTTTTGCTGATAGTACTTGGCAAACAGGTCGAGGGCTATCTTCTTACGCAGCCCAATTTTAGTGGCTTTGTTCTTCATCGTTCACAATCAAAGGTTGCTCCGTAGCGGCGGGATCAATTTGATGGATATTTTCTTTGTACTCGGCGGGGGCCACGCCGTACATCATACGGATATCTCCATCGCCATCCTCCTTATTACAGGAGACCATCATCGAAGAAAATCCCAACACACCGATTAAAAATCGCAAAAATCTTTTTTTTGTTTTCATGTTTTTTTTTTGGAGTTAATATATTCTATTCGCTATCTTTCTTTTTCAAAATGAAATTGATTTCTTTGGTCAGCGTACCATAATCCCAATTGTCTCTTTTGTTTTCTTTTTTCATTTCATCCCTTTCATACTTCAAATCTATTATCGCCGATTCAAAATCCCCTCCATTTTCCTCGCCATCAATATCAGTTACTGCAACTCTAAGGGTTTGATATTCACCACCAATCTCTAACGATCCATGTGCTTGATAGTTTCCAGCGGCATCAGTGTACACCTTATTCCATTCGTTTCCTACTTGAACTTGAATATTGTTGATGGGTTGATTTTCCTCATCCATCACTTTTCCCGAAACTTTAAAGTCGGCGTGAGGTGAGCCATAACAGGCCGTCAGGGTGACGCCCATGATGGGGAAAAGGAGCAGTAATATTTTTTTCAGTTTCATGATAATAATTTTTAAGAGGTTATTCTTTCTTTTTCAGTGTGAAATTCACTTCTTTGGTCAAAGTACCTTCATTCCATCCACTCCCTCCCTGCAAGTCGCCACGGCTGTAGGTTATCGTTTTTATCTGAGGCTCAAAATCCCCACCATTTGCTTCTCCATCAATATCGGTAGCCGTTACGAGTAGGGATTCTCTCCCTAATCGCAAATCACCGTGCGCTCTATAAATGCCCTCTGCGTCTGTATAAAATGTATCGTGCTGTTGTACAACCACTTGAATATCCTGCAACGGCTGTTTATCCTCATCAGAAATCTGCCCTTTGACTTCGTAAGTAGCATGGGGACATCCATATTCTACAGCGCGGTCACACGTTGCCAATGAAAAGCCTAACAAACTCAACAAAAACGTTAATAAACGTTTCATAAGTCACTATTTTTGGCAAAGATAATACTATTTATTTACAGTAAGTATTAAATATAACGCTATTTAACATTTTTTATTATAAAAATGGTGGCGTACCTTCGGCACGCAAGCTTCGATCCTTGCCACTCTCCCCATACTGCGGCCTGACGGCCTTGTAAGGGGTTAATAGGAGATTGTGCCGATGGCACAAAAATTTCTTTTGTCAATACTATCTCGCAGATTAGCGCAGATTTTCAAACAACGCTTTAATTTTCGGCACGAACCTGTCGATGTTGCCGGCACCAATAGTGAGCAGCACTTCGGGGCGGTGGACTTTCAGATAATCGAGTAGTTGCGCATCCTCAACCAGCACTTTGTCAGCTACGGGAATCATATCCAGCAGATATTGCGAGGTAATGCCTGGGATAGGTTTCTCGCGAGCGGGGTAGATGTTGAGCAGGATCACCTTGTCGAGCAGGGCGAGGGCTTCGGCGAATTGCGGGGCGAAGTCGCGGGTGCGCGAGAAGAGGTGCGGCTGGAAGATGCCCGTCAATTGTTTGTCGGGGTAGATGTTGCGCACCGCTTTAAGAAACGCCTTGATCTCTTCAGGGTGGTGAGCATAATCGTCGATATAGACCACATCATCGCGGACCACTTGGAAGTCGAAGCGCCGCTTTACGCCGCTAAATTGGCTCAACTGACTTGAAATAAGTTCAGTGGGCAGTTTTGACAGCCACGCCACGGCAAAGGCGGCGGTGGCGTTGAGCACATTGTGCATTCCCGACACACCCAACTCCACATGGCGACAAATGCCATCGGGACAGAGGATGTCGAAGGCGGCTTTGTGTGGCCATTGCTGAATGCGATGGGCGTAGAAGTCGGCCGACGGCTCAAAGCCATAGACCATCTTGTGCGGATGGCTGATTTTGGCTGCCACTTTCTCACACACCACCACGGCGCCGTCGCGATCCACCTGATCGGCAAACTGCTGGAACGAAGCTTCCAGATTCTTCTTCTCGCCATAAATGTCCAGATGGTCGGCATCCATCGAGGTGATGACCGCGATGGAAGGATAGAGTGTGAGGAACGAACGGTCGAACTCGTCGGCCTCCACAATGAAGGCTTCGGGATTGGACGAAAGCACCAGGTTGCTGTCGAAATTCTTGGCGATGCCGCCAATGAAGGCCGTCACTGGCATGGCGGCGTGGAAAATTTGCGCCAGCATCGAGGTGGTGGTAGTTTTACCATGCGTGCCCGCTACAGCCAGCGTGCGATGCCCTTTGGTAATGATTCCCAGCACCTGTGAACGCTTGTAAATGGGAATATTATTTTCTGTAAAAAATTGATATTCTGCGTGTTGTTTGCTTACAGCAGGCGTATAAACCACAAAATCAACGTGAGCAGGAATCTGGCTCACATCTTCGGTGAAATGCACATGCGCTCCTTCGGCTACAAGCTGGTCGATGAGCGGTGACGGTGTCAGGTCGTAACCATAAACCTCATCGCCGGCGTGCATAAAATAGCGAGCCAGCGCGCTCATGCCAATACCGCCAATACCAAGGAAATATATCGTTCTTTTCTGCTGCATAATCAACTGTCGTTACGAAACGCAAAGATACAGATATTTTTGTTGAAGTGAACAGTGAGAAGTGAGGAGTGAAAAGTTAAGAAGTTAAGGAGTTAAGAAACTAAGAATTATAGAGTTATGGAATTATCGAATTATAGAGATTTAATGTCTAATATCTAAAAACTAGAAACTAACAACTAATAACTAAAGTCTCATTTGTTCTTTGTTCTTTGAATTTTGATTTTTTAGTATGTTTGCAATTCATTCATCGCATATCATTAAAACATCATAATTATGAAAGAGAAATTATTGGAAAGATTTTCGCAATACATTGCGTATGCCACCACTTCCGACGAGACTTCCGAGAGTTATCCGAGCACGGCTGCCCAGCTGGTTTTCGGTGATTTTCTGGTTGAGGAACTGAAAAAACTCGGTTTGACCGAGGTCAAGAAGGACGAATACGGCTATGTGACGGCCACGTTGCCTGCCAACACCGACAAAGTGCTGCCCACCATTGGCTTTATTGCTCACTTTGATACGGCTCCCGACATGCCTGGCATCGCCAAGCCGCGCATTATCAACAATTACGACGGCAAAGACATCATGCTGGATTCTGAAACCAACACGGCGCTGACGCTCGCCGACTTTCCCGAATTGAAGGAGTATGTAGGACAGACTCTACTCACCACCGACGGCAAGACGCTGTTGGGAGCCGACGACAAAGCCGGCATTGCCGAGATTGTCTGTGCCATGGAATACCTTATGGCCCATCCCGAAATCAAACATGGCAAAATCAGAGTAGGCTTCACCCCTGACGAAGAGATTGGCAAGGGTGTGCTGCATTTTGATGTGAAGGGCTTTGGCTGCGACTTTGCCTACACGATGGATGGTGGCGCCGTTGGTGAACTGGAGTATGAGAATTTCAACGCCGCCGCCGCAACCATCAAGGTGCAAGGCCGCAACATCCATCCGGGTTATGCCAAAAACAAGATGGTCAACTCGCAACTGATAGCGATGGAATTCAACGCCCTGCTGCCCGAGTTCCAAAGACCGCAATACACACAGGATTACGAAGGTTTCTACCTACTCATCCGAATGGAAGGCACCGTGGAGAACAGCTCCCTCACCTACATTATCCGCGACCACGACCGCAAACTGTTTGAAGAAAAGAAGCAATATATGCTAACTGTCACCGATTTCCTCAACCAAAAATACGGTAACCGTGTCACCTGCGACATCAAGGATCAATACTACAACATGCGCGAGAAGATTGAGCCCGTATTTCATGTGGTGGAGATTGCCGAAGAGGCCATCAAGGAGGCAGGTGTTGAACCAAAGGTCATGCCCATCCGTGGCGGTACCGACGGCGCCAACCTGTCGTTCAAAGGTCTGCCCTGCCCCAATATTTTTGCCGGCGGCCACAACTTCCACGGCAAATACGAATATGTGCCGCTGGAGTCAATGGAAAAGGCAGTGGAGGTGATTGTCAACATTGCCAAGATTGTTGGCGAAAGATAATTGTTGAACTGTTGATACAAAAAAAGGGCGAATTTACATTCGCCCTTTTTTATTGTTTTATAAATCAGTCGTTTATTTTACATTGGGTTCTTCCAGGCCAAGGTGTTGTTTCTTATCCACAGCTTTCAGGATAATACCCAGAATAAGTGCGGAAACACCCAAGCATGCCAGCATTACAAGCGGCCAGGTGTAGTCGTACTGAACAGCAGCTTGTTCAGAAATGGCTTGCACTTGGCTTGCGGCCTGTTCCGGAGTCATCAAACCACTGGCTACAGCTGCCGAGGTCTCTTCCTTAACTTGGGCAATACGAGCCACAATCTCCGGATTGGTCTTGTCGAGCACCTTACCGATAAGCAGCGGGAAGAGCCACAAGCCGATATTCTGAATCCAAAAGATGAGTGCGTAAGCCGAGCCGATGATCTTCTCATCGACCAACTTCGGCACACTGGGCCACAAAGCGGCGGGCACCAATGAGAACGAAGCACCCAACACCAAAATGGTCACATAAGCTACAACAACGCCACCGATTTCACTTTCTTTAAAGCCAGGAAGGATGAAAGCAAATGTCAAGTGGCAGATTATCAGCAATAAAGAGCCAATCATAAGCATAGAAGCGGCTTTACCTTTGTGGTCCACATAGTTACCCAAAATAGGAGTGATAGCCACGGCCAACAGCGGGAATACGGCGAAAATGGTTTCGGCAGTACCACGCATGTAGCCCATGTAACAATATACTACCAGTGCCACAACAGCCAAGGCCATCAAGACAATCTTGTTGGTTTTGTTCTTAGAGAAGTTGCTGGTAAACGAACAAACGGCCACGGCCAGCATGACGATGTATTGGATGATGGTCACGCTGCTGCCAGCCCAAAAGCCTTCGCCAGGATTAAGAGTCAGGTTGCATTGCAACATGTTCACTGCATATTTCTGGAACGGGAAGATGGCGCTGTAATAAAGCACGCAGAGCAGAGCCACCAACCAGAAACCGCCAGAGGAGAGGATTTTGCCAATATCGGAAACCTTGAAGGGATCGTCTTTCTCTTCGGCTTCACCAGTTTGAGCATCCAATTTTTTGTCCATGAAGAAGTAAACGATGAACATCATGAGCGCGATGCAGAGCAATACCACGCCAAAGGCTACGGAGCGGGAAACATCCACATTACCACCCAACTTAGCAAAGAAAGGCGAGAAGATCATACAGGTGGCAACACCCAGACGGGCGAGGGCCATCTCAGAACCCATTGCCAGAGCTGTTTCGCGACCTTTGAACCATTTTACAATACCACGTGAAACGGTGATACCGGCCATTTCCACACCGCAACCGAAAATCATGAAACCGATAGCAGCCACTTTAGCAGAGGCGGGCATTCCTTCATAGAACGGAGCCACACCCAGTTGCTCAAAGCCTGGAATGTGATTCAAATGGTTGGTGAACCAAACCTCTATACCACTACCCATAAAAGCTTCTGTCACAGCATAATACTTAATGAGTCCGCCGATGAGCATCACAGCACCCGACAAGACGGCAGTGAAACGCACACCCATTTTATCGAGAATAATACCGGCAAAGATGAGGAAGAATACAAAGACATTCAGGAATGTCTCGGCGCCCTGCATCGTACCGAAGGCGGTGGAGTCCCAACCGCGAGTTGACTGCATCAAATCTTTAATTGGAGAGAGAATGTCCATGAAGATGTATGAACAGAACATAGCCAGCGCCAGCAAAAGCAGCGCAATCCAACGCATGGCGGGATTGTCTCTCAATGTAGCTTGTATTTTTTCTACCATAATTAAGAAATTTAAAAAATGTTAATATGTTATGTTATCTTGATTTTCGATGGGCAAAGATACGGCAACTTTTGTTTTGTTATCACAAAAAAATCTTCACTTTAGTCGGCCTCATTGCGCATAGCGGCGCGCCGGTTGTCCTTCTCTTTGATGCTCTCACGCTTGTCGTACATCTTCTTACCACGGGCGAGGGCAATGTCGAGTTTGGCATAGCCGTTTTCGTTAATCCACATACGTGTCGGAATAATGGTCATGCCGCGTTCGTTGAGTTTAGATTGTAACTTCTTGATTTCCTTGCGAGTAAGCAAAAGTTTGCGGTCGCGTTTGGGTTCATGGTTGTTGTAGCTGCCGTTGGCATACTCGCTGATATGGATATTGTGTGCCCACAACTCCCCATTTTCAAACGAGCAGTACGAATCGGTAAGGTTGACCTTGCCTGCGCGAATGGATTTTATTTCAGTGCCGCACAACACGATACCCGCCGTGAAAGTTGTGAGCAGATAATACTCAAACTCAGCTTTACGGTTTTTGATGGATATGCTGGAATTGTTCTGGCTTTTATTCTTACTCATGAAAATCCTTCCCCATTATACATACTTATCGCCAAAATCCACCTGCACATCGTTGACATACTGGCGAATCTGCTGTTCGTCCTCTTTCTTGCAAATCAGCAATTCATCATCGTGATCCACAATAATATAATCTTCCATCCCTTGGATAACAGCCACTTTGTTTTTCGGCATGTTAATGATGCAGTTGTGCGTATTGTAAGTTTTTACCTGACGACCGATGATGGCGTTGCCATTGTCGTCTTTCGGGCGCATATCGTACAGCGAACCCCATGTACCTAAGTCGGACCAGCCGAACTCGGCGGCGCACACATACACATTGCGGGCTTTCTCCATAATGCCGTAGTCGATGGAAATGTTACGACATACCTGATAGATGTTGTGGATGAAATCCTTCTCATCGCGGGTGTTGTAGAAGACCATGCCTTGCTTGAACAGGTCGTTGATCTCGGGCAGGAACTCCTCGAATGCCTGCTCGATGGACTTTAGCGACCACATGAAGATACCGGCATTCCACAAGAAGTCGCCGCACTCGATGAACTGTTTAGCCATTTCATACGCAGGCTTTTCGGTGAAGGTCTTCACTTTATAGACAGAGTTGCTATCTTTATACTTCACATCTTCCTCGTACTGGATATAGCCGTAGCCGGTGTGCGGGAACGATGGACGGATGCCGATGGTGAGCAGGTTGTTGCTCTCGGCGGCGATGGCCATGCCCGACTGGATCACTTCGGTGAACACATCTTCTTTTTGGATGACATGGTCAGACGGAGCCACTACGATGACGGCATTAGGATTCTTCTTCTTGATTTTATAGTTAGCGTAGGCGATACAGGGAGCGGTATTGCGGCGAGCTGCCTCCAATACGATGTTCTCTTCGGGCAGCGCAGGCAGCTGCGCCTTCACCGTATCACGATACATGATATTGGTCACCACATAGATATTTTCGGGAAGACAAATCTTCTCAAAACGACGAAAGGTCTTTTGTATCAATGTGGTACCATCACCTAAAATATCAATAAACTGTTTTGGGGTGGCGGTTTTGCTGAGGGGCCAAAAGCGGGCACCGATGCCGCCAGCCATAATTACGCAATAATAATTGGGATTTATCATAAAATGTATTGTTTGCTATGAATAACGCTAATTGGAAAAATAAATTATGTTGTCTTCTGCTCTTTTTGTTTCTCGAGATAGCAGTGGCGGCAAAGCGGCTGGTAACTCTCCTTTTCGCCCAACAGCACCTGCTTGTCATTCAGCACGGTACGATAGGAATATTGCGCCAAGTCGCCACATTGTACACAGATGGCGTGCGTTTTGGTCACATACTCGGCCACCGCCATCAGCTGGGGCATCGCGCCGAAAGGATTGCCGAGGTAATCCATATCGAGACCTGCCACAATGACGCGGATACCGCTGTTGGCCAGCTTATTGCAAACAGCCACAATACCTTCGTCGAAGAACTGTACCTCGTCGATGGCCACCACTTCCACGCTTTCCATATTGACATACAACAGTATCTCGGCCGAGTTGTTCACGGGCGTTGACATGACGGAAGTCTCATCGTGCGAAACCACAGCCTCCTCGTCGTAGCGGGTATCCACTGCGGGCTTGAAAATCTCGATTTTCTGGTTGGCGAACTGCGCGCGGCGAATTCTTCGCAGCAATTCTTCCGTTTTGCCGGAAAACATCGAGCCGCAAACCACCTCAATCCATCCTTTATTCTTGCTCCTATTCGCTTTACTCTCTAAGAACATCGACTTATTTGTTGCGTTTAATATTTTTTGTATTTTTGAAGACTTTTTCGCCATGCAAATTTACAAAATCATCGCATATATCTGTCATTAATTTCAATCCAAACCATTATGAAAGAAAGTGTGCTTCAAATCATTCACAATCTAACAGATATCAAAAATCAACTCAACGATTTAGCCCCTATTGAGAAAGACATTCTACTGCAAGAAATCCGTCAACTTTATGTTTCCGTTTTGGAAGCCGAAACCACTAAAACTGAAGAAGCTATTCCCGTGATAACACCTGCCAAGGAAGAGCCGAAGGAAGAAAAAGTTGTTGAGGCACAAGAAACTCCAGCCGAAGAACCCGCCATGGAGTTTGAGACGAAGGAAGAGGAACCTGCTCCCGAGCCGGAAATCATTGCAGAAGAGACGATAGAAGAGCCGGCGCCAGCAGTTGAACAAGAGCTGGAAATAGCTGAGCCAGAACCCATTGAGCCCGAACCTGTAGTTGAAGAGCCCGCCGAGGCAGCACAGCCCGAAGTGGCCGCTACGCTTGAGCCAGAGCCCGCCGACATTGCCGACGACCTGCTGCAATTCCTTCCAAAAGAGATGACCGAAGAGAAAGCCGTGGCCGAGCAGCCCGAGGAGAAGACCGCTGAAGAGAAGGTGGCCGAGTTTAGCGCCTCCCTGTTCCCCGAAGAACCTGCCGTTGAGCCCGTTGCACAGCCCGTTCAGCCGGAGCCCAAACCGGCCGAGCAACCCAAACCCGTTGAGCCGGCGCCGCAAACAACATCGGAGAAACGCTCGCTGAACGACCTGCTGCAATCGCAACACGAAGAAAACTCCTTGTTCAACAAAATGCAGCAATCCAAAATCAACGATCTGCTTAAAGCCATTTCCTTAAATGATAAATTCTTGTTTATCAAAGAATTATTCCAAGGAAAAGGAGAGGATTTCAGTCTCAACATTCAGAAACTGAACAACTGCGCCAACCTGGATGAAGCTTTTGAGGAATTAGAAATGATGAAGAAACACTACTTCTGGGAATCCACCTCCGAGGCTTATCTGTCGCTGTGCGACCTCATCCGCAGAAGATATATCAACTAAGAGAGATGAAGAGACTGCTTTGCGTTTTTGGATTACTTTTTTGCCTGAGTTTGGTTTACGCTCAGAGCGATGACGATATTCCGCTCCCAAAAAGCCTGCAAACAGGCAGAGCGGCCAATAATATCGACCGCAAAGTGAAATTTATGGTGGGCGGCTCCTTCGGCTTCCAGATAGGCACCTATACGGCCATTGAAGTGGCGCCCAAATTCGGCATTTATGCCACCGACTTTCTTGCTTTCGGCATTACGGGCACCTACATGTTCATGCATACCCGCGCATACGGACTGTCGCTCAACAGTCACACTTTCGGCGGCGGCGCTTTTGTGGAAGGATATGTCTGGAAACGACTTATTTTGCACGCATCCTATGAATATCTTAACTTTGATGCCTTATTTATTGATAATGCAAACCAAGTATATGTAGACAGAGTGGGTAATCATGGCATTTTGGTGGGACCGGGCTATCGCCAGAAAGTGGGCGAGCGTGTCAACATCTTCGCCTTGATATTGTTCCCTGTCTATCAAAGTCAACACGAGCTAAAACCTTACTCCATACCCGTTTACAAAGTAGGTGTCACCGTTGACATATAAAGTTACCATGTCGTCATTCCAAACCCAATACCAGCTTTCGCGGGCCTTGTTGAAAAACAAGAACAACCGCTACTCACGCCCGATAGTTCATCTGGCGGTAGCTGGCGTGGTGCTCAGTCTGGTCATCATGATTATTGCCGTCTCGGTAACGACGGGCTACAAAAACCAGATTCGGCAGAAGGTCATTGCGATGGGCTCGCACATCCGCATCTCGAACAACGACCTGAACTACTCGTACGAGCCAGTGCCATTCGACCGCCAACAGCCATTTGTCGGCACCTTGGAAGCCAACCCGCACATCCAGAAACTGCAATACTACTCCACTAAAGTGGGCATCGTGAAGACCGACGACCAAGTGGAAGGCATTGTGCTTAAAGGCATTGACACATCGTTCCTATGGAGCAATTTCGGACAGAACATTATTGCGGGCCAGCCCTTGAATGTGTCGGGCGAAGAGGCCAGCAAGGAGATTCTGATCTCCTCCACCCTGTCGAAAAAACTGCAGCTGGCGGTGGGCGACCGCTGTCGCACCTATTTTGTGCAAGACCCGCCGCGACAGCGCAACTTCACCATTGTGGGCATTTACGAAACGGGTATGCCCGAATATGACGAGAAATTCGCCCTCGTGGATTTGCGGCAGGTGCAGAAACTCAACGACTGGGACAGCAATCTCGTGGGCGGCATCGAAATATTGATTGACGACTACGATCGCATTGATGAGGTGGGCCAATTTGTCAAAGACAACGCCCAGATTTTGCAGCAAGCCGTCAGGATGCAAACCTCGGGCGATTCAACCCTCACCGATACAGTAACTTACCAACTCAAAGCCGAGACCATCAAGGAAATCTATCCCGAAATCTTCGAATGGATTGCCCTTTTCGACACCAATGTCATTGTGCTGATCATCATTACCTGCATCATCTGCTTAGTTACGATGCTGTCTAACTTCTTCATTATCATCTTGGAACAAGTTCAAACCATTGGCATCCTAAAAACGTTGGGTATGAAAACCGGCAACATTTTGCAACTCTTTCTCTTCATTGCCGGCAAAATCATTTTACGGGGCCTCATTATCGGCAATGTGGCGGCCATCGCCATCTGCTGGCTGCAAAAGGCGTTCCATTTGGTCAAACTTGACCCAGCCACTTATTATGTATCCTATGTTCCCATCGACTTTAACATCCCGATAATCATTGCGTTAAACGCTGGCATATTGCTACTTTGCATTTTGGTGCTGGCGGTGCCCTCCTTCTACATTGCCAAACACATCTCACCTGTCAAGGCCATCCGTTTTGATTAGCCATTACAATTTATTGAGAATGAAATATTTAAAGTATAAAAGACTGCTCCTGTCTTTTGTTTTCGGAATGATGACTTTAGCCGCCACCGCACAAATATCGCCATTGGACTACGGCCTACGTGAAGCCACCACGGGCATTGAACGCTATCAAGCTCTTTATAAAGCACATAGCGAAGCTATTTCACGTGGAACAACCGTAACTTACGAAGGCATTACCTCGCTGGAAATTGAATTGCCGACTGACTTCAAGTGCATCCCTGTTGGGCGCTACACCGACTTTGGCGGCGTGGTTTTCTATGTCACCAACCGCAGTCGCCACGACGCCTTGTTTGTGATGAATGACTGGGGCACGTCTGTTGACCTGCCCAAAGAGATGGTTGACGGCCGCGATTTTCGCTCGGTTTCCGCATTGGCAGATGGGTATAAAATGCTGATATTAAACGACAAGCATCCGTGGACCGAGCGCCAGGGCTATGGATATCGTGTTTACCGTAAAGATATTCTGCTATTGCACAACGGACGAGGCGAAAGTGGCACCATTGCCCCGTGGAATACCGAAGCTACAAAATTGAGTGCCAGCTATATAAATATCGACACCGCACAAAAAGTATTCAAGGGGCTCACGCTGCTACGGAGCAAGGAATCGACTTTCCGAACCTACTGCCTCACGATGAACGGCCAGTATAATGTGCTGATTGAAAATGTTTTCGTAAGTACACCAAGGAGTCGGATGATTGATGACCGTGTGTTTGGCGTGTACGACTGTATGCGCATCACCTTCCGCAATGTGCGCGTGGCCGGCACCTATTCGGGCTACGGACGCTGGCGCGACTATGGCTACGCCTTCTCGATGAGCAATGTGCGCGATGCCCGCTTTGAGCTCGTGAGCGCCGACGGCAACTGGGGTGTTTTCGGAACTAATAATTTGGCTAACACCACTTTGATAAGCTGCGACATCAACCGCTTCGACATCCACTGCTATGGCCGCGACGCCCTGCTGGAGCGATGCACGCTGCGACAGCGCCAAACGCAGTTCTCGTCGATGTACGGCACCGTCACTTTCGACTCGTGTCGCTTTGTGGACTGCATTCCCGTGCGCATCCGTTCGAGCTACAACGCCTATACTCCCTTCGATATCAAGATGTTGAACTGTACCTTCGAGCTGACACCGAGACATCATTCGTTAGTCAATGTGATGCTGCTCGACACTGCCAAAAATAGTCGTCCGGAGCTCAACACAAAGTGTTGGCCCAATCTGCAAGTCATTGGGATGAAGGTAATTGCGCCCCGAAATGTTCGTTCGCTGGATTTGTTTGAACCAACGGGCACCCTCAGCGAGTTGAGCAAGCCCGTGGGCTACCTTAACAAAGTGACCGTCAAAGACCTGCAAATAATGCGCCCCAACGGGAAGGCCGCCGACATTCCATGCCAGCTCTCAACCAAAGAGTTCAAGACTGTAACGGAGTTACTATTTACAATTGATAATTAACAATTTACAATTAATCTTCTGCGCAAATCCACGCGATTCGTGGCAATTTATATCTCCACGAATCACACGAATTAACACGGAATAATTCTCCCGCAGATTTCGCAGATTAACGCAGTTTTTTCAATACAATATTCCCATTCCCTTCTCGTTATAATACTTTAGACTTTAGCAATTCAATTTATCTATAACTCTATAACTCTATAATTCTTACCTCCTTAGTCCCTTAACTTCTTAACTATTCACTTCTCACTTAATCCTTCATTATTTCACATCTTAACAATCCCCTTTTATGAGCACCTTAAAATCTTGGTTTAAAAACCTTTTGGAAAATTTCAAGCAGGTTTTTGTTCGTTATCCGTTGGCTTGCTTTTTCTCGCTGACGCTAACCGTTATGATTTCGTCTCTCATTATTGCCGAAGATATCAAAATGGAGGCTGTCTTTTTCAGCGTGATGTGGGGCTGCGGCTTGGCAGCCGTGTTGACCTTCGCCTTCGGTCTCTTCTGCAAGCATCACGAAACCAAGTTGTGGCAACAGCTCACAGGCTATGGCGCAGCTGTCCTGCTGGCTGCTGGCGGCGGCTGGCTATTCTACCACTTTTACGGCAATGACGTTGTTGGCTATTATGCCACCACAATGGTGTTTATCACGCTGTTGGTACTTTTCTGGCTACCCATGGCTGGCAAACGCAACATAAAACTGACTTGGAACTACCACGCCCGTTTGGTGCTGTCGGGCATAGCAGCCGTAGTACTGGGCTGTGTCGTGGCACTGAGCCTTAGCGGCATCCTCGGCTCCATCTATCTGCTTTTCAATGTGGAGACAGACAAATTGCTGGAGGTCTTGCTGGCTATCACCTATTGCTTCTTCACGCCGTGCTGCGCCATGGCCCTGATACCCGTAGAGCGCGAAGCATACGACCAGCCGCTGCAATACCAGAAATTCACCCGTATATTGGCACTGTACATCCTGCTGCCACTCATCTGCATTGAGGGCATCATTTTGTACATTTATATGTTTAAAATATTGTTCCAATGGCAGTTGCCCGATGGCGGTGTGGCCTATTTAGTCTTCTCTTACGCCATCATCGGCTCGCTCATCTGGTACCTTCTTATGCCTGTCTATCTTTCCGAAGAGAAACAGTGGGCGCGCTTCTTCAACCGCACTTTCTTCATTTCGCTGCTGCCGCTGTTAGGCTTGCTCTTCGTAGGCCTCTTCCGTCGCATCGGCGACTATGGTCTCACCACCAACCGCTATATCGTCTTCCTCGTGGCTTGCTGGTTTACCGTGATGGCTATCTTCATGGCGATTAAAAACACGAAGAATGTCTTGCCATGGCTGATGTCGCTCACCGCCATCTCACTGCTGGTCATGTTCGGACCATGGAGTATGTTTGCCGTACCAAAAGTAATGCAAACGCGTCATTTTGAGAAGATTACAACAGAATACAACCTGCTCGTCGACAGTCACATCGTGGCACCGGCCGAGTCGCTGACCTTGGAGCAGAACATCGAACTGAGCGAATCGCTCGACTTTTTCTTGGAAGAGCAAAACCGCTACGACTTCACCGAACACTACTTTGCCCTCTCCAAAGCCGAAACCGACTCGTTGGATGATGGTGGTTACTACGCATTACATAACAGACTGATGGAGAGAATGAAAGGTGAATATATCCACGAATGGGACCGCCGACACCGCGAAGATGCGGAAGTAGAAGAGGTAGACCAAACATACTCTTTCCGCCAGCATGTCGATACAAGACAGATGTATCATATTTCGGGTTATGATTACAGTTTCTACTTGGATGAATGGAATAATGGGCTTAAGGAACATTGGTACGAAAACGATCCTATCCGCTTGAATGTCAAGACCAATTTGGACAGCTCGGCGGTTATCACTTTCTCGTTTACCGACCACTCATTCGACATCAACCCGATAGAGTCGTTAGGGTTGGCCAAGCGCATCGACAACGGCTGCGATAACTACGGAAATCTGTTGCATAATCATGAAATAGTACACGAAGACAGCTATCTCAAACTCTATTTGGATGTTTTAGATATTCGTGTTTTAAGAGACTCAACAGGAACGGATTACCTTGACAATATTGAGTTCAGAGCGTTCTTGAAGAAGAAATAAAGAGATTTCTTCGGCTGCTGCGCAGCCTCGAAATGACGCGCTACGACTGTTTGCCAATGTTTTCCTCAATCATCTCTTTGAGGTATTGCACAATTTCGGGGTTCTGGACCGACATGCCGTCCAGGGCCTCGTTCACTTCGTCGGTGTCGAGGACAAAGTCGGTCTGGTCGTCTTTGTAGTGAAAGATAAAGCGTACATCGGGATAGGAAGATAGCGTGAGCACCACGGCACCGGCCAGGTCACCCATAGGCTTGCGGTCAATGTGTGTCAGGCCGAAGGTGGCGGTCACCTCAGTGCCTACGCCCACCTGTGATTGTATGTTGAACGAACCGCCCGTCAGCTCGGCGTTCTGCTTGAGCAGTGGCAGTCCCAGTCCCACTTTGCGCGTAGTGCGCGTGGTGAAGAATGGCTCAGTCACCTTTTTCACCATCGTCTCGTCCATGCCGCAGCCATTATCTTTGAAACGGAGCACCAGCTTGTCGTCGGCGGTGCTTTTTTCCACATCCAATTCAATCTTTGTGGCCTTGGCGCGAGTGGAATTTTGCAATATGTCGATGATGTGTAACGATAAATCTTTCATACTGAGTTATTTAAGTCAGAGAAACAAAACGCCCTTGCTCCTGGTGCAAGGCCATACGAACCTCTTCAAACGAGCGCGTCTCCATCTCGAAAAAGCAGGGCGCCGTACCCACCACATCGGGAATATGGGCATCAGAAGCACGCGTGAAGGTTTTGTCCTTGAGGTAGGGATGCTCCTTCAAGATCTTCTCTTTGTCGCCACGCTTCGACAGTTCAACAGCATCGTAATCCAAATCGAAGGGGATGAAGCCCAACTGCGAGATGACGCTGTTCTTCATCTTATCAATATGAGCCGGAATAAAGAGGCCGTTCAACTCTTTGACTTTTGTATTTATCTGTTTAATAGACACATCCAAGCCAGAAGTCAGCAATCGTGGCTCTTCATATATGATATTGTCCTCCTCGTCAATCTGCACCTGGTCGCCAAAGAAGTCGGGCGAGTTGGGAATATTGGGCAAATGTTCGTCGAGATACTGCTGGAAAGCGTCCAGTTGCTCGTATGTTTCGAAAAAAGCCAAACAGTGCGCCTCTTCCTTCGTCGTCACTTCAGCACCACAGAGGATGAAGATATTGCGGCGTTTGGAATAGTGTTGCGCCAGACGGCAGTGGCGGGTAGCGTTATGGTCGGTGATGCCCAGAATGTCCACGCCGCGTTGTAACGCCAACTCGACAATATACTCGGGCGTCATATCCAAATCGCCACACGGAGAAAGAAGTGTGTGGTTGTGCAAATCGGCTTTATAGCGAGTCATGGCGGAAAAGCTGTTAGCAGATAAGCTGATATACCTGACCTGCCGTTTCGAAGGTTTGCTGTGTGGTGCCTAAAATCGGAATCTCTTCTTCTACAGCATGTTGCAGCGTATCCTCTTCGGGCTCAAAGCCTTTGACAAGGATAATGCACGACAAATCTTTCAACGAAGCAATGGCAGCCACATTTTGGTGCGTTTGCAAAGTAATCCAGGCCATGCCCGATTTTGCATTGCCCATCACATCGCTCAGCAAGTCGGATACATAGCATCCTTCAATAGTTCTATCTAAATTGGTTTCTCCGCAGAAGATTTTCAGATTCATCTTCTCTGCTAATTCTTTAACGGTCATATGATATAGTTTTTAGTTGTTATTTTTAAGGTTAAGAAGTTAAGAAACTAAGAAGTTAAGAGTTATGGAGTTATCGAAGCTTCTATAATTCTATGATTCGATAATTCTACTTTCATTCTGATTTGTTTCTTTTAATTGTGAATCGTGAATTGTGAATTGTGAATTACTCTATCGCCAAGTCCGCAATATTATCGGGGTTAAACTTATCGGTGCCCCAAATCTGGTAGGCAATCTGCAGTGCTTCTTCGGTTGAGAGGCGGGCATTTTGTTCTAATATGCGTTGAATGAATACACAGCGCTTAATGTCGGTTTTTTCGCTACCCACGGCCAGCGAGAACTCCTTGCACGACTGGTAACCGCACATACGGCAGTCGATTTGCGGCAGGTGCTTGTTGATAGAAATGGATTTCTCCATCTTGCGCATAGCCACGCTGATGTCATTGTCGAGCTTGTCCATGGAACGCGGCTCCACCTTGCCTACCTTGCTGTGTTTATCCAAATAGTCGGCATCGGCCAGCAAGCCGTTCTCCTTCACAGTCACTTCGGCGGGACTCTTCTCGGCTCTATATTTCTGTTTTTCAACGATAAGGAAGCGGTTGTTGGCGCAGAGGATACCGCCGGCGCAACTCTGGTCGCACGCGCGCAGTTCGAGGAAGTCGATGTCGTCAATATCCTCATTTTCCAACTTCTCCAAGAATGTGGAAACGTTGTGCACATCGTCAATTGCCAAGTTACGACCTTTTTTCAGCAGGCTGATTTCACCGTCGGTCAGCGCCCACAGCAACGCATCTTTCGACAAGATATTCAAACGAAGATCGGCGGGTGGAGGTGGACAATCGCCCTGCTTGATACGACGCAACACTTTGTTATACAAGTAGTTCATATTGATAACACCATCAATGGGCGACTTCTCATCACCCACAGGGCTTTTCACGGCAGCAATCTTGGCGGCGCAGGGAGCCACATAGAAAATGCCGATATCTTCAGGAGCAACACCCTGTGTCTCAACAAGATGCTTTTTGATATACAGGGCTGTCAAATCCAACGGCGGCTTGGTCAGCATCAGGTTGCCTACCAGCGAGGGAAACTTCACCTGTATCAATCGCACGATGGCGGGGCAGAACGAAGAGATGACGGGCATTTCCCTATCGGGATCTTGCATCTTCTTGGATAACAACTGCTTAATCACATCCACACTCTGTTCTACTTCATAAATATGTCGGAAGCCTAAATCGGCCACGGCGGCCACAATATCTTTTTCCTTAACTTTGTCAGGAAACTGCGATCCGAAAATGGAAGG
>JAEEGG010011773.1_pt1 | contig 18985 bp, 13 predicted proteins | sample 9134161 | NCBI WGS metagenome assembly JAEEGG01 (sample SAMN16246543, study PRJNA631951) | gut metagenome | biome: gut microbiome; feature: rumen; material: CR-attached | host: Bos | place: Iran: Karaj | collected 2018-10 | reverse complement strand
GCACCCGCCGCAAACACCGTCATGGAGCGGGACAATGGTCGGACGGCGGGACTTGCGGAGACGATTGTAGATAACCAGATGCTGCGGGGTGTCCTTCTGCACCTTCTGTGCGGCCTCCTCGCGCTGGACCTGCAGTTCCGCCAGACGTACCTTGGCTTCTTCAAGACGCTCGTCGAGTTCGCCGATGTAGCGCTCGATGTCCTCGGCCTCGGCCGTCATTTGGGCCTGGGCGTCCGTGACGCGTCGTTCGGCGTCCGGCAACGCCTCAAGCGCGCTCAGGTGCTCCGCCTCGAGTTTTTCCTGCTGGGTCTTGGAATTGGCGATCTGGGCGTCGAGGGCCGTTAGGCTCTTCGCGGACTTCAGTCCGCTCTGATGGTCTTTCAGCTTTTCCGCGTAGTCCTGCGTGGCCTGCGCCTGGAGGGCGAGACTGTCGGCTTCCGACTTGGCGGCGCGAAGGTCGTCCTGGGCCGCGGCAAGGCTGCTCTTCGCCATCTCCAACTTCTCCATCTCCGCTTCTTTGCGGAGGGGTATGTCCTTAATTTCCTGCTCAAGTTCGTAAATCTGGTCGTCGATGTCCTGCAGCGCCAGAAGCGGTTCCATAAAACTCACGGGAAGACTCCTTCGCGCACCGAAAAAGGCAACATTAACCCGTTCGGTGTGGTTATCAAGTTACATGATAATTTTATCCGACAAGCGGCCTTTCGTCAAGCATTATCGTTGTTAAACGCGCGAATCGCGTCTTTAACAACATAATGCTTGAAAAAAAGGCCAAATATAGCTATATTTTCTAGGTTGAAAAAGAGCCGCCCGGCGGCCTCCCTCACCTTGTGATTTTGGAGACATACGATGAAAATTGCATTTGGCTGTGACCACGGTGGATTCCCGCTCAAGCAGGCAGTCTTCGACGCCTTGAAGCCCTATGAGGGCATCGAGATCGAAGACTGCGGAACCTTCGACAAGTCGCCTGTGGACTACTCAGACTACGCACGGGAAGTCGCAGAGCGTGTCGTCGACGGCCGCGCCGACCGCGGCGTCCTCGTCTGCACCACCGGCATCGGCATGGCCATCGCCGCGAACCGCTTCGTCGGCATCCGCGCCGCCCTCTGCGAGGACGAGCTCGTCGCCCGCAAGTGCCGCGAGCACAACGACTCCAACGTCCTCGTCCTCCCCTGCTGCAATGTCAAGCCCGAGGCCGTGAAGGGCATCATCGACGTCTGGATGACGGCTGACTACACCGGCCGCACCGCCGACGGCATGCGCCACGCCCGCCGCCTTTACAAGCTCGACCGCGCTGGCCGCCTCAATGAAATCGCCGCGCTCGGCCGCGCCGACCCCGAGATCCACGCCGCCCTCCGCGGCCATCTCGCGCAGGAGGACTCCACCTGCAATCTCATCGCTTCCGAGAACTACACCTCCCGTGCCGTCCGCGAGGCCTCCGGCTCCACCGTCACCAACAAGTACGCCGAGGGCTACCCCTCCCGCCGCTGGTACAACGGCTGCCACTACGTCGACGAAATCGAACAGCTCGCCATCGACCGCGCCAAAGCCCTCTTCGGCGCCGAACACGCCAACGTACAGCCCCACTGCGGCTGCTCCGCCAACTTCACCGTCTACAACGCTGTCCTCAACCCCGGCGACACGATTCTTTCGATGAGCCTCGACCAGGGCGGCCACCTCTCCCACGGCTCGCGCTTCAACCTCTCCGGCAAGCTCTTCAACATCGAGTCGTACTGCGTCGACCCCGAAACGGAAACGCTCGACTACAACGCCATCGCCGAGCTGGCCGCGCGCGTCAAGCCGAAACTGATCCTCGCCGGCGCCTCGGCCTATCCGCGCGCCATAGACTTCCCAAAGTTCCGCGAAATCGCGGACAGCGTCGGCGCCTACCTGATGGTCGACATGGCGCACATCGCCGGACTCGTCGCCGGCGGCGCCCACCGCAGCCCGGTGCCCTTCGCCGACTTCGTCACCACGACGACGCACAAGACCCTCCGCGGCCCGCGCGGCGGCCTCGTCCTCTGCAAGGAGAAGTACGCCAAGGCCATCGACAAGTCCGTCTTCCCCGGCCTCCAGGGCGGTCCGCTTGAAAACATCATCGCGGCAAAGGCCGTCTGCTTCCGCGAGGCCATGCAGCCCGCGTTCATCAACTACGCGTCGCAAATCGTGGCCAACGCCAAGCGTCTCGCCGCGCACATGCTCACCAACGGCTTCCGCCTCGTCTCCGGCGGCACCGACAACCACCTCATGCTCGTCGACGTCACGTCAGTCGGCCTCACCGGCGACGTCGCCGCCGCCGCGCTTGACGCCGCCGGCATCATCACGAACAAGAACGCCATCCCCTACGACAAGCAGAAGACGTCCGTGACCTCCGGCATCCGCCTCGGCACCGCCGCCGTCACAACGCGCGGGCTCAAGGAGGCCGACATGCTCAAGATCGGCGGCTGGATCACCAAGATCCTCGCCCGCCCCGACGACAAGTCGCTCCAGATCCGCACGCGCAACGACGTGCTGGACTTCATGTCGCAGTATCCGACGCCCTAGGCCTGTTTTTCCGACATTATGAAAATCAACAACCTCGAACTCTTCAAGGCGAAGGTCGCGCGGGGTGAAACCTGCGTGGGCGCCGTTACCACATCCTACGACGATGCCGTCGCCGAACTCTTCGGCGACGCCGGTCTCGACTTCATCTGGATAGACGGCGAGCATTCGCCCTTCAACCAGGTCGACATCCTCCACCAGATCACAGCCGTCCGTGGCACCTCCTGTGCGCCCTTCGTGCGCGTCCCGTGGGCTGTGAACTGGGTCCTCAAGCCCATCCTCGACATGGCCCCGGCCGCCGTCATAATTCCAATGGTCAACGACGCCGCCACCGCGCGCGCCGCAGTCTCCGCCTGCCGTTACCCCATGGACGGCGGCGAACGCGGCGTCGGCACCCGCCGCGCCACCCGCTACGGCGAAATGCCAATAGAGGAATACTGGGAGCACTCCCGCACCGACCCAATGATAATCTTCCAGATCGAGCACCGCGACGCCGTCGCCAACCTCGACGAAATCCTCGCCGTTCCCGGCTGGGACAGCGTCTGCATCGGGCCCTACGATCTCTCCACGTCCTTCGGCAAGCCCGGCGCATTCTCCGACCCCGAGGTCCAGGCCGCCCTTGATACCATCTGCGTCAAGACGCGCGCGGCGGGCAAGATGCTCGGCGGCTTCATCGCCCCTGGATTCCCCATCCGCCACCATCTCGACTGGCGCGCGATCGGCGGCGACATGGGCTTCCTGATGGCCGGCCTCAAGGCCGCTGTCGCGGCCCTTGAGGCCGAGCCATCGGCAGATAGGAGAGAAAAATGATTTTATCATTTTTCAACACGGCCACCAAGCGGCTTGAGGAATTCAAGCCGCTCATTCCCGGCGAAGCCCGTCTCTATACCTGCGGACCCACCGTCTACAATTTCGCGCATATCGGCAACTTCCGCGCCTACGTTTTCGAGGACATCCTCGTTCGCGTCCTGGCCTACGCCGGATACAAGGTGACGCAGGTGATGAACCTCACGGACGTCGACGACAAGACCATCCGCGGCTGCCGTGCCGCCGGCATCCCGCTCAAGAAATACACCAAGCCCTACATCGACGCCTTCTTCGAGGATATACGCACCCTCAACGTCACGCCTGCGGCCAAGTACCCCGCCGCGACCGACCACATTCCCGAAATGCAGGCCCTCATCGCGAAACTCTTCGAAAACGGCCTCGCATACAAGTCCGAAGACGGCAGCGTCTACTTCAACGTCGCCAACTTCCCCAACTACGGCCACCCCGCGCACATCGACGTCGGGGGCATGCGCGGTGGCGCCCGCGTGAGCCAGGACGAATACGAGAAGGAAAGCGTAGGCGACTTCGCCCTCTGGAAGGGCTACACTCCGGACGACGGCGATGTCGTCTGGGATTCGCCGTGGGGCCGCGGTCGGCCAGGCTGGCACATCGAGTGCTCGGCGATGTCGATGAAGTATCTCGGCGAAACGTTCGACATGCACACCGGCGGCATAGACAACCTCTTCCCGCACCACGCCAACGAAACCGCCCAGGCGGAAGGCGCCACCGGCAAGCCTTTCGTCAACTACTGGCTCCACTGCGCCCACCTGCGGCTCAATGGCGAGAAGATGTCGAAGTCGCTGGGCAACTTCTACACGCTCCGCGATCTTCTGGCAAAGGGCTGGACTGGACGCGAAATCCGTTTCGTCCTTGTCGGCGGCCACTACCGCCAGGTCCTCAACTTCACCTTCGACGCCCTCGCCCAGGCCCGCACGTCGCTGGCCCGCATCGACGCCTTTGTCTCCCGCCTCAAGGAATGTGGAGATGGCCGAACTGCGTTCGGCCAAGATATTCTCGAAAACGCGCAAGCGGCTTTCGAGAAGGCCATCGCCGACGACCTGAACATGCCCGAGGCGCTCGCCGCCCTCTTCGGCCTCATCCGCGACGGCAACACCGCGCTGGATGCCGCGACAACGCCCAACCTCGCCGCCAGTGGAGATGGCCGCTCACCGAGCGGCCATGAGTTCGAGGCATCAAAATGCCTCGAACTCCTCCGGCGCATGGACTCCGTGTTCGGCTTCATCTTCTTCGGCCTCAAGGACGATGAGCTTCCCGCCGAAGTGCAGGCGCAGCTCGATGCCCGCGCCGCCGCTCGCAAAGCAAAGAACTGGGCCGAGTCCGACCGCATTCGCGACGCCCTCAAGGCCGCCGGCTGGGAGATCAAGGACACCCCCACCGGCCAAAAGGTACGAAAGCTGTGACCTCGCGCTTCCTCACCTTCGAAGGTGCCGAAGGCTCAGGCAAGAGCACCCACATCCAACTCCTCGCCGACCGTCTCAGATCATTGGGCCAGGAAGTCGTGACGACGCGCGAACCGGGCGGCACTCCGCTTTGCGAGGCGATTCGCGGGCTTTTACAGTATGATTCCTGCGGCGAGGCGCCGGTTCCAACCGCCGAGACGCTGCTCTTCTGCGCAAGCCGTGCGCAGCTTGTTGAAAAGGTGATTCGCCCCGCGCTTGAGCGGGGCGCATGGGTGTTGAGCGACCGGTTCTACGACTCGACATACGCCTATCAGGGGTATGGCCGCGGCTTTGACCTCACGCAACTTCGCGCAATAATGGAATTCGCGATTTGCGGCGTCCGCCCTGCACTGACCTTCCTTCTCGATGCCGATCCCGCCACCGAGGGGGCGCGCCTTGCAGACCGTTTTGCCTCCGGACAGGCCGCAGACCGTTTCGAGCGCGAAGCCGCCGACTTCCATTCCCGTGTCCGCGACGGCTTCCGCCGCCTCGCGGCGGAAGAACCCGAACGCATCAAGATTGTGCGCACGGATGGGTCCATCGAGGCGGCCCATTCTGAAATCTGTGCCGCCATCGGTATCTAGCATCCGTTATCAAATATTTACTATCTGTTATCTATTATCTGTTATCTATTATCTCGTCTCCGACCTCACAGGTCGGAGACGACCTCGATGTCTGTGTCCTCGGTCGATGACGCCACGACCTCGGCTGGTATGTCGATTTTCTGGAATGTCGGCAGATAGCGATAGTAGACCATCATCTGGAGCGCCGCAAGGCAGGTGTCCATGACCGGGCGGTCCGTGGAGGAGTCGACGTTTATCCAGTGGCCGATTTCGCGGTATTTTCCTTCGGCGTCGCGGTACGGCTCCTTGAGGCCGTGGCAGAGGCAGCGTCCTCCCGCGGCCCCGCAGGTGCACGATGCGCCCGTCTCGCCCGCCGGCACGACAAACTGCGCCGCGACGTATGACGGCCACATGCGCTCGTTCCAGCGGTCCCATTTGTCGCCTCCGTTCTGGAAGACCGCCTGTGTCGCGTAATAGTAGTAGTACTGTTTGCTGCCGCCTGCGACGACCTTGTCGGAAAGGTCGCTTGGGGCCTCAAGCTTGTCGCCGCGCGCCGCGCGCTTCGGCGAGTAGCCCGTCCACTCGGGGAGCCAGCCGTAGATGATGTTGGCGAGCGAGTTCTTGACGTAAGGGTCGCTCTCGGCGTGGTGGAACTGGAGGCAGAGGGTGCCGACGCCGGTTAGCCCGCCCTTCTGGGGGCCGGTGTAGCCGAATCCTCCGTCCTGGTAGCCGTTCTTCTTGAAGCCGCGCACGCTGAGGCGCGATGCGTGTTCCAGGGCTTCCGGATCGTGGTAGAAGTTGGCCATCTGCGCGGCCTTGAGCGCCTGCGCGCACCAGCCCATGTATGATGTGTCGTCACGCTCCGACTGGCGCATGTTGTAGTCCCATCCGCCAGAGGGGTGCTGTCCGCGAATGATGTGGTCGAGCGCTTTGTCCGCGGCGTCGCGGATGTTCGGGTTGCGCGTCATGCCAAAGGCCTCGCAAAGGGCGTATGTGGCGATCGGATGGGAGTAGTTGTTGGCGTCGCGGATTGTGAAGAGTCCGTCCTCGCGCTGGTGGTCGAGCAGGAACTGGATGCCCTTCTGGACCGTTTCGCCGAATTCCGGCGAACGGTCGGGCGTCTCGCCGTGCGCGAGGAAGGCGAGAATTGCAAGGCCTGTCATCGCGACCTTGTTCTGCGGCCATGAGCCGTCTTCGTTCTGGACGGACTTGAGCCAGCGCAGCGAGCGGATGACGGCGGCCTCTGTTTTTTTGTTGCCGCCGAATCGCGCCAGACCGGCGCGTATCGCGCCGATGCCGCGCGTTTCGGCAAAGATGCCCTTCAAGATGACAGGCGCCTTCGTCGGCGTGAAATAGCACGTCACCGGCTCCGGCTGGATGCTGGCAGGGGCTTCGGGCGATGGCGTATCTGGTGAAATCGGGTTGACTGGCTCAAAGGTGACCATGGTTGACGTGAAGATGTCCGGTTCGGTCACCGGCTCGGGCGGTTCCGGCGGGACGGGATCGAGAGTCGGAGGTTCCTCAATGGTGTCAGGCTCCATGATGGTCGTGTTGAAGTCGACGACCAGCTCTTCTTTGCCCGACGGCAATATTGCCAGAAAAGCAACAAGTAAAAGCGGTATGAGGATGGCCGCGGCCGGCGCGGCGAGCCGTTGAAGCTCGATGCGCGCCATTTTGTATTCGCGCGTGTCGCGCGGACGTCGCAGGCCTGAAACCATTGCGCGGAAACGCTGGAAGACGTTTTTCTCGCGGTACAGCGCCATAAGTTCGCGGAAGGCGGTCTCCTTGTCGGGGAAATCGGATGGCATTTTGGAATTCGGAGTGCGGAGTGCGGAATTATTATCGCCGTCGTTCATTTGTCACCTCTTCTTTCGGAAGGCGTGTGCCTTCCACAAGACATAACGAATCCTGGCGAAGAAAAATTAGACCGCGCTTCGCGCTTCGCAAGAAAAGTGGTTGCGCAAGGTCCGATGTTTTGCTAAAGTAATGAAACGGAGGAACGAGCCATGAACACTAAGACCATCTTTACAATCGGACGGCAATTCGGAAGCAACGGGCGGACAATCGGCAAGGCCCTGGCGGAGCGCACGGGACTGCCGTACTACGACGCGGAACTCATCACGCATGCGGCCGAAATTAGCGGTTTGCTTGAGGACACCGTCCGCAAATTCGATGAAAAAGCCCCCGAAAACAAGTGGCACCCCTACTGGTTCATGCCCTTCCCCGTGAATTTCGAGCCGCTTGGTCAGCAGATTTTCAACGCCCAGTTCAAGGCGTTGGAAAACATAGCCAACAAGGGCGGCGCCGTAATCGTCGGCCGTTGCGCCGACTATGTTCTGCGCGACCACAAAGACCTCGTCAGCGTCTTCGTCCACGCCCCCGAGGAGTGGCGCATCGAGAACATCAAAAAGCGCCACCCCGAGGACGCCGCAAACGCCGAGGCGGTGATGCGTCGCACCGACAAGTCCCGCGCCTGGTATTATTCCTTCTACACGGGCAAGACCTGGGGCGCCGCTTCGTCCTACGACCTCTGCCTCCGCTCCGACATCATCACGGTCGAAGAGGCCGTCTCGCTGATCCTTGCCTTCGCCTCGGCGAAGGCAAAGCCCCAACTGTGAAATCTGAAATTTGAAATCTGAGATACTAGTATGCAAACGCTTGTACAGGCATATCGGAAAATGCTGCTTATCCGCCGTTTCGAGGAAACGGTCGAGAAGCTCTTTTCGGAAGGGCGGATCGTGGGCACGGCCCATACCTGCATCGGCCAGGAGGCAATAGCCGTTGGCGTGGCCGATGCTCTCCGGCCTCATGACGCCCTCACCAGCACACACCGAGGTCACGGACATTTCCTCGCGCGCGGCGCGGATCCGCGCCGTCTTCTCGCCGAACTCTTCGGGCGTCAGGGCGGCTACTCTCGTGGCCGTGGCGGCAGCCAAATGATGATGGCCCCGGAAATCGGCTTCTACGGCACCAACGGCATCACAGGCGCAAGCGTGGCCTTCGCCGCGGGTCTCGCCCTCAACGCGAAGTTGACGGGAAAGGACAGAGTCGTGGCCGCCTTCTTCGGCGACGGCGCCTCCAACCAGGGCATCATCCACGAAACGCTCAATCTGTCAGCCCTCTGGAAGCTCCCGCTGGTCGCCATCTGCGAAACGAATGGCTACGCCATGTCGACCCCGACGGAAACAGGTGTCAGCACCGGTTCCGTCGCCAAACGCGCCGAAGGATACGGCATCCCGGGCATCTCAATAGACGGCAATGACTTCGAACTTGTCCGCGACACGGTCTCCTCCCTTGCGTCACGCGCAAGAGGCGGTGAGGGTCCCTCGCTTCTGGAATGCCGCACATACCGCCTTTCCGGACATTCGCGCGGGGACCAGCGCGTTTACCGCTCGCGCGAAGAGGAGCGCGAAGCATGGACCCGCGAGCCAATCGCGCGACTCGCCGCAAAAATCGAGGAGTCGTTTGAAAAGCCTGGGGGAACGGGCAGCCTGCCCGTTCAGAACGGGCAGCTTGCCCGTTCCCCAATCCTTGAAGAAATCGCCCGCTCAGTAGAAGCGGAAATCGCCGAAGCCATTGCCTTCGCGGAAGCCGACGCCATACGCGCCGACGATATTCTGGAAGGAGTCTACGCATGAGCGCGTTAACCACAGTGCAGTTCATTCGCTATGCTCTCGACAAGACCCTTTCGGAAGATCCGCGCACCTTCATCATGGGCGAGGACATCGCCGCCTACGGCGGCTCATTTGGCGTGACGCGCGGCCTCATCGACAAATACGGCCCGGAACGCATCCGCAACACCCCCATCTCGGAGCCGGCCTTCACCGGCATGGCGATTGGCGCGGCGGTTGCGGGATCGCGCCCGATTGTCGAAATCATGTTCATGGACTTCGTCACCCTGTGCGTCGACCAGCTCGTGAACATGGCCGCCAAGCTTCATTATGTATACGGGCAATCCTGCCCGCTCGTCCTTCGAACGGCGATGGGTGCGGGCCGCAGCTACGGGGCAACGCACTCCCAGTGCCTTGAGAGGCTCTTCACGGGCATTCCAGGCCTGAAGGTGGTGGCCGGATCCGACGGACCCGACTGCGCAAGGCTCCTTCTTGGCGCAATTGCCGATCCAAACCCGGTCATCGTCCTTGAACACAAACTTCTGTACCCCGTCCGCTTTGAAGAGCCTGCGGAACCTATCGCCCCCGTCGCGCCAGGTTCCGCGCGTGTGACCCGTCAGGGAACGGATGTCACCATCGTCGCATGGTCATACATGGCGCACCTTGCGCTTCAGGCGGCCGCAACGCTCGCGGAAGAGGAAATTGAGGCCGAGGTCGTTGATGTCCGCTCGCTCGCCCCGCTGGACGCCGCCACGCTCATCGCCTCGGCCCGGAAGACCGGCCGCGTGCTCGTGGTCGAAGAAGGGCCGATTACCGGCGGTGTCGCCGCGGAAATCGCGACGCGGATTTCGGAAGGCGCGTTCGGCGCGCTCGCCGCGCCTGTGCGGCGCCTCGCCATGCCCGACATCCCCGTCCCATCGGCCCGCGAGCTCGAGCGCGCCATCATGCCCGACGCCGCCTCGATCGCCGACGCCGCCAGGGATCTCGCGATGGTAGTGTAGCCCCCTTCCCGTAGGGTATTCTTAACGCAAAGAAGCAGAGTATTTTAATAACCTGCGGCGCCCTCTACACGTTCTACACGGCTAAAACACCCCCGCCCCCAACCCCAAACCATTTTTCAATTATAGGTTTTGTGGTGTGGCTATGGAGTGCGAAGCATGGGCGAAGCGGTAGCGTAGCCTGTTTTGACAGCCATCGGAGTTAATAACCCGCGAAGTTGTGTAGGAACTCCGACGGTTGCCAAAGAGCCTCCGCTACCGCTACGGCTTACGCTCCGCGCGTCCCACCGCCCGCGTATTCACTGAATCCTGGCTGCTGGATACTGGATACTCATTTCATTATGGGATTAAGCAATTCTGGGATTGTGTGATTATGAAATTATGGTAGTGATACGCCCTTCCCATAATTCCATAATGCCCTTCTCCTTTGACTACGAGCGCACTATGTGATAGACTTTTTAGTCGGAAATCGCGTGGGAAGCCAATCACACGTCGCATAACGTTTCGATGCAACCAACTTTCTTAAAATTCGATCCATTAGTCACTTACGACGTCGTCGTCGTAGGTGGCGGGCATGCCGGGAGTGAGGCGGCTCTCGCCGCTTCAAGGCTTTGCTGTCGTACGCTTCTTGTCTCCCAGTCCCTGGCCCATCTTGGTTGCATGCCGTGCAACCCGTCGATAGGGGGGCTGGCAAAGTCCCACCTTGTATTCGAACTGGATGCCCTTGGCGGCGAAATGGCGGTTAACACGGATTTCACCGGGTTGCAGTACAGGGTGCTCAACACGAGTCGAGGTCCGGCCGTCCGAGCCAACCGCGTGCAGTGCGACAAATCTGACTATACCCGCAGGATGCAGACCATTGTCTTCAACCAGCCAAACCTGGCGCTGCTGCAGGATGAGTGCGTGGCTGTAACGACAGACTCGTCTGGTAAACACGCCACAGGTATCAGGACCGCCTCCGTTGGTGATATCACCGCCAAGACGATTGTCATAACGGCCGGTACGGCATTGAACGGGGTCATTTTTATCGGACAGGAGGCACAGGCGAGCGGTGGTGCCGGACGCCCTGGTGGAGCTCCACTTTCCGAATCTCTTCGGACATTGGGTTTTGAACTGATCCGTCTTAAGACCGGTACCCCTCCCCGTCTCCATGTCGCCACTATAGATTGGTCAAGAACCACGCCCCAGGGCAGTGACAACCCCTTGCCCCTCTTTTCCTGGAAAGGAAGGAAGGCCATGTTGGGGGAGGAATGTTCCACGTGGAACATTCCTCCCCCAACATGGCCGAATGTATCTATAGAGCCCGACAAAAGCACATTGTTCCGCGTCGATTGTTCCACGTGGAACATTGGGGAATGGGGAAAGGGGAATGGGGAAAGGGTGGTGGACCAACAATCTCTGAAACCTCTCTGCCACTCTGCGTCTCTGCCTCTCTGCGTTAAAAACGCACCCCCACCCTCTCAACCGTCAAATCGTCAAACCGTCAAACCGTCAAACCGCCCCTGTTCCACGTGGAACAATCTTCCGCTGGCGGAAAGTGTCCGGGAATACACTCCCCGTTCCATCGGTTCCAAGCCAATGGACGTTGCCTTCACTCACACGACCGCCGACACGGCGCGGATTGTCCGTGACAACCTGTCAAGGAGCGCGCTCTACGGAGGGGCGATACAGGGGACCGGGGTCAGGTATTGTCCGTCATTCGAGGATAAGATCGTCAAGTTCACGTCGCAGACAGAACACCATGTCATTCTTGAGCCGGAGTGCGCCAATAGTCCTTCCGTCTACCCGAATGGTCTTTCAAACAGTCTGCCTAGGGAAGTGCAGGTTGAGATGGTGCATTCCGTTCCTGGACTTGAAAACGCTGAGTTTCTCGCCTGGGGCTATGCAATCGAGTATGACGCGATAGACGCGCGCGAACTCGACGCCACGCTGGCGTCAAAGCGGATTGAAGGACTCTACTTCGCCGGGCAGACCAACGGGACAACCGGTTACGAGGAAGCGGCGGCCCAGGGGTTTGTAGCCGGAGTCAACGCCGCATTGCGCGTACTCGGACGCGAACCTTTGGTTCTGTCGCGAACGGAGGCTTACATCGGCGTTCTAATTGACGATCTCATCACAAAGGGGACGGACGAGCCGTACCGCATGTTCACATCGCGCGCGGAGCGGCGTCTGTCATTGCGGCAGGACAACGCGCGCTTCAGGCTGCTAAACCAGGCGCGGCGTATCGGCATAGCCGACCAGCTATTCATCGCGGAATCCGAAAGCATCACGCGCGAAGTGAAGGAGGAGATGGCGCGGCTTGACAACTCCCCCGGCGATAGCGCAGGCCCTGGTTCATGGGCGCGCGCGCTGGCTCATCCAGGGTCTCGGTACCGTGAGATGCCCTTTGCAAAAGCCTCGCTGAGTGACGAGGCTGTCGAGCAGATCGAAATCTACTACCGGTACAGCGGATATTTGAGGCAGGAAGACGAGATGGTGCGCCGCGTCCAGTCATCGGAGGCGACGCGCATTCCGCGCGACATCGACTACTTCTCCATCTCCGCCTTGCGCTACGAAAGCCGTGAACGCCTGACGAAAGTTCGCCCGGCCACGCTCGCGCAGGCGTCCCGCATTCCCGGCGTCAATCCGGCAGACGTCGCCGTGCTGTCGGTCTACCTTTCGCGCCTCCGGCGCGCACAATAGCCCCATCAAAATGAAGTGCGACCGAACATTGAATACTGGCTGTTGGTTGCTGAATACTGAACACTTAAAAACGCAGAGCAAAAGAACGGCAGAGGCGAATTTTTGCCGTGTAGAACGTGTAGAGGGGCGCCGAAGGTCATTAAAATACTCTGCTTCTCTGCGCCTCTGCTTCTCTGCGTTAAGAATACCATGCGAGAAGGGGCGGGGTTGATTTTCAACGCAGAGAAAGCAGAGAGGCGGAGATGCAGAGAGTTTTTTGGGTAGGTGCGGGGCTGGGAACAGTTCTACATTCACAGATTTCTCAGCCTTCCTTAAACGCGCTGGCCTACACGGCTAACTTCTCCACCCTCCTCCTCTCCCCCCTCCCGGAATGCGCAGCAGGCCTCTACACGCTCTACACGGCTAACTTCTCCACCCTCCTCTTCTCCTCCCTCCCGGAATGCGCCGCAGGCAATCAATCACTCTGCCTCTCTGCGCCTCTGCTTCTCTGCGTTAAAAAAAATACCCCCCGCTTATGCGGGGGGCTTGATTTACCTAAGGTGTCTTACTTCGCTTCTGGTGGTGGTGGCGGTGGCGGAGGCGGTGATGGCGCATCCTTGGGACCTTCCTTCGGGCCTCCTTCGGGCGGTCCGCGCCTGCCGCCGTTGGGGCCGCGCATGCGCTGTCCGTCTGGTCCGCCACGACGTCTCATCATCTCTTCACGACGTGATTCGAAGTTCTTCTTGACCAGTTCGCTGGCCTGCTTGATCTGCTCGTCCGTCAGGTTGTCGCGAATGAGAAGCATCCTGTCGATTCCGAAGCCGAAAAGCTTGCTTTGAAGTTCTTCGACCTTTTTGGCGACTTCACGGATTTCCTCGCCCGTCTTGGTCCGGTCCGACATCAGCGTGGCGAGCGCCTCGGCCTGTGAACCCCTCAGCTTGTTGAGTTCGTCACGAAGCGTCTTCTCCTCTTCGTCTATCTTCTTGAGACCTTCCGTAATCTTTGTCACAGTCTCCTGCGGAAGACCAAGTCCGTTGATGAATTCCGGACGGGCAAGCATTCTCGCGAAAATCAGACCCGATGCTTGGGGACCGCCTGCGCCTGGCATTATGCGACGTCCTCCACCAAACATGCCACGGGGTGGCGGACCGCCGGCTCCTTCCGCCGGCCCTCCGTCACCCTTTGGGGCCTCTTGCGCCGTGGCTATGAGCAAAGGTAGTGCAGCTGCACTGACAAACATTGCCAGATTCTTCGAAATAAACATATTACAACTCCTTATGATTGCCGGCACCATGCCAGCGACAAGTATATCAACGAATGAGACAGACAAAAATTGTTGGAGTATTGGATTTGGCCGATTTCCGCGTTATTGCGGAAATCGGCCAAATCCAATACTCCAAAATATTGATTGACAATGTATTAACCTTGTGTTAACAACCTGTTAATAAGTTTATAACTCTTTTCCCTTGTAAGAGTCTTCCAGTATGGGTATTCTTTTATCGTTGATTTTGGCATGAAGGCGGGGTTCCCTGTTGGCGCAGCAGCCTTCATGTGATTCTCCTCTGCGCCAACAACCCTTTTTATAAAAAATGAACGAAAAAGAACTCTGGAGCGCGCTCTCCGAGAAAGTCAAGGCCATTGTGGACGACAATTCCTATGCGATTTGGATCGCGCCGATCAAACCGGTGGAATTGACAAAGGAAAAGCTGGTCCTTTCAGTCGACAATGAATTTGCGCAAACCTGGATACAGGAAAACTACCTGCCTCTCATGACGCAGGTTGTTTCAGCGGCATTTCCCAACGAGAGGCGGAAAATCGAGTTGCAGGTTCAAAATTCCCCGGAAAAACCGCTTCCGCCGCCTGCGCCGCCGAAACCGCAACGTCAGTCGCAGTCGGCAAAGAAGGCGGAGTCAAGGTGCATCGGAACGCTTAACGAGAATTTCACCTTCGACGAGTTCGTCGTTGGACCGTCGAACAGCTGGGCACACGCGGCCGCCCTCGCCGTTGCGAAAAAGCCCGGCACCGCCTACAACCCGCTCTTTATCTACGGTGATACCGGAATTGGCAAAACCCATCTCATGCAGGCCGTCGGGCACAGGATCCTGGAGCAACCCGGAAAAGTGGTCGCCTACATCTCAACGGAGGCACTGCTCAACGAATATGTGAATTCGATAAAGACCCACTCGGACAACGACTTCAGAAACAAGTACCGCAGCGTTGACGTCCTGCTGATAGACGACGTCCAGTTCATGGCTTCAAAATCAGGAATCCAGGAAGAGTTCTTCAACACGTTCAACGCCCTTTATACCGCAAGAAAGCAAATCATCATCACAAGCGACCGGCCGGCCTCCGAGATCTCGGGACTTGAGCAACGCCTTGTCTCCCGCTTCAACGCCGGAATGGCCACGCAAATTGAATGTCCGAACTTCGAGACAAGACTCGCCATCATGCGCTACAAGCAGTCAAGCGTTGAAAAACCGCTCAGCGACGAAGTCCAGACATTCATCGCAGAAAACGTAAAGTCGAATGTCCGCACCCTCGAGGGGGCGATGAACCGCGCGATGGCCTTGCGCGACTTCAATCCTGATGAACCTCTGACAATTGAAAAGCTCCGCTACGTTTTGCGAGATCTCCTGGAAAAGGAAAAGGAGGGTGACCTCACCCTCGACGCAATCCAGAAAATCGTCGCGGAGTTCTTCAATATCAAGCGCACCGATCTTCTAAGTACCGATAAAATGCGCTCTGTCGCAATCCCGCGGCAAATAGCGATGTATCTCTCCCGACGCCTTACCCACGCCTCGCTTCTTGACATCGGCTCGGCCTTCGAGAAGACCCATGGAACGGTCGTCCACGCCTGCAAGCAGATCCAGGGAAGCCTTTCGGTCGACTCCGACCTCCGCGCCAACGTCCGCTCTATTGTCAAAAAGCTGGGACAAGACCCGGATGCACTAGAGATATGAGCTCCGCTCATATCTCAAGAGTAGATAGGAGATAGGAGATATAGCCGGAGCGCGGACGGCCCGTCCGCCTACCTCAAGGCCGTTGCCGAAAGGGTTGAATTACTTGCTAGCACACGCCAACAATCGAATCGCCCATCGCAGCTTTCACTGAATACTGGCTGCTGGGTACTGAATACTGAATACTTACCGCTTCTGCGTTGCGACGGCGCCTCGCCGTCGTACGGTCGCGCGGGAGCGCGACCCTCCCGCCCCCTCCATCCTCGATAGCGATCGACCGCCCTCGATAGCTATCGATAGCCATCGAAACCACTGCCCTAGGCGTGGCGCCTTGCACCTGCCGTCAGGCAAACTATCTGTTATCTGTTATCTATTATCTATTATCTGCTATCTGCCCCGCGGCGGGCCCCCCTGTCAACAACCATGTCAATACCCTGTGAAAAACACATCAATACCCCTGAAAGAGTTGACAGCTAAAGCCGCGAAAGCGGTTTTAGCTGTCAACTCTTTCACGATATTCACACCTTCTTTGTCAACTCTGGTGAAGCGTAGAATAGTGCAACACGGAAATCGACATGAGTTATTGACAGAATTGACATTGCCTAATCATATTATTTTCTTTCTAATGATTTTGTCCTATAATATTAATGCCACAAGCGCCGCCGATGAAGGCGCCGCCCACCGAGGAATATGCCATGAAATTCACAATTGAACGCGCAACATTTCTAGAAGCGCTCCAGAAGGTGCAGAATGTCGTGCCTGCCCGCAGCACGCTCCAGATTCTCTCCAACGCATTGCTTGTCGCTGAGGACGGCGGCCTCACGCTCACCACGACCGACCTTGACATCAGCGTCCGCTGCAAGGTTGAAGCCGTCGTCGAGGAACCCGGGGCGACAACTCTCCCGATCCGCCGCCTCGTCAGCATTGTCCGCGAGCTTTCCGAATCGGCGATAGAGGTCGCCGTCGACGACTCTGACACGGCCACGGTCCAGTGCGGTTCCTCGTTCTTCAAGATTGTCGGCTTGCCGAAGCGTGACTTCCCGCCGGTTCCCGGCGCGGACGGCACGGTCTTCTTCCGGATCGACAGCGGTGTCTTCCTTGAGATGCTCCGCAAGACCTCGTACGCCGTCTCCACGGACGAGACCCGCCGCGTCCTGACCGGCGTCCTCCTTTCGTTCCGCGACGGCAAGCTCACCACGGTCGCCACGGACGGCCGCCGCCTCGCCCTCGTGGAGCACGAGATCGAGTTTCCGCCCGAAACCGAGCGCGACATCGTCCTCCCGTCCAAGAGCGTGGCCGAACTCATGCACGTCCTGCGCGACGAGGGCGATCTCCGCATCTTCACCCAGAAGACCCAGGCCGTCTTCGAGCTGGGCGACACCATGCTGAGCACCAAGCTCATCGACGGCGCATACCCGAACTACCGCCAGGTCATCCCGTCGAACTTCGACGAACGCGTTGTCATCGCCCGCGAGGAACTCCTCGCCGCCCTCCGCCGCGTGTCCGTCGTGACGACGGACAAGTCCAACGCGACCACGCTCACCTTCGCCGACAACATCCTCACGATCGTCACAAAGACCCCGGAGGTCGGCGAGGCGCGCGAGACTGTGCCCGTCAAGTACACAGGCTCGGAAATCACCGTCACCTTCAATCCCGAATACGTGATGGACCCCCTCCGCAACCTCGACACCGACGAAGTCTACTTCGACCTCTCCAACGGTCACAGCCCCGCCACCATCAAGTGCGAGCTGCCATTCCTCTACGTCCTCATGCCGCTTCGCGTCGGCGCCTAGCGCCGCCGACTTTCAAGACTTTCAAGACCTTAAGGACATAAAAACATGCTAGTACCAATCGTAGTCGAACAAACAGGCCGCGGCGAGCGGTCGTATGACATCTACTCCCGCCTCCTTCAGGACCGGATCATCATCCTCGGCAGCCCGATAGACGACAATGTCGCCAGCGTCGTGGTGGCCCAGCTGCTCTTCCTCCAGGCGCAGGACGCCCAGAAGGACATCTCCATCTACATCAACTCCCCCGGAGGGGTTGTCACGGCCGGCCTCGCCATTTACGACACCATGCAGTTTATCTCCTGCGATGTTGCGACCTACTGCATAGGGCAGGCGGCCAGCATGGCCGCGGTCCTCCTCGCCGCCGGTACGAAGGGAAAGCGCTTCGCGCTGCCGAATTCCCGCATCATGATTCACCAGCCTCTCGGAGGCGCCGAGGGACAGGCCACCGACATCAGCATCCAGGCCCAGGAGATTCTCCGCATCAAGGCCAACCTCAACAGCATGCTGGCCTCCCATTGCGGGCGCTCCGTGGAGGAAGTCACGCGCGACACCGACCGCGACAACTTCATGTCGGCCGAAGAGGCCAAGGCCTACGGCCTCATCGACGATGTCCTGACCCGCAAAAAGTAAAAATGGCGAAAAGAAAGAACTACGACCCGTTGAGGGCCCTCGACGACGAGAACATGGACGACATGTGCGGATTTTGCGGCGCAACGTCCGAAGACGGCGTCCGCATAATCCACGGTCCTGTCTACAACATCTGCGAACCATGCGTGCAGCACTGCGCCGAGATGCTTGGATTCGCCTTTACCCCGCTTCCCGAAGGGGCGAAACCAGGCGATCCGAAACAGCGCGCCGTCGACGCCTTTTTGAAAAAACTCAAGATACCGGTACCGCGCGACATCAAGAAGTTTCTTGACGCATACGTCATAGGGCAGGAAAATGCGAAGAAGGCACTTTCCGTCGCGGTCCACAACCACTACCGCCGCATCATCGGCGGGGCGCGCAACCCCGAATACGCCGACATCGAACTTGAGAAGAGCAACATTCTCCTGATTGGCCCCACGGGCAGCGGCAAGACCCTCTTCGCGAGGACAATAGCCCGTCTCCTTGACGTTCCATTCGCAATAGCGGACGCCACCACCCTCACCGAGGCTGGCTACGTGGGCGACGACGTCGAAAACATTCTTCTTTCGTTGATACAGGCCGCCGACGGCGACATAGCCAAGGCCGAACGGGGCATCATCTACATCGACGAAATAGACAAAATCGCCCGCAAGACGGAAAACGTGTCGATTACCCGCGATGTGTCCGGCGAAGGCGTCCAGCAGGCGCTGCTGAAGATTCTCGAGGGCACGATTTCGCGCGTTCCTCCGAATGGAGGACGCAAGCATCCGCAGCAGGAATGCATAAAGATTAACACCCAGAACATTCTCTTCATCCTCGGCGGCGCCTTCATCGGCCTCGACACAATCATCGGCCAAAGAACTGGCCATAAGGCCGTAGGTTTTTCAGGTTCGACTTCGGGAGAGCAGGGGCAAAGCCCCGCTCTCCCGAAAGTCGAACCTGAAGATCTTGT
>JAEEGG010011767.1_pt1 | contig 18990 bp, 18 predicted proteins | sample 9134161 | NCBI WGS metagenome assembly JAEEGG01 (sample SAMN16246543, study PRJNA631951) | gut metagenome | biome: gut microbiome; feature: rumen; material: CR-attached | host: Bos | place: Iran: Karaj | collected 2018-10 | reverse complement strand
TGCAACTTTATCACACGAAGAACATGATGAAGTTATAAAAAAAACTGTAGAATTTTCTAACGGAAAATTGAAAGTTATAGCGGGTACAGGTTCAAACTCTACGGCGGAAGCAATAAGATTATCAAAACATGCACAAGAAGTAGGTTGTGACGGTGTTTTACTTGTTGCGCCTTATTATAATAAGCCTACACAAAAAGGTTTGTATCTTCACTATAAAGAAGTTGCAAATGCAATAAATATTCCGGTTGTTTTATATAATATTCAAGGAAGATCTGCAGTAAATATAGAACCTAAAACTATAGCACAACTTGCAAAAGATTGTAAAAATATTGTTGCAGTAAAAGAAGCATCCGGCTCTCTTGATCAAATGTCTCAAATAAGATTGCTTGCTCCGGAAATGGATTTGATTTCAGGAGATGATGCTTTAACCGTTCCTATAATGGCTATCGGTGGAACAGGAGTTATTTCGGTATTATCCAACATCTGTCCTAAAGTTGTTGCGGATTTAGTTAATGCAATGTTGAAAAAAGATTTAGATAAAGCAAATGAAATTGCATTTAAATGGTTACCGTTAGTAAAAGCAATGTTTATAGAAACAAATCCTATTCCCGTAAAAGCAGCATTGGCTATGATGGGAATTTGTTCCGATGAAATGAGACTTCCTATGTGTTCGTTATCGGATGAGCATAAAGAAAGTTTAAGAAAAACATTAAAAAGTTTTAACTTAATATAAGAGATATAGACGGATAGAAAAAAGTTCTTTCTTCGCAGTTTCTTCTGTCCGTCTGTACATCAAAATTTTACTTAACAAAATTTTAAGGAGTTTATTGTGTCGAACATAATAGTTTGTGGTGCATGCGGCAGAATGGGTAGTGCAATAATAAATATGGCAAAACAAGATAAAGATTTTAATATAGTTGCGGGAACAGAAATAGATTCAAGCCCTGCAATAGGTAACAAAAATCCGCTGATAGTAAAATCAAGCGAAATAGAATCTGTAGTAAATGCAGGAGATATAATAATAGATTTTACCATTGCATCAAACACAATGAAGAATGTGGAAATTGCTCTTAAAAAAAATGCAAAGCTCGTTATAGGAACAACAGGTTTAACCGATGAAAATAAAGAAGTTTTGAAAAAAGCCGGAGAAAAAATATCAATAGTTTTTGCTCCGAATATGTCAACCGGAATCAATCTGTTACTTGATACGGTTGAAAATATAGCAAAGAAAATTCCAAACTATGATGTTGAAATAGTTGAAATTCATCATAACAAGAAAAAAGATTCTCCTTCGGGAACTGCAATAAGACTTGCTGAAGCTGTTGCTGCGGGGCATAACAAAAGTTTAAAAGAAGTTGGCATTTATGGAAGACACGGAACCCAAACCTTGAGAACTCCGGGAGAGATTGGAATTCATGCTGTCAGATGCGGAGATGTTTGCGGAGACCATACCGTATATTTTGCGGGTGAAGGCGAAGTGATAGAAGTATCTCATAAAGCAACATCGAGAGCATGTCTTGTGGCCGGCGCATTAAAAGCTGCAAAATGGCTTGCTGACAAACCGGCAGGTCTTTACGATATGAGAGATGTTTTAGATTTGAAATAAAATTAAATTTTTGAAAAAAGTTTTCACTCGTTAATTTATTGTAAAGATGTTTTATTTTTTATAGAATAAAAAAGCTATGAATATTATAAAAGATATTGATGAAATAGTAACTTTGGCACTTAAAGAAGATTGTGCATATAACGATGTTACCTCTAAAAGTTTAAATTTAGACGGTAAAAATGCATCGGCTGTTTTAATTTCAAAAGGTGACGGAATATTGTGTGGTGTTGATGCATTTAAGCATGTTCTTCTAAGACTTAGTAAAAATTTTAAATTTAAAGTTTTTAAAAAAGATGCCCAGACAGTAAAAAAAGGCGATGTTATATTAACCGTTAAAGGTCCTGCAGCACCATTGCTTGCAGGAGAAAGAACAGCCTTAAATTTTATTCAAAAACTTTCCGGTATAGCAACAACAACAAATAAATTCGTTAAAATTGTTAAAGGTTCCAAAGCCGGAATTTTCGATACAAGAAAAACCCTTCCCGGTTTTAGAAATGTTTCAAAGTATGCTGTCAGATGCGGCGGCGGGAAAAACCATAGAATGAATTTATCTGATATGGTATTGATAAAGGATAATCATTTAGCTTTAATAGACGATTTAACGTTGAAAGTTAAAGAAATAAGAAAAAGATATAAAAAACTAAAAGTTCTTATAGAATGTGAACATGAACAACATGTAAGAAATGCAATTGCTGCAAAAGCAGATATTATAATGCTTGATAACATGAAACAAAAAGATTTGGTAAAAATGGTTAAGCTTATAAGATCAAGTTCAACATCTACATATAAACCTTTAATAGAAATTTCAGGCGGAGTTAATTTTAAAACAATAAAAAATTATGCTAAGCTTGGAATAGAAAGAATATCGATAGGAATGATAACCCATTCCGCACCGTCTTTAGACATATCCTTGGAAGTTGATGTTCATAAATAGTAACGGATATAATCATGCCACATTTTTATGTTAATCCAAAAGATATAAAAGATGAAAGTTTTATTATAGAAAACGAACAATTTCATTATTTGTCTAATGTCCGAAGGTTTTCCGTCGGAGATGAAATAGACATATTTGACGGTTTAGGGAACTCGTATAAAGCGAGGATAGATATTATAGACAGAAAAAGTATGAAAGGTAAAATCCTTTCTTCAAAAACTTTTGTTTTGCCGAAAAAGAATATTTCCATATATACGGCAATTCCTAAAGGTGAAAGGTTTGATTGGCTTATAGAAAAAGCAGGTGAAATAGGTGTTACTAAAATAGTTCCCGTAATATATGTAAGAAGTGTTATAAAAGAGTTGTCCGATGCCAAATGCGACAGATATAAAAAAATATCAATAGGTGCAAGTTCTCAAAGTTGGCGAGCCGATGTTATGCCTGTATATAAGCCCGTAAAATTTAACGAAGTTGTGGAAAAAGCGGCTTCTCAAAGAAACACACTAAATGTTTTACCTTGGGAAAGTGAAGAGAAGAAAAATATTTTGGATTTGCTTAAAGAAAATAAAGAAATAAAGAATATAAATATTTTTATAGGTCCGGAAGGCGGCTTTGATAAAACCGAAATAGATATTGCATTACAAAACGGTTTTAATACTGTAACATTAGGGAAAAATATTTTAAGAGTTGAAACTGCTGCAATAGTTTCCGCAAGCATAGTAACAACAATTTGTAACTGATATAAAAAGCAAAGCTATGAAAAAGTTATTTATATATACTTTCGGTTGTAAAATAAATCAATATGAGAGTCAAATAATAAAAGAAAAATATTGTTCGAATTCATATGTTTATACGGGAGATTTCGAACAAGCGGATGTCATTATTATAAACTCCTGTTCAGTTACCGCTCATGCAGATAAACAATGTGAACAAATAATAAATAAATTTCATAAAAAAAACGAAAAATCAAAAATTATATTAACAGGTTGTTTTGCAAAGGTTTCAAAAGAAAAAATATTACAAAAATTTCCTTTTGTTGAAATCGTAATGAAAGAAGAAATGTTGAAAGACAACGAACAAAGAATAAAAACTTTTGATAATCATTCAAGAGCTTTTGTAAAAATTCAGGATGGTTGCAACAGTTTTTGTTCTTATTGTATAGTTCCTTATGCAAGAAACATAATGTGGTCCAAACCTGTAGATAAAATAATAGAAGAAATAGATAATTTAACCGATATCGGCTATAGTGAAATAGTTCTTACGGGAATACATATAGGCAAATATGATAAAGGAATTTCATATTTACTAAATCAAATATACAAAAATATAAATAAAAATTTCAGAATAAGATTGTCTTCAATAGAAATGAATGAAATAACCGATGAACTTATACGTATAATGAAAGCGGAACAAGAAAGATTTTGTCATCATTTACATATTCCTTTACAATCTGCTTCGGACACCGTTTTAAAGGATATGAACAGAAAATATTTGTCTAAAGATTTTTTAGATAAATTAAATTTACTGAAACAAAATTTCAAAGATATTTCAATAACAACCGATGTTATTTGCGGATTTCCAACCGAAACAGATAAAGATTTTGATATAACATACAATTTTTTAAAAGATAATGAATTTGCAAGATTACATGTCTTTCCTTTTTCACCCAGACAAGGAACAAAAGCTTATGAATTAAAACAAGTTTATAAAAACGGGCAAGCAAAGATAAGGACCGATAAATTATTGAATTTAAGTAAAGAATTGGAACAAAACTACTTTAAAAGATTTGTAGGTACTAAAAGAAAAGCGGTTTCTTTAAGGGGAAACAAAGCTTTAACCGATAACTACTTAACAATAGAAAATGTTGAAAAGCAAAACGGTATATTTGAAATTAAAGTTGGTTAGGAGTTTTTATTGTGATAAAGATATTAATACATGGTACAGGAACTGCAGGTAAACTTTTATATTTTGAAATGTTAAAAGATGAAAGATATGAGATTAGTGCTTTTGTTTGCGATGATAAATATTTTTCTTCAAAAGAATTCTTAGGTAAACCCTTATATAAAACATCGGAAATTGATAAGTATTTTTTACCTAAAACAATAAAAGTGATATCAACAGGTTCTTATTCTTCCTTAAGAGAAAGATATAATTCTTATTTGGAAATTAAGAAAAAAGGTTATAGTTTTATAAACTATATAAGTAAAAAAGCCATTGTTCAACCTGATATTGAAATTGGAGAAAATAATATAATCTATTCGGGTGTTTATTTGGATTTTTTTGGTAAACTCGGGGATTGTAATATCATTCGACCAAATACGTATATAGGTCATAATTTTGATATAGAAAGCGGTGTTTATATCGCACCGGGTTGTAATATAGCAGGGTATTCCGTTATAAAAGAATTATCTTTTATAGGAATAGGTTCAACCATTAAAGAAAGAATTTGTGTGGAAAAAGAAACGTTGATAGGAGCGGGAGCTTTACTTACAAAAAACACCGAACCTTATTCAAAATATATCGGTTCTCCTGCAAAAAAAATATCAGAACATAAAGATACGGGAGTTTTGTTATGAATGACGAAATTATAGTTAATTTTACACCGACCGGATTAATACCGACAAAAGAACAAACAAAATATGTTCCTATATCCAGTAATGAAATAGTTGAAGATGTTTTAGCCGCTTACGAGCAAGGCATTACAACTGTTCATTTACATGCAAGGCATGATGATGGCAGTTCTGCATATGAAGCAGAAATATACGCAGAAATAATAGAAAAAATAAGAAAATATACAAAAGAGCTTGTCATATGTGTTTCTTTAAGCGGCAGAAATGTTACGGAGTTTGAAAAAAGAGTTAGTCCTTTAAGTTTGACAGGTGATTTAAAGCCTGATATGGGAAGTTTGACTTTAAGTTCGTTGAATTTTAATAAACAGGCAAGTATCAATACTCCTCAAACAATAATTGATATGGCTGTTTTGATGAAAAAGTTATCGGTAAAACCGGAACTTGAAGTTTTTGATGTCGGTATGATTAATTATGCGAAGTATCTTTATAAAAAAGGTTATATAAAAGAACCGTTTTTTTTTAATCTGATACTTGGAAATATAGCTTGTGCTCAAGCTGATTTGTTGCATGCAGGTATGATGATTAACGATTTACCGGAAAAATCTTTTTTCACAATAGGCGGAATAGGTTTGAATCAATTAAAAATGAATTCTATAGGCATTTCTATCGGTGCAGGTGTACGGGTAGGGATTGAAGATAATATTTGGCTTGATCAAAATAAAACAAAACTTGCAAAAAATATAGATTTGATAAAGAGAATAAAAGTAATAGTCGAAGCTAATGAAAAGAAAATAATGAAACCTGCTACTTTCAGAAAATTATTAAATTTGAAAGAAGGTAATGGTAATTATGGAGAAAAATAGAGTAATAATTCCTTTTAATAAGCCATATTGTTGTTCAAATCCAATAAAAAATATAAGGTATTTGTTTGATAAAGGATTGTCTCTTGAGGGTGGAGGCTATTTCGCTAAAAAGTGTCAAAGACTATTAGAGGGGAAATATAATATAAAAAAAGTTTTATTGACAACGTCCTGTACATCCGCATTGGAAATGGCAGCTGTTTTAGCTGATATAAAACAAGGTGATGAAGTTATAATGCCGTCATATACTTTTGTTTCTACCGCAAATTCTGTCGTTTTAAGAGGGGCAAAGCCGGTATTTGTGGATATAAGTATTAAAGATTTGAATATTGATACTAATATTATAGAAAAAGCAATAACTAAAAGGACTAAAGCAATAATAGTTGTCCATTATTGCGGGATTTCTTGCAACATGGATAAAATAAATAAAATTGCCAAAAAATATAATTTGTTTGTTATAGAAGATGCTGCTCAAAGTGTAAATTCTTATTACAAAAATAAAGCAGCGGGTTCATTTGGAAATATAGGTGCAATAAGTTTCCATTCAACAAAGAATATACAATCAGGTGAATGCGGTGCTATTTATATTAATGATGAAAGGTTAATATCTCGAGCAGAAATTCTTTTGGAAAAAGGTACAAACAGAAAATCTTTCAAGGAAGGAATTGTAGATAAATATACTTGGGAAGACGTGGGATCTTCTTATTATCCAAACGATTTAACGGCCGCATTTTTATATTCGCAATTAAAATGTGTCGATTTTGTTACCCGTAAAAGGAAAAATATTTGGGAAAAATATCATAAGTTTTTTGAAAAATATGAAAGGAAATCAATATTAAGAAGACCTATAGTATCAAAGAATAATAATATAAATGCACATTTTTACTATATAATTTTGAATTCAAAAAAAGAAAGAGAAGATTTAAAATTTTATCTTAACAATAATGGTATTACGGCACAAACTCATTTTGTTCCGTTGCATTCATCTCCCTTTGGAAAGAAAGTTGGTAAAGTTTTTGGGAATATGGATGTAACAAATAAAGTATATGATTGTTTGTTAAGATTGCCAATATATTGCATGAAAAAGAAAGAAATATCATATGTTATCGATATGTTAAGACAATACTACAAAGGTTACTAATGTTTTCATCTGTCATTAATATTATAAGAAGTAAAATAAAAAAATTTTGTTCAAGAAAAATTATTATAAAAAGCAAATATGTACATTTCTTGCCAAATGATATATTTTCACTGCCGTTTATATGTTTTATGAATGAACATTTTAATCATTATGATCAATGTTTTGTATATTTATTACCGGAGAAGGATAAGGAAAAGCAATTTGCTATTCCTAAAAATCTAAAGAATGTATTTGTTATAAATAACTTGAGAACATTACGTTTGGATTTGAGTAAAATAAGCAAAATATACATTCATAGTTTAGGGAGAAAACAAATAATTTCGTATCTGTATAAAAACAAGGACTTATTAAAGTTTTGTTATTGGATAATATGGGGACATGATTTATATGACAGTTTAAAAGTAAAATATATAAAAGATAAAATTTGCGGATATACTAAAAAAGACAGATATGTGAAAAGTAATGTTAGAGCGGTTATTACAACTTTTGATAAAGAAAAATACAAAGAAAAATATAATGATGATAAAAAAATTATAGAATTACCTTTTTATCCGAACATAATAAATCAAAATTTATTCGATAGCATTAAAATTGAAAAGACGAAATGTAAAACGATTCAAATAAACAATTCTGCCGATAAATCTACATTGGAAATGTTGGATGTGTTAGGGAAGTTTAAAAACGAAGATATAAAAATAGTAACAATATTATCTTATGGACAGACTAAATATAATGATGAAATATTAAAAAAAGGGAAAAATATATTCGGAGAAAAATTTTCTGCAATAATGAAGTATATGCCAATACAAGAATATGCTAAACATTTAAAACTTGTAGATGTTTTGATTTTGAATCAAAGAAGACAACAAGGTGTTGGAAATGTAAGAGCAAACTTATATCTTAAAAATAAAATTTACATTAGAAGAGAAGTTACAACGTATAAAGGTCTTTTGTCGAAAGGATTTAAGATTTTCGATACAAATCAGATAAAAGGTACGAATTTTGTAGATTTTATTGGAATGAGTGAATTCGATAAAGAAGAAAACAGAAAATTGTTTTTCAAGTTTTTTAGTGATACCGCTATAATCAAATCTTGGGAAACTTTTTATAATGCCTAAAAAATATCAAAAGCCGAAAATATTGTAAAGTTGACAATAAAATTATATTTTTATAACATTTTCCTTGTATTTATGTAAGAAAAAATAAGCGAGACTTATTTTAATATCAAATTGGAGGCAGTTAAAATGTCAGTAAAAGTTGCAATTAACGGATTTGGAAGAATTGGAAGATTAGCATTCAGACAAATGTTTGGTGCAAAAGGATACGAAGTTGTTGCTATCAACGATTTGACAAGTCCTAAGATGTTAGCTCATTTGTTGAAGTATGATTCAGCTCAAGGCGGATATTGCGGTAAATTCGGTGAAAACCTTCACACAGTATCTTATAAAGAAGCTGTATTAGCAGAAGACGGGAAAACAGTTAAAGAATTCGGTTCAATAACTGTTGATGGAAAAGAAATTACAATCTATGCAATTCCTAAAGCAAATGAATTACCTTGGGGAAAATTAGGTGTTGATGTTGTTTTGGAATGTACAGGTTTCTATACATCAAAAGCAAAAGCACAAGCTCACATTGATGCAGGTGCTAAAAAAGTTGTTATTTCTGCTCCTGCAGGAAACGATTTACCTACAATCGTTTACAATGTAAACCACAAAATATTGAAAAAAGAAGACAAAATCATATCAGCAGCTTCTTGTACAACAAACTGCTTGGCACCTATGACAAAAGCTTTGAATGATTATGCTCCTATTCAATCCGGAATCATGACAACAGTTCATGCTTATACCGGAGACCAAATGATTCTTGATGGTCCGCAAAGAAAAGGTGATGTTCAAAGAGCAAGAGGCGGAGCAATCAACATTGTTCCTAATTCAACAGGTGCTGCAAAAGCTATCGGTTTAGTTATTCCTGAATTGAACGGAAAATTAATCGGTGCTGCACAAAGAGTTCCTACAGCAACAGGTTCAACAACAATTCTTCATGCGGTTGTTAAAGGAAAAGACGTTACAGTTGAAGGAATCAATGCAGCTATGAAAGCTCAAGCAAACGAATCATTCGGATATACAGAAGAAAAATTAGTTTCTTCCGACATTATCGGTATGAAATTCGGTTCATTATTTGATGCTAACCAAACAATGGTTGCAAAAATTGATGACGATACATATCAAGTTCAAGTTGTTTCTTGGTACGATAACGAAAACAGCTATACAAGCCAAATGGTTAGAACAATTAAGTTTTTTGCAGAATTGAACTAATAAAATTTGGTTTAGCTTAAATAGTCTTAATTTATATTGGGTTCAGTCTGATTATATTTAATTGGCTGAACCCAATCTTCATAAGAGGAGAATACAATGTTAAACAAAAAAACTGTAGACGATTTAAAAGACATTGCCGGAAAAAAAGTTTTGGTAAGATGTGATTTTAATGTTCCTTTAAAACAAGGCGTTATTCAAAACTATAAGAGAATAGATGCCGCTCTTCCTACAATAAAGAAATTGTTGGAACAAAAAGCAAAAGTTATTCTTTGTTCTCACATGGGAAAACCTAAAGGTGAACCGTTACCTGAACTTTCTCTTGCTCCTGTAGCAGTTGCATTAAGTGAAAGATTAGGTGTAACCGTAAAATTTGCTGATGATCCTAAAGTTACAAGCGATTCAACAAAACAAATGGCAAAAGATTTGAAAGAAGGGGAAGTTTTACTTCTTCAAAATACAAGATATAGAAAAGAAGAAACAAAGTTGGAAAAAGATGAAACTGCTATAAAGTTTGCAGAAGAATTGGCAGCACTTTGCGACAATGAAATATTTGTTAACGATGCATTTGGAACAGCTCACAGAGCACATTGTTCAAATGTAGGTGTTACAAAATTTGTTAAAGAATCTGCGGCAGGATACTTGGTAGAAAAAGAAATTAAGTTTTTGGGTGACGCATTGAATGCTCCCGTAAAACCTTTCTTGGCTATCCTCGGCGGTGCAAAAGTTTCCGATAAAATAAATGTTATTGAAAATCTTTTAGGTAAAGTAGATGCTATTATAATCGGTGGAGCAATGGCATATACTTTCTTGAAAGCACAAGGATATAAAACAGGAAAATCTTTAGTTGAAGAAGATAAACTTGATTTGGCAAAAAGTTTATTGAAAAAAGCTCAAGATAAAGGTGTAAAATTCTTGTTGCCTATAGATCATGTTATAGCAACAGCAGTAGATTTTGAAAAGAAAGAAGTTCCTGCCGGTGCAACAGTAAAAAATACCGACGGACTTGATATTGAAGACGGATTTATGGGTGTAGATGCAGGACCTAAATCAATAGAAAAATTCAGCGAGATAGTAAAATCCGCAAAAACAATAGTTTGGAACGGACCGTTGGGAATATTCGAAGTTCCTGAATTTTCTAAAGGAACAGTTGAAATTGCAAAATTAGTTGCAGCTGCAACAGATAACGGCGCAATATCAGTTGTTGGCGGTGGAGATTCTGTATCTGCAGTTAAAAAAGCAGGAGTAGATAAAAGAATTTCTCATGTGTCTACCGGCGGTGGAGCATCTTTGGAATTTTTGGAAGGAAAAGATTTGCCGGGTATAGCAGCATTGCCAACAAAATAAAAATTTTGAACAATTTATCCTGCACAAAAATGAAAATTGTGCAGGATAAAAAAAGTACTTGCAAAAAATAAAATTTTTTGATAGAATAAAACAATTATGATACTTTATTACATTGTAGTAACATTACATTTTATAGTTTGTGCAGCATTGATCATTATAGTTCTTCTCCAAGCAGGAAAGAGCGGCGGAATGGCCGGTATTTTCGGCGGCGGAGGATCTGATCAAATATTTAGTGCTCCCAGCGGAATGGCATTTATAAAAAAAGTGACTGTAGCTTGTGCCGTAGTTTTTATGGTAACATCGCTTACATTAACTTTGATGACTTCAAGGTTGAGCATGAAATCGGTTATAGATCAGGTTTCAAATATACCTATAGCTGCTACTCAGCAGCCTAATGAGTAATAGTTAGGGGAATTGCTGGGGTGGCGGAACTGGCATACGCGCACGCTTGAGGTGCGTGTCCTTAACCGGGTACGGGTTCAATTCCCGTCCCCAGCATATTAAAGGAAAAATGCGGGCATAGCTCAGTGGTAGAGCGTCTCGTTGCCAACGAGAATGTCGTGGGTTCAAGTCCCATTGCCCGCTCTTAAATATAAAATCAAAATTCAGTCGCAAGACTGAATTTTTTTTTGTCTGAAAAGAACAAGAGTAAAAAACATCTTCAATTTTTATATAATATAAAGATTAGAGGAAAACAAAAGTGTCTAAAAAAAATATATTAATATTGGATAATAGTGTTCCTGCCTACGATATGTCTGCCGGTTATAGGACGGCAGATATGTATATTGATATTTTTTTGGATTTGGGTTTAAATGTAACACTGTTTCCTTTAGATTTTTTGAAAACAGAACCATATTATTCATATTACAAAAACAAATCGGTTGAAATTCTTGCAGGAGAACAATTCAAAAAAAATCATAAAAAATGGATAAAAGAAAACGGTAAAAATATAGATTTTATTCTTTTAAATACTCCAAGAGCAATTCGTTATATCAATTTATTAAAAAAATATACAAATGCAACGATTATTTATCACGGCAGGGATATGCATTTTGTAAGGTTATACGAACTTTTTAAAATTAATAAATCTTTTAAAAGTTTATTTCAATCCGCGATTTTTTATTTTATTGAAAAATATCTGTATAAAAAATCAGATGTTTTTCTTTCCGTAAGTTTAAAAGAAGTAAAAAAGATAAAAGAAATTGTTCCTGAAATTAAAGCTTACTATCACCCTGTTTTTTATTACAAGAAATTTAATGAACCGATAATAGATTTTAGCAATAGAAATAATTTATTGTTTGTAGGAGCAAAACACTGGCCTAATATAGATGCAATAAAATGGTTCGGTAATGAAATAATGCCAATAGTAAACAAAAGTAATCGAGATATAAAACTTATTGTGGTTGGAAATTTACCGGAAAACTTACAAGAACAAATAAAAAATAACAGCATTATTTTTACAGGGAAAATCTCGGAAGAAAAATTAGAAAAATTATATAAAAATGTTAAGCTTGTCGTTATACCTCTTCGTTTTGGTGCAGGTGTAAAAGGGAAAACAATAGAGGCTATGTATTATGGGTTACCGATAGTGGCAACATCGTTTGCTTTAGAAGGCTTACCGGGTAATGTAGAAAAAATAATTAAACCTATAGATAATGCAAATGATTTTGCAAATAAAGTATTAGAAATATATAACGATGATGAATATAATTATGAAATTTCTAAAAATTTTAATGAATATATAAAAAAATATTTTTCTTACGAACAAGCTTTATCGGTTATTAGAAAAATTTTAGAGTAATTTTTATGAGAATATTTAAATTATTTTTTGAAATACTAATAGATTTTTTTGCATCTATGTTTCCTATACAACAAAATAAAGATGAAAAAAAATTTTTAATTCTAAATTATTGGCATCTTGGTGATTATATAATGCTGCTTGAAGCGTATAAAGAAATTCGAAAATATTTTCCTAAACACAAAATATTTTTTTTATCAAATTTAGAAATTGCCAAAGAAAATAAAAATTTTGATGAAATTATTGATATTAAATTATCATCTTTTTTTTCTGAATTTGGAATGAACATTAGAAATATAATTTACAGATTTAATATGTTTAGAAAAATAAATATCAAATATGATTACATCTTTAATCTTGAAAGACATGGTAATGATTTAACAACTTTAATGATAAACTTAAAATCCAATAATAAAATAGGGTATGAACAAGAATACATAGGGCTCAAAAAACAAATATGGAAAATCTTTTCTAAAGTATATACACAAAAAGTAAATTCAAAAATATTGCATAATACATTATCAATGAAATACTTGTTCTCGCAAACTATTCCGGAATATAAGATACAAGAAGATAACTATTATTTGCCTAAATTAGATAGTGCCAATATAGAGCAATATAATTCGTTGACGGATAAAAAATATTATGTCATTTGCTTAGGTTCTGCAGATAAATTTAGAAATTGGGAAATTGAAAAATTCATAGCTTTTTCCGAAAAATCTGTAACAAAAGCAGAAAATATTGTTTTGGTCGGTTCAAAAGAGGAAAAATTTTCAGGAGAAACTTTTGTATCAAAATATAAAGGCAATAAAAATATTATTAATTTAATAGGAAAAACAAATTTAAAAGAGTTGGTTTCCGTTATGAAATATGCCAAATTTTATATGGGTAATGATACAGGTACTACACATTTGGCAATAAGTCTAAAAATACCATCAATAGCTATAGTGTGTGGAGCAAATTTTAATTGTTGTTTGCCATATTTTGAAGATAATAAACAAAATTTACAATATTTTAATAATATTTCTGTTTATAAGAAAATGGATTGTTTTTTGTGTTGGTATAAGTGTAAATATTTAAACAGTATTTCTAAAAATTATAAATGTTTGGAAGAAATTACAGAACAGGATGTTTTGGATCAATTTAATATTTTAAAAGGACATTGTAGTATTGAATGAATATGAAAGGAAATAAGGAAAAAATAGTATTATATGCTCCCGTATATTTGGGGGATTTTATTTGGTTTACATCAGCATTGGATTTAATATACAGTTACGATAAGAATATTAAAGTTTCTTTGATAATATTTGAAGAACATAAAAAATTGATATCGGCAGATAGATTCAATATCGATAAAATAATAACAATCAATAAAAAAATTTTTTTACATAAAAATAAATTCATTCGATATATATATAAGTTATTTTGGTTAATAGACATTCCTAAAATCATAAAATTTTACAATTACAATCTAATATTTTTTACAATACCGCCTAAAATATTTATAAAAATATTTTCAAAGGTATATATGTTTAAAAATATTATTTCTTTGGATTCTGTTTTTCAAGGCAGTAAAATAGAAAAAAAAGACTACAAATATTTTTCAAAGATTATTGATACTACAAAATTTAAAGATTCTCATTTTATTATAAGATTTCAAACATTAATTCGGTCACTATTTCCTACCTATAATATGGCAATACCTACATTACCTTATACAAAATATTTAGGAAATGAAATAAAATCATTGATAGGAGAAACAAAACAGTATAAGGTAGCTTTATGTACACGAGGTTCTGCAGATTGGAAGTTCTTGAATATAGATTTTCTGAAAGAAGTGATATCGCAAATAGATGATATTTATGATGCAACTTTTTTTGTTATAGGTTCGGGTGATTTCAAATTCGATGACACAGATAAATTAAAAAAACTTTTACCAAATAAAGATATTAGGAGTGTATATAATAAAACGTCTTTGTTGGAATTGACTGAATTCATGAAAAATATGGATTTGTTAATATCGATAGATACCGGAGTTGTTCATATAGCAGCGGCTGTCAATACTCCCGTTATATCATTATGTGGTCCGACATTACCTACACATTCCGCACCTGTTTACCATAAAGGAGTATCTTTGTACTCCGGGAGATCTTGTTCTCCTTGTGATATTCAAATTAATACAAATAACAAAATATGTAACGATATGAAATGTTTAAGAGATATTACTGCGGATATTGTATTAAAAAATGTAAAAGAGTTATTAAATGAACGAATATAAAAAACAAGTGTCTATAATAATAGTAAATTATAATACTAAAGATCTGACAAAGAAATCAATACAGTCTGTTCTTGATAAGACTGAAGGTATAGAATATGAAATTATTATTGTTGACAATGATTCACAAGACGGTTCACTAGAGGATTTAAAGAAAAATTTTCAAAATAAAATAACGATAATCCAGTCAAAAAAAAATCTTGGTTTTGGAAGAGCAAATAATTTAGGAATAAAGTATGCCACAGGCAAATATATATTTCTATTAAATTCCGATACTGAATTAATAAACAATGCGATAAAAATATTTTATGATTATATGGAACAAAATGAACAAGTTGGGGTATGTGGTGGAAATCTTTATGATGCTAACTATAAACCGGAACATTCGTATAGATTATTCAAAGACAATCTGTTTTCATATTTTTTATATAACTATTTGTATCTTTTTCATTATTATTTAATATATAAAATTACTAAAAAAAAGAGGAACTATTTAGAGTTTAATTATTCTAACAAAGTAGTAGATGTTGGATTTATTACAGGTGCGGATATGTTTATAAGAAAAAACGTTCTTAGTAAGTCAGGTTTATTTGACGAAAATATCTTCATGTATGGAGAAGATAGTGATTTGAATTTTAGAATTAGAAATTTGGGTTATTCAATAAAATCAATTCCGCAAGCAAAAATTTTTCATTATGGATCAAAAAGTTTAAAAAATGTAACAAAAATGTATGACATATGGTTGACAGGTACATATTACTTTTATTTTAAGCATTTTAAAAGAAAGACATGTTTTATTTATTTTGACATGAAATTAAATTTGATACGAATTGCGATAACATCTTTATTATTATTTAATATAAATAAAGCTAAATTATATTTTAATATGGCTGCAATAAATAAAGAGAAGTATTTGGAACAAAAAAAATTTTTTCTACGAAATGAAGAATAGTATTTTATTTAATTTTTAATATTAATATTATTGTATTTTGTTAGTTAAACAGCATATATTTTATTGCCGTTTTAAACCATTTCATAAAGTATTCTGTTTTCCAATTTGCTTTTTCATAATTTCAAAGATAAAATATAAAAATGAGTAACATTTTTGCAGGCAATTTATTTTTACTGTTAAAACAACAATCAATCTTTTCTTTTGAAGATATAAAATCTTTTCAAATTAAAATAACGGATGAATTTTTAAAAGAAAACTGTATAAACTATTTTAACTGGTTCAAAGATAATTATAATTGTTTGGAATATTTTTATAATTTGTTGGGAGATGAAAAAGAAAAGCAATTATATTTACAAATGATAGTTTCAAAACTTTTGGGTTTTGTGTATGTAACAGAACAAGAAAAAGAAAAATATATTCATTCTCGTGATGTTTTCGATAATTTACTTATAGACAATTCAATAAAACAATTACAATCCGTTACAAGAAAACTGAAATTTTATGATTTATCAAAACTCGGCTTTGGTATAAAATTATATGGCGCAAGAGCATTGCTTGATAAACTTATAATTCATAAACAATATAGTCATCAAAATTGTAAAATAGAAAAAAATGATTTTGTTATTGATGCCGGTGGATGTTGGGGAGATACTTCATTACTGTTTTCTTCAATAGTTGGTAATAACGGCAAAGTTTTTGCGTTCGAATTTTTTGAAGATAACTTAAATATATTGAAAGAAAATTTTTCTTATAATAAACAGCTTGCCGAAAATATTGTTTTAACGGAACGACCTTTATACGATAAAACAGATGAAATTTTATATTTGAATCATGCCTGTGCCGACATTACAACATTAACCGAAACAAAAAACAATCAAAAACAGTATAAAACCATATCGATAGACGATTTTGTAGAAAAAAACAAAATAGAAAAGTTGGATTTCATTAAAATGGATATAGAAGGTTGTGAATTAAAGGCATTATACGGCGCATTAAACACATTAAAAAAATATAAACCGAAACTGGCAATAGCTGCATATCATAAATATGAAGATTATTACGAAATACCGAGATTTTTAAATGAACTAAATTTAGGATATAAATTTTATTTTGCTAACTATACTTTAGGTTTTACCGATACTGTTATTTATGCAAAATAAATTTGCTATAATATAAAAATGTTATTAAATTTTAAATATATAAGAAATAATGAAGAACTTCTAACTTATTTAAAATATGCCGACAATTATTTTGAAAGCATAGGTTATAAGGAGCATGGTTTGTCGCATGCTTTGTTTACTGCAGAAAGAGCTGCCGATGTTTTAAGACAACTCGGATATACAGCAAGAATACAGGAACTTGCAAAAATTGCAGGCTTCCTGCACGATATAGGTAATCTCGTAGGAAGAACCGATCACCCTCAAAGCGGTGCGATTATAGCAATGCATATTTTAAGTAAAATGGATATTCCGGAAGAAAGATACAATAGTGATATTTTTGAAGTCTTCGGTGCAATAGGCAGTCATGAAGATAAGAATATGACTCCTCCGACGGAAATTGCCGCGGCGGTTGTTTTGGGTGACAAAACCGATGTTAGATGTCAAAGACTGAGAAACAAAGAACAAAAATTTAAAGATGTTCATTCAAAAGTTATAGCGGCTTGTAATAATACCGAATTAAAAATTAATAAAGATAAAAAAGAAGTTTCATTAGAGCTGGATATTAATACGGAAATTTGTTCCATAATGGAATATTTTGAAATATTTACTCAAAGAACAATATATTGCAGTAAAGCATGCAGCGTTTTAAATTGCAGTTTTTCTTTATATATCAACGGGGATAGGTTTTTATAATGCAGTGCGGTTCTTTCCAATTATTAAAAAAGTCAAGCAAATGTGGTGCGAGACTTGGAAAATTATATACAACAAGAGGCATAATAGATACACCGGTATTTATGCCTGTAGGTACTCAAGGTTCCGTAAAATCGGTTTCTACGGAACAATTAATACAATCTAAAGCTCAAATAATACTTGCAAATTCTTACCATATATATTTAAGACCGGGACTTGATATAATCAAAAAAGCCGGCGGAATACAAAAATTTAATTCTTGGAACAGGCCTATGCTTACCGATTCCGGCGGTTTCCAAATATTTTCTCTTAACGATTTCAGAAAAATAAAAGAAGAAGGTGCGGAATTTAAATCTCATATAGACGGTTCAAAACATTTTATATCACCGGAAATATCAATGCAGATACAAAAAACTATTGGAGCTGATATTATAATGTGTTTTGATGAATGTACTCCGTATCCTTCAACTTATGAGTATGCAAAAAATTCCATGCTTATGAGTTTGAATTGGGCAAAAAGATGTAAAACGGAATTTTACAAAGATGATGCATGTAATACACAGGCATTATTCGGTATTGTTCAAGGTTCTGTTTATAAAGATTTAAGAAAAGAAAGTGCTTTAAGAATGCAGGATATAGATTTTGTCGGATATGCTATAGGCGGAGTGTCGGTAGGAGAATCGAAAGAAGAAATGTTGGATGTTATAGAAAATACGGTTCCGTTCTTACCGGAAAACAAGGCAAGATATCTTATGGGAGTAGGAATGCCTGAAGATATTTGGGACGGAATTGAAAGAGGAATAGATATGTTTGATTGTGTAATTCCTACAAGAAACGGAAGAAACGGGCAGGCATTTACAACTTACGGTAAAATAAATATAAAAAACGGTGAATATAAAGATAAATTCGAGCCGTTGGATCCGGAATGTGATTGTCAAACTTGTAAAGGATACACTAAGGCATATTTAAACCATTTGTTCCGTTCACAAGAGATATTGGCACTTACTTTGTTATCTTTACATAATATTAATTTTATGTTAAAATTAACAGATAAAATTAGAAAAGCTTTGGTGGAAGATACTTTTTTAGAAACTAAACAAGAATTCTTCAGAAAATATTATTCGAACAAAAAATCCAACAGCTGAAATATGGAGTTAGAAAAATGTTAAAATTTAACGTTTTGGTGTTAGTGAGTTTATTTTTATCTCAAAATATATATGCAGACGGTACGACGGCACCTGCAGCATCACCCGCAGGCGCTTTCGGTGGTTTAATGCCGTTATTAATAATTTTTGTTTTTTTCTATTTGTTTTTAATAAGACCTCAACAAAAACAGAGAAAAGAA
>JAEEGG010011765.1_pt1 | contig 18990 bp, 16 predicted proteins | sample 9134161 | NCBI WGS metagenome assembly JAEEGG01 (sample SAMN16246543, study PRJNA631951) | gut metagenome | biome: gut microbiome; feature: rumen; material: CR-attached | host: Bos | place: Iran: Karaj | collected 2018-10 | reverse complement strand
GGCTAGAACAGAAATCTTGAACGCTTTTGGCATCTATGGATTGTCTGATAATATCATGAACGAAGACCCCATGGAATATACGGCATTGATTTATGCGTTATCCGTTGTCTTGCCTACGTATGACCATAAAGGGATATATCCTGAAAGCTTGATATTTGGAGGTGAACCTCTCGAAATGCTTTTTGACGCTATTGCCGAGCATGGCTCGTTCCACAATATTGATGCATCTGTGGATTCGGGTTTCGTGGACATCGTTAACGCCAATATCAGCCTTGTGCAACTTACCTTAGCTACCCCGTATGAATACTTCGAACAAACTGGAGAAGAAGGAGTTCGTTTTTACAGGACAGAACAACGTGTGGTAGAATATTTTGCAAATATGCTGTCTGTTGTATTTGGTATTGGACGCTGCGACCAAGCTCGCGAAGGAGAAACTTTCAACGCACCTAAACCAGATTATCATCAATCCTGTATTGCAGATTACGGCTTGGTTTGCCGCTCAGGAAGCTGGCGGATAACGATGGTCGAAAAGGAACATACCGAAGGAACGATGACAGATGCGCGCGATGGACGACTTTACAAGACGGTTACGATTAATGTGGGCGGAGCGCAGCAAACTTGGATGGCAGAAAATCTGAGATTCGATGCACAAGAAGGTTCGTCGTGTAATGAAAAATGGAGCATAGTCGAAGGCTGCTACTATTCGAACGAAGCTTTGATGGATAACGTGTGTCCTGATGGATGGAGAGTGCCTAAATCAACCGATTGGGAGACACTCTTGTCATCTGTACGAGATTATTATGCCGTTCCCGAAGGCACCGTGCAGTTTTACCTGTTTGACATGGCGGATTTAGGAAATCCCGTGGGTTTTGGATTGAAGGTACAAGTTGGTTCTTATACAACAAGATTGGCAATAGATCCGGATGAAGACATTGGAGAAACGGACGTCAAAAACAGCGTCTATTTATCTCTAGTGGAGGGATATGGATTTTCAGAGTCCTCAGAAAGGCTGCCGGTCCGCTGCATAAAAGAATAAATGCTCAAAATGTAATGCCATTGTTGCTTAGGAGGAAAAGGGAAGACGGGCTTCGGCCCGCCTTTCCTTTTTTGCGCTGTCATCCCGGCCTTGTGCCGGGATCGGCGTTTTTGTTTTGCTTTGTCATCTTGAGCGAAGTCGAAGGATCTAGTAAGGTTTTGTAATTATGGATTATTAACTTTATTTGTATTATGTATATATGCTAAAATTTTTAATGAATGATAAAAATTGCTTAAATTTTACTAAAAACACTAAAAATTTATGATGAAACTATTGACTTTTTGAAATTTGTGATTTATATTTGGTTCTGTAAACGGCACGGACCTGTAAGTCGAGATGCTGTTTACGTTAGGAGGAAACAATGAAAGATATACTAGAATACACTAGTTATCGTCAGTATATTGCTGATTACTATGCCGACAAAAAGGCGAAATCCGCATTCACTTGGCAGGAATTCACGCGAGCGGCGGGATTCTCTTCGCCAGTTCATCTGAAGTATGCGAGCGAAGGCAAGCTCAACTTGAGCGATGCGGCCGCGCTGCGCGTGGCGCAGGCCATGCATCTTGCCGGCTACGAACAAGATTACTTTTGCGAAATGGTCAGGTTTGACAACGCAAAAACGGATGCCGAGAAAAAAGATGCTTTTGGCAAAATGCTTTCAATTGCAGATTCTGTCAAGGCGAAAATCATCGAAGGCGATTCATTCCGCTATTTTGAAAGCTGGAAAAATCCGGTGCTCCGTGAACTTGCCCCTGCGATGCCCGGTGCAAAGCCGCTTGCGCTTGCACGTGCCTGCCGCCCCGAAATTACGGCCGCCGAAGTGACTGAAACGTTGAATTTTCTCGTCAAGGCGGGCTTGCTCCAAAAAGATAAAGACGGAAATTACAAGCAGACCGAAAGAGGCGTGACAACGGGACCGATGGAAGTGACTCCGATTGCAGTTCGCGAAATGCACCGCCAGATGGGCGAGTTTGCTTTGGATGCCATAGAGGGCGTCGCTCAAGATGAACGCCATTTCTCTGGTCTTACGCTCGGTATCACGCGCGATGCCTACGAAAAAATTGTTCAGGAAACTGCTGAATTCCGCAAGAGGGTTATTACGATTGCGACGCAAGATAGCGGTATGGACGAAGTCTACCGTTTAAATGTGCAGTTCTTTCCGATGACAAACAAAAGTATTAATAAAAAAGGTTAGGAGGAAACATGAATTACTCTAAATTCAGCGGGCTGGTTGCCTGCAAAATGGCTATGCTGCTGGCCTTTATGTTTGCGGCTTGTTCTGATGAACCTAGCGTTTCTCCGCTTGCGCAAGACGGCGGCTACACGGAAGAACAAGGTGTCTATGCCTTGGTGGGTCGCGTGGGCGATGTGGTTCCCAGAGTGATGGACTTGAAAGGGCATGATTCGGTGCCCGAAAGTAATGACGGTTATTTGAATGCTGCAAAAGGAACGGTCGTGATTATTCAAGAATTGGACCCGCTTACGCTTGATCCAACGGGGCGTACTTTTACGGATACAATTGATAATGATGAAGGTCGGTTTGAATTGCTGGATTCGTCTTTGGCAAGCCCGTGTGTGTTAATTGGAATTCAAGATTCTTGCATTGCGTTTGATTGTCATGAACGTGGTGTTTGGGGGTCTTCGTCATATCCTGAATTTCGTGATGTTCCGTGTGATTATGACGCTTTGATCGCTGAAGATTCCTCTTGGGCGGCGGCTTTGCCCTCTAGCTGTGGGGTTTTGGATTCCACGATGTATCCTGTACCTTTGAATGCTGTTGTCGATGTGCGAAAAAATCGTGAAATTAGCATTAATTCGTTAACTTATATGAAAACTCCGCTGTTGAAAAAATATTTCGCAGAGGGGATGTCTTTTGATGATGCCAGTAAAAAAGCAGAAAGTGAAATTCTTGGAAATTATGGTGTCTATGAAGATTTAGGAAGCTTTGAAGATGCTAAGAGCGTTAGGGGCGAATTGTCTTATGTAATAAAAATGATGGGCGATATAGTCCGTTGGGAATCTGGAATTATAGACGATTTGCCGTATAATATTGAATATTATTATTATGGCGTTTCTCCTGCTATGGTTGCCGCTTTGGGTTCTGCTGCGGAAAAGACGTATGAGAATACGGTCAAAACTCTTGTGTACGAAATAGGCTATTACGCGCGTTTGCGTGATATTGGTCGATGCACGGACTCTCGAGAGAACGATACAAGCCGTATTGATAGAGCTTCGATTGTATGCCATTCGGGTAAATGGGTGCCGGGAAAAAAGAAAGTCGATTATACAACGGGTTCTATGGTTGATGATCGAGATGGCAAAACTTATAAGACTGTGACGTATAATTGGGGTAACGTTACGCAAACTTGGATGGCTGAGAATCTCAATTTTGTTGATAGTGTTTCTGCAAACGTCAATGGTGTTGCGAATAATTTGCCGGGGAATACGAGATGCTGGAATGGAGACCCGTCATGTGAATTGTTTGGACGCTTTTATACGTGGCGCGCTGCGGTAAACGTGGATTGGGCTTCCTTGGCGATGACGTCTGTTGTGCTTGATTTTGTGGAGGTTGATGGAAATACGGTAGATTCTTTGAAAGAAGTACTTGTTGAAGAAGCTTGCTTGCCTGAAAGATTTTATGAAACTGAAGGAATATTCTATCATAAATATCCTGGAGATTTCCGTGATGGTCCGGACGTTGCGTATGAATATTGTTCGCAAAAATCGTCTACGGGTGAATGCTTGTATCTTGATACGGCTGCTAATGTTTATGAGTATTGCTCTAGACGATATTGGAGGGGATGCCGTATGGATTTGTCTGGTTTGGTTACTCCATCGAAGCCAGCAAATCATCAGGGTGTGTGCCCAGATGGATGGAGGATTCCTAATAAGGAAGATTGGAATATCTTGTCTGAAAAAATCAAAAGTTTAGGTGCGGCGCTTGATGATGAAGGAAGTGGTTTTGCTTTTGTGAAACCGAGGACGAGGAATCGTGTTGAATCGAATGGACCGGAGTGGAATCTTGATGTTGGAACCGTCCTTGACGGGGCTAGGTTTGCTTCGATTCCTGATGCGGAAATTCCTGTAGGAGGACCGTCACTATACTACTATATCGCAAATGGCTTTGTGCCAGATTGGGATGAAAATGGAAATGTTCCTTTTTATGCTCCGAACACGGAGGTTGTTGTCCGCTGTATCAAAAATTGATTCTTCCGACGTAACATGGGCGATTTTTGTTGGGAGAGACAATAAGGTGAGGAGGAAAAGGGAAGACGGGCTTCGGCCCGCCTTCTTTTTTTTCTTTTATTTGATTATTTTGTTTATATCCTTGAAATTGATGGATTTTTATAGAATATTTGTAAAAATGCCTAAATTTATTTAAAAACGTGAATTATTTATCATAAAACTATTGACTTTTTAAATTTTGTAGGTTATATTTCAAATTGGAAACAACACGGGTCTTCGGACCAAGAGGCTGTTTTGTTTGGAGGAAACAATGAAGGATGTACTAGAGTACACAAACTATCACCAATACATTGCGGATTATTACGCCGAGAAAAAGGCGAAATCCTCGTTTACTTGGCAAACTTTTACGCGAGCGGCTGGTTTTTCGTCGCCTGTGTTCCTTAAATACGTGAGCGAAGGCCGCTCTAACTTGAGCGAAGAAACTGCAGGGCAAGTTGCGTTCGCGATGGGGCTTGTAAATTACGAGCTGGATTATTTTTGCGAAATGGTCAAGTTCGACCATGCCAAAACGGACGAAGAGAAAAAGTCCATTTTCAACAAAATGCTTGCCATCGCCGACATCCACAAGGTGAGAATCCTTGAGGGTGATTCCTTCCGCTATTTCGATAGCTGGAAAAATCCGGTGCTCCGTGAACTAGCTCCAGCCATGCCGGGGGCAAAACCGCTTGCGCTTGCTAAAGCTTGCCGACCGGATATTACCGCCGCCGAAGTCAGCGAATCGCTGAGCTTTCTGGTCAAGGCGAATTTGCTGCAAAAAGACGAAAATGGCAATTACGTACAGACTGAAAAATCCGTAACGACAGGACCAATGGATGTGACTCCTGTGGCGGTTCGCGGGATGCATCGCAAGATGGGTGAGTTTGCTCTTGATGCTATTGAAGGTGTGCCGCAAGATGAACGCCATTTTTCTGGCCTCACGCTCGGTATCACGCAATCTGCCTACGATGAAATTGTTGAAGAAATCGCCGCATTTCGCAAACGCATCATAGCGATTGCCACGCGCGATGACGAAACAGACGAGGTTTACCGACTGAACGTTCAGTTCTTTCCGTTGACAAAAAAGAGTGTTAAAAAGGGTTAGGAGGATATCATGTTTTTAAATAAAATAAACATTGCCATCGCTACGTTGTTTGCTGTAGCGCTTGCCGGTTGTTCTTTGGGCGGTTCCACCGAAGAAACTTGCGATTTAGGCGAATCATCTGAGGAACCAGGCATCCAGGCGTTGCTCCCGAATGTATTTGTCTCGGGTAGCGCAAAATTGATTGCACGTAATGTTGAAAGTTCTGAAGTCGTCGATAGCTCTGCTATGGGTACGTGGAGCATCTCTGCCAAAAAAGGAACCATCATAAGGATGGCTGAATTGGATTCAGTGACTTTGGACACGACAGGCGTGTTTTATTATGCCAAGTGCCAGGGGTATAATGGCGAATTCAGCTTTGACAGTGTTTCGTTGAATAGTCCGTATGTCATGCTTGAAATAGCGCCGTATGTAGAGGACGGTTATTGGAAATGGGACGGAACATGGTCTTTCGATGAGTATAATGAAAATTGGGGAGAGTACACCATAACCTATAGCGCAATCGTTGATGTGCGGGAATCCAGTGTCGTCGATATTAACATCATGACTTATTTGGAAACATCTCGTTTACGTTACCTTGTTCGCCAGGGAATGAGCTTTACGACTGCAAAGCAACAAGCGGATCGCGAAATTCTTGAATCCTTGGGCTTGCCGGATGGTGTCTTTTCTTTCGACGATGGCTCCTATCTGAAAAAGTCGAAATATGAAACCGCGATGCTTTATATGAATGCGTTTATAATTTGCTGGTTGAGGAAAAGTTCTCCTTTGATCATCGCGGATGCTTTTGGAACATCGGGAACGCTTACATCGGTAGATTCGATAAGGGATTATTTTGCGGCGAGTGCTTATTCGTTCAGAACTGGTATGAAATCCGGCCCAGGGAATCCCGCATTTTTGGATGGTTTCTTGGCGACCCTTTATGGGCTTGGAAAATGTACGCCGGAACTGGAGGGGCATACCGAGGAACTCCCGTGTGAATCCAGGCTATTTAAGGACATTACGTGTGTGTCGGGAGCGTGGACTATTTTGGATAAGAATACCCCGGAACAGCTGGAAGAAGCTTTCTCCATTACGAAAGGGACGATGACGGATGCTCGCGATGGAAAAGTCTATAAGACGGTAACGTACAGTTTTGAGGGTTCAACTTATACCTGGCTTGCTGAAAACCTGAGGTATAGCGATTCGCTTATTCAGCCTGTTTTGGGAATTGATTCGGCTTTCTTTGTTAAAAATCAGGGCCGCGATGGTGAATTTGAAGAATACATCAATTCGCGTGATTCCTCGTATTGGGAAACTTATGCGGGATACGCTGTTTCTGACGTCATTGGTGGCGATTCGATTGTGATGGAAAATGGACGTTTCCAGGGGCTTTGCCCGGACGGGTGGCATATCCCGACACGTAAGGAATGGTCTCGAGTATTTTACTTTGCTGAAAAAGAAAGTGGTGAATGTTATTCTCAGGATTGCAGGGAAGAATTTGAAGTGTATGAGGGCTTTGGGTGGTATGCCTCTAGGTATTTGCACCAGATTGGATTTGGTGATATCACTATGGAATACATGACATTCTTGCAACAGGATGAAGCGGGTTCTTGGTCTGTGTGGTCGTTTACAATGGATAACTGGAAACCGTATGATTACCGAGTGTCCGGTGATCCGGATGTGCGTATAAGTATCCGATGCGTCAAAAATTAAAGGAGGTTGTTATGACAGGTGTAACATCAGAAGAATCAGATATCCTTGCCTAGACGTGAATTTGCTTTGGGAGGATAGGAAAAGAGAGGAGGAAAAGGAGGAGGCGGGCTTCGGTCTGCCTCCTTTTTTTGAGGAAATATTGTATCTTTACTCTATCTAGCGCATTATGTGTGAAAAGGAATTGTTATGAAACCTGGTAAGACTGAACTCCGTTTGAATGCTGATATCGAAAAGCGCGGCGCACTTTTTGCGGTGCTCTTGGATCCGGATACTTCGGACGAGGCCGCCTTTGTCAAGGCTGGCTCGATGGCTGCAGAAAATGGTGCGGACTTGCTCTTGGTCGGCGGTTCTTACCTCGGCAATTTCACGCTCCCGAAACAGGTCGCAGCCCTTAAGGCCGCAGTCGACTTGCCGGTAATCCTTTTCCCGGGTGGCGCTTCTCAGGTTGTTCCTGGCTTTGATGCCATGCTTTTCATGACGCTCGTGAGCGGTCGCAATCCGAACTACCTTATTGACGAACAGGTGCGCGGTGGCGCCCTCGTGCGTGCACTCAACATGGAAGCCATCCCGACGGCATACCAGCTCATTAACAGTGGCAAGCGCACGACGGTCGAATACATCAGCAATACGATGCCGGTGCCGGCCAACAAGCCGAAACTCAGCATGGTGAATTCCATCGCTGCAGAACTCATGGGCATGCGTTACGTTTACCTCGAAGCCGGTAGTGGCGCAGAAGAACCTGTGCCGGTCGAACACATCGCCTACACCCGCAAGGCAACCGAAATGACGATTATCACCGGTGGCGGAATCAAGGACCCGCAGACCGCAGCCGTCCGCGTTGCCGCCGGCGCCCAGATCATTGTTACTGGCACCCTCTGGGAAAAAGTCAACGATCCTGCACTCTTGAAAGAATTCGCCTCTGCAATTCACGTGAAAGGCTAGCATTGTCATTCCCGCCACCGAGCGGGAATCTCCTTATAGAAAAAAGCTAATTCATAATTTTTAATTATGAATCTAATCGAAAGAAAGTATTAGTCAAAAGGGCTAATTCCATCTAAATTTGGAGCCGAAAAAAAGAGCTCTTGAAAAATTCAAAAAAAACAATCTTAAGGAGATTGAACATATGAAGTTCAAGTTCGTTGCCGTATTGGCTCTTTTTGTAACCGCCATTGCATTTACTGCATGCGAAAAAGTTGAAAACTGCCACTACGATGAATCCGCCAAGACGCTCAAATGCCAAGGCCAAACCTATTCCACCGTCGAAACGGGTGGCCGCGTGTGGATGGCTGAAAATGCCAACCTCGTGAATTTCGATTCCAGCTACTGCTACGGCAATAACCTCGACAACTGCAAAAAGTATGGCCGCCTCTATGACTGGAAATCCGCCAATGACGCATGCCCCACAGGTTGGGAACTCCCGAAACAGGCTGACTTCGAAAAGGCTGATTTCAAGGCTCTCAACATCGGTAAGGATGGCTTCCGCTATTACGATGGCAAGTTTGCCGACGAAAACGTGAGTGCAAGCTTCTGGACTGCTGATGCATTCGACGAATCCCGCGCTGTGATGGTTCGTGTACAGGACAAAGTAACGTACGAACATTACAACAAGACCATCGCCGCCTCCGTCCGTTGCGTCAAGGCGAAATAACTACAGCGCCCGCAATGCGCTAAAATACAATCCTCTTAGCTGAATCATAACAAGAAGGCCCTGTGGCATCCCGCCGCAAGGCCTTTTTTGCGTGTATTTCGCTTAAAATCGCACGATATTCGCGATTTAGCTCGCCTTTTTCATCTATAAATACATATATTCAAAATGTGAATGCCGTGCGGGTTGTACGGCGTTGTTTAGAGGTTTGCAATGCAAAAAATAGTGATTGTCACTCATGTGCTTAGGGCGCTCGGTTTTATCTTGGTGCTGCTTTCGCTTTTTGGTCACGAGATTATTTTGAACATTTTCCCCGGTCTTGAGGGCAGATCTATCAACCCGATTTTCTATTCGGGCATTGTCGTGTATTTGGTCGGTGCCGTCATTTACTTTTTCATCAACAAGAAAGAGAAAGCGGACCGTCGCCGTCGAGAAATTGAAGAATCCTACAAGGCGGCTGGTCTCGGCGATTCCGATGATGACGCGTCTAGCGAAGATGCAACCGACGATTCTGACGAAAATTCTAACAAGTGATTGCGTGTATGAGTGATTTGATGATTGAAATTGAGCACCTGCACAAGACGTATCGCAGTGGCTTTACGATGAAGCCGAAGCTTGCGCTCAAGGATGTGAGCTTCAATGTCGAAGCGGGCAAGGTGTATGGATTTATTGGACCTAACGGGGCGGGCAAGTCCACCACGATCAAGGTTCTGACGGGACTTTTGAATTTTGATTCGGGCAAGGTGCTTGTAAACGGCATTAGCCCGCGTGATGTGAAGAGCCGCCAGTATATCGGTTATTCTCCGGAACAGCCGTATTTCTATGATTATCTCTCGGGTCGTGAACTTTTGCGTTTTTACGGAAAGCTCGTGGGCCTCAAGGGTGCGGAACTCGAATCCCGCATTGGCTGGGCGCTTGAACTTTTGCACGCGAACAAGGACTGGATCGACCGCCGCTTGCGTTCGTATTCCAAGGGCATGATGCAGCGCGTCGGCATTGCACAGGCGATTCTTGGCAAGCCGAAGCTTTTGATTCTCGACGAACCGATGAGCGGTCTTGACCCGATGGGGCGCCGTGACGTGCGCGAGGCTATCCAGCAGCTCAACCGCGATGGCGTGACGATTTTCTATTCGAGCCATTTATTGAGCGACGTGGAAAGCATCAGCCACCGCGTGGCGATGATTGTCGATGGCAAGATTGTCCGCGAAGGGACCGTCGATGAAATCACGGAATCCTGCGGTGTGGAATATCATGTGCGGACGCGCCAGGCGATTTTGGAAGCGGACTTGCCTCGCGGTGTTTCTGCAACGGGTCACCCGCAAGAATACATCTGCGCTGACGATGTCGCCCGCGACCGTTTGCTCGGCTTCTGCCTCTCGAACGGGATTGCCGTAGAAAAGATGGACCACAAGCGTCCGAGTCTCGAAGATATTTTGACGGAGGAAATTGCCCGTGCAGACGCTTAAGCATATCGGCATTATTGCCCTCAATACGTTCCGCGAATCTATTCGCGACAAGATTCTTTATAACATTGGCTTTTTGGCGATTGCGCTTACGCTTTTTAGCATTGTGCTTGGTGAGTGGTCGGTGTTTGACCGCGCTTACGTCATCAAGTCTACGACGCTTTCGGTGATGAGCCTTTCGGGTCTTCTGATTTCCATATTTGTGGGCATTAGCCTTGTGCAAAAGGAAATCCAGCGGCGCACGGTGCTCACGCTTTTGTCAAAGCCCATCAGCCGTGCCGCTTTTATCGTGGGCAAGTACTTTGGGCTTTTGGCGGTTGTCGCTGTGCATCTCGTGCTCCTCACGGGAATCTATTATGCGATTCTGTGGATTACAAATTCTAGCCCGACGGTGAGCCTCTTGACGGCAATCTACCTCATCTTCTGCGAGATGGCGGTCGTGATTGCGGTCGCACTCCTATTCAGCAGTTTCAGTAGCACGGTGCTCTCGGCTCTCTTTACGCTTGGCGTCTATTTTGCGGGCCACTTGAGCGACCAACTCTTGGAACAGGTCAGGTTTGCAAGCCGCATGGGCGAATTGCAGGGCGCCTCTTCTGCCATTCTTGAAAAGGCGGCAGTCGTGATTCACGCTGTTTTCCCTGGACTTTATCGTTTTAACGTGACGAACTATGTGGTGCATGGTGTAGCGCTCCCGGACATGTATGTATTTTGGAACAGCGTTTATGCACTTGGTTACATCGGCGTATTTTTGGCAATTGCAAGTTGGTGGTTTAGCCGGAGGGATTTCTTATGAGGAATCAGTACATGGCAAAAGTCCTTGTGCACAACAAGGTTGTGTCCGAGGACCAGGTCAAGGCCCACTGGGGCGAAATCTCCGACTCGATGGATATCGGTCAGGTTCTTGTTCGTGCGGGAATCTTGAAACAGTCCATGTACGATAAGGTTCTTGCGTTTGTGAAGAACCTCGAAGCGAAGAACGCAAAGCCTGCTGAAAAGCCCGCAGCGTCTCCGTCTGCGCCTGCTACAGCCTCGGCGCATTCCGCATCAACGCCGGCGCAGTCTTCGTCCTCGGCTCATTCTGCCGCTCCCGCGCAGCCTGCTCCCGCAGTTTCTGCCGCGCCTGCTCCGCAGCCGGAGGAAGAACCTGCTATAAAGATTGAAGGCAACAGCAGCCTTTACGGCGAAGCCTCATCTTCGACGGTCGTCATCGAAAAAGTCGAAGGTCTCGAAACGACGAGCATGGCGAGCGTGCAAGTTCCGGTCGAAGGCGAAACGCCCGCCGAAGAAACTGCGACCGAAGAACTTCCGTCGCAGTTCGCCGTTGCTACCGGCGAAGGCGAAGCCGTTGAAGCTCCCGATGTTTTGCACCCGATTACACCGCTTGCAAAAATTATCGCTTATGCCCGCAAGTTTAATGTCACAGACGTTTACCTTTATGCCGACCGCCAGATTACCATGCGCCAGTCCGGCAAGCTCTTTATTGCGTCTGAGAAAGTGCTTGAAAAAACGCATTTGATGGACCGCCTGGCCGAAGCCGCTGAAGGTTTTGCAGACGGCTACAAGATTGTGGTCGGTCGCAATTTCAGCAAGACGATGGGTCTCCCCGGTGCCGGTCGCGCCCGCATTTCCGTGACGTGGAATGACGTCACGCCGAGCATTTCCATCCGCATCATTCCGATGGAATCGGTGGCGCTCGAGAATCTTTACTTGCCCGAATTCAGCATGCAGTTTGCAACGCTCAATAGCGGGCTTGTGCTCATTGCGGGCCCGTCGTCGAGCGGCCGCTCCACGACGATGAACGCCTTTGCCGAGTGCATTGCCGCGAATCGCCAGGTGTTCATCCAGACGGTCGAAAAGCCGATTGAACGCTTGCTCCAGAATCCGAACGGCTCCATTGCCCAACGCGAAGTGGGCTTGCATGTGCGCTCCGGTGCCGCAGGCATCGAACTCGCCATCCGCACCGGCGCCGATGTGATTCTCTTTGACCATCTCGAAACGATGGAAGAACTTTCCCTGCTCATGCAGGCTTCGAACGCGGGTGCTCTCGTGTTTGCTGTCGCGAGCGGTAACAATATCAACGCACTTCTTTCGCGCCTCCTCATGTCTGTGCCGAGCGAGAACCGAGCCGCCTTTGCGTGCTCTCTTGCTGAACAGCTCAAGGGCGTCATCGTGCAACACTTGATTCCTGCAGTGCAGAACCAGGGGCTTGTGCTTGCAACCGAAGCGATGAAGGTCACGTCGACGATTGCGGGCATGATCCGCAAATGCGATGTGTCGCAGATCCTCTCTGCGATTAGCAACCAGAAAGACCAAGGCATTACGCTCGACGATTCTTTGCAGATGTGCGTAGAATCCGGTTACATCGAAGGCAACGAAGCCTGGAAACGTGCAAACGACAGCCGCCGTTTTGCGTCTTACCGCAAGGTTTAGCGAGGTTCATCATGGCATCAGAAATTGAATCTCTTTTGGAATACGCCTTGAATATCGGGGCAAGCGAATTGATTGTGACCGAGGGCGCTCCTTCGGCGGTGCGCTTTGCGGGTCGCGTGTGTGCGGTCCCCGAATCTACAGCACTCCCGTTTGGTTCTTTGCTTGAATTTTTGGGCGCTCTCGATGGCGAATCGGGAACGTTTGTCGGTGGCCCTTGGGTGAATTCCAAGTGGCGAGTAAAGTACTTCCGCGAAGCGCTTGGCAATGCTGCAATTTTCCGCCCGCTCATGGCCGAATGCCCGGAATTTACAGCGCTTGGCGCGCCTGCGGCTCTCGATAGCCTGCTCGGTCTTAGTTCCGGTCTCGTGATTTTTGCAGGGCCAGCGTGCTCTGGAAAAACGGTCTCGGCGACGTCTTATGTTTCGGCTTTGTGCAGTTCTGGCATTTTGCGGTTCTGCGATTTGGACGAAGGCCGTGAAATGCCTGTGAAAACGGGCGAAAGCTTAAAGCTTGTGAATACGGTCGGCTCGACCTCCGAAAAACTGGAACAGGGCCTTCGCAGCGGAACAGATCTTTTTTGGCTTGGCGATTTTGACGGCTCGTCGTTGATTTCCATTTTACGTGCCGCAGAATCGGGCGCCTTGGTGGTCATGAATGTGACGGCAGGTAACGCCGTTGGCGTTGTCGATGCTCTTCTCTCAGCGGCAACTCCCGAAAATCGAGACCTAGTCCGTACGATGCTTGCTGCAGCTCTCAAGGCTGTTGTCGTGCAAAGACTTTTGCCCGCAGCAACAGAAGGCGGTGGAGCCGTTTCTGCTTGGGAAATCCTTTTTAACACGCAAAACGTGGCTGCTTACATTCGCAGCGGCGAACAGTTTAAACTTCCGTCCGTGATGGCGTCCTCCGCTTCCGAAGGCATGCTTTTGATGGATGATTGCTTGGCGGAACTGGTTCGCTCTAACTATGTGACAGCCGCAGAGGCAGGTCGGTATGTTTCCAACCCCGCTCGGCTGGCTTAAAAAAGCGCTCCTTTTGACGGCGGCGATCGCCTCTGTTTACGTGGCGCCTGTAGAGGCGGCACATTCCGCTGATGAAACGCTTTTGAGCGCTATGCAGCTTGTCCCTGATTCGCTACAGGCCAAGAAGACCAAGTCTGTGCTTTATCTCGGCGGTGGCGAGCGTTCGCCGTGGTTCCATTTGGGCGCCTTGTACGCATTGGAAGAATACAAGATTCCTGTGGATTCCATTGTCGCCACTTCGTGGGGCGCCTGGATGGGTGCGCTTTGGTCGCTAGGCGTCTCGATTGACGATATCCAGCGTTTGATGATGGATCCCTCGGTTGTTGAATTTGTCGGTGTCAATACCATTCATGAAAAAACAGAACACAATGGTTTTGATATTCCGCTTTCGACGGATGGAATCCCGTCAATTCGTCAGCGTTTCTCGTTCTATGCTGATTCGGCGGGCAATGTCTATCGCAGCATGCATGCGCTTGTCCCCGATACCGCCTCTATTGAACGTTCGCTTTCGCGCCTTCGCTTTGAAGAATCATTATACCGACAGCGTGGTACTTATCGTATCCCCTTTACGCTTTCTACTTGCGATAGCCTCATTGAAAATCCGTCATACGCTGATATCGTAGCGTCGCTTCCGATTGCAGGGAACGAAAAATCTGGTGAACTTTGTCCGTACCTTGCACTCCCGTTATCCAAGAATCCACAAGAAGCATCACTGATTGTTGTTTCCGATCCGGTGCGTTTTGAACTTGATGGAAACGTGGAAACGCGAACGCTTAAAAAGAACATCTTGTCGAAGTTGGTCGATCAGGGCATTTTTGTGAGGCCGCATTCTATTCGGGATACATCCCGCAAGTCTATGATTCAGGCTGGCTTCACGGCGGTGGAACATGGTCTGCGTGAAATCATCCCTGTGGTCGATGGGCGTCGCGAATATTCCGAAAAGCAAAAGTCCGATGCGTGGTTTGAATTTAACCCGGTTTTTGATAGTCTTTCGGCGGAGCTCCATTCGTCTGTGGCGTCTTATTGGAATCCCAAAGATACGGGTTTTGTGGCTCCGAAAAATTTTGCCTATGCCATTGCCTCTAAAGTGCCGTATGACACCGTTTCGTTCAATATGCAGCCCGATGGGGACTTGCTGATTGATGTGGGGGTGCATCCGACTGTCGATGTGGCGGCTGGCGGCTTTGGCTCTAACGTGATTGGTGCAAATGCCTATGGTGAGATTTCTCTGAATTACGTGAACCAGATGGAAATAAATTTGAAGTTGGCTGGCTTTTACGGCATGTCTTCTTATGGATTCCGTCCGCGTTTGGAATTGTCGAATTTGATCAGTCACCGTTGGAAGTTCAGCTTTGGTTATGACTTGATGGATTTGCGCTTTTTGAAGACTTTCGAAAAAGACAATATCCCTGAAGAAAATCGCATTGAATACGAAAAGCGCAATGACCTTTTCTTGTCGGCAAGGTATGCGTTTGACGATATGCAATCCGTTGAGGTCAAGTTCCTGTTTGGCAATCGCGAATTCGAACTTGACCCAAGTGCTGTACCGGAAGTCGATTTCTTTGATGATGAATATGTCAACACAAGCAGCAATTATGAGACGACTCCTGTAACGCAGAGCGTTCACTATTCCTTGTTGAGTGGCGTCGATGACGACTGGTTTGCGTCTAAGGGCTTTGCTGCAAATGCTTATTTGGGTTTGAACTTGATTGGGGTCGGGTTCCACCAGAGAGGCCCGATTTACGGCACTTATTCTTTTGACGGTCGGTATTCCTATTCTCCAACATCGAATACTTCTGTAACGGTTGGTGCGGCGATGGGCTTTGATGCTTACCGCGATGGACATTTTAAGTTCCCGAAGAACTTTGATAATACGGCTATGGAAGACCGTTATCGCCTGCATGTGGCGGCAACGCCGTGGTCCGAGGATTGGCAGGACCCTGAGCTTGCAACGCATGGCTATGCGATGCTTCGTCTAAATGGTGGCGTACACCGTTACGGTTTTGGAGCTTGGCTTTCGTTCGCCTATATCCATGATTTCGAAGACAAGGCGACTGCAAAGCTGAATTCTAATAAGTTTGTTTTTGAACCGGCGCTCCGCTATAAGTATCGTTCATTTACGGTTTATGCTGGGTTAAACCGTATTGTGGATACGGACAATTTTAGCGATGTCAAACGCTTTAAAGAATACCGATACTTTATACGAATCGGTGATTACAATCTTTTTTAGACGAAAGAACGTCCGCTAAAGCGGACTGCAGACGATAGACTAGAGAGGGATGATTTATGATTTCTTTATTCTCTCGTCTTTCGTCTCTCGTCTAATTTTTTTTTCTCGCCGCGGTTCTTAGCGGCGACATCTTTATACTTGTTGTGGTCGGCGAGGTTCGTGCTAAAGAAATGCGTGTGCGAACCGTCGTCTTTTGCAACAAAGTAAAGTGCTTCGGTCTTGTCGGGGAAGAGCGTTGCTTCGATTGCCTTGCGTCCCGGATTGGAAATCGGTCCCGGCATGAGTCCCGGAAATTTGCGGGTGTTGTAGGGGCTGTCGCTATTCAACTGGCTCTTGTAGATAGGTCCGGTCAAGTTTTTGAAGATGAACCGCACGGTCGGGTCTGCTCCGAGAGGCATGCCGATGCGGAGCCTGTTATGGAAAACGCCAGCGATGAGCGGACGTTCATCCGGGATGCCCGTTTCTTCTTCGACCACGCTGGCGAGCGTCAACACGCGGTGCCAGTTGCCAAGCGTTTCCCACTTGGAGCCTTTACGCTGTTTCATTTCGTCGCGGACTTTGAAGTTGGCGGCGACCATCTGTCGCAGTATGGACTCTTCGTCGGAGTTGATGGCAAACGGGTAGGTGTCCGGCAAGAGGTAGCCTTCAAGCGAGTTCCCTTCGATGCCGAGCGAGTGGGCGAACTCCGGGTCCTGGACTAGTTTGTTCCAACGGGAGGTGTCGAGGTTCGGGAAGCTCTTTTTGATGTAGGCGGGGATCTCCCAGGAGGCTCTACCTTCGGGGATGGTCACCTTGCGGACGGCGCTTTTGCCACTTTGGAACAGTTCGGCGAGTTCATCGAGCGTCTGGTGGGCGGGGACCTCGTACCAGCCTGCTTTGAGGGACGGTTTGTTAATTTTGCACCACAAAGTGTACGCCAGGTCGTCTGTCCAGACCCCTTTTTCTTGTAAAATTTGTAAAACTTTTGTTGGGGAACTGCCCTTTGGAATCTCCAAAATGACGGTATTTTCGTTGAGTGAAACGGCGCTCAACCGTTGATTTACGTGGAAATACGCGAAACCGGCGGTTAGAACGAGGATAATAGCGATAATTGAAAAAATCTTCTTCATTGCGTAAAAATTTAAAAGAAAATGCAACGGATTGGCAAAATAAAAGGTATATTCGTATAGCATTGTTGAATATTTCCCTTGTTTTGAGGATTCGCTATGAAAATGATGAAAAAAATTATGTTTGTCGCCTTCGCTTTGCTGGTTGCCTCTTCCTTTGCAGCCAAGAAGGTCAAGTCCAAGCTGGGCGATGTGGAACTCACCAAAGAAAAAGATGGTGGCTCCGTAGTCTGCACGGCTAGCTTCAACGACGAAATGACAGTCTTGAAAGAAGGCGATACCGAAGTCCTCGTGAAGGGCGCCTGCGGTCAGGGCTGGGTTCCGAAGTCCAAGATTGAATACGTTGCCCAGAAGGCTGGCGACAAGTCCATGAAGTTGGAAGACGTGGACATCGTGGGCTGGCTTGATAACCCGAGCGCCGTGTTCGTGTTGGAAAACGACGACATCGACTTTGACGGTGTGAACATCGACCGTGATTTCAAGGAATACTTGCAGCACACGATGGACCGTGAAACGATGGAAATGCGCAACGGCGAAAACTAATAGCTGAGTTTTCTCGAATCTTAACCCGTGGCTTAGTGCTGCGGGCTTTTTTTATGCCCTAAGCTCTGCTTACAGCTTGCTTCCTGCTGTTTACTAACCACTGTCTACTTCCTATAAAAATTGCATGTATTTAAATATTTGCATAAATTACCCCAAAGTCTCTTAAAAATGCTATCTTTGCGCCCATGAGTTATTTGAAGGGCTTAAAGGACGGTTCCCCGATTGGGCTTGGCTACTTTGCCGTCTCGTTCTCTTTTGGTATTGCGGGCTCAAAGATCTTTTCGTGGCCGCTTGTGACGCTTATATCCATGACGAACTTGACCTCGGCAGGCCAGTTTGCTGGGCTCCAGATCATGGCAGATGCTGCCGGCACGTTTATCGAGATGGCGCTTGCGACGTTCTTTATCAACCTCCGCTATTCGCTGATGGCGATTTCACTTTCCCAGAAGGTCTCGTCGGATTTTGGTACGGTAAAGCGCCTTTTGCTCGCGACTGGCATCACGGACGAGATTTTTGCAGTGGCAATGTCGCAGAAGCGCGTGACGCCGATTTACTTCCTTGGTCTTTCGACGCTCCCTTACATTGGCTGGTCGCTTGGGACGATGGTTGGTGCCATTTGCGGTGAAATTCTCCCGGCGATGGTGACGAATGCCCTTGGCGTTGCTCTTTATGGCATGTTTGTGGCGATTGTGGTGCCGCAGATGAAGGTGCATGGCCCGACGGTTTTTGCGGTCGTGATTGCGGTTGCGCTCAGTTGCGCGTTCAAGTTCTTCCCGCCGTTGAGTGGCGTGTCTGTCGGTTTTGCAATTATCATTTGCGCACTCGTGGCATCCTTTATTGCGGCATGGCTCTTTCCGATGCAAAACGTTAATGCAGATGACGAGGTGGCCAAATGAATATCAACATGCAGACTTACTTGATTTACTTGCTCGTGATGGCTGGCGTGACGCTGTTCTTGCGTGCGGTGCCGTTCATTTTGCTTCGCAAAAAGCTCAAGAGCGTGTTCTGGAGCTCGTTCCTCGCTTACGTGCCTTATACCGTGCTCAGTGCGATGACCGTGCCTGCGATCTTCTTTGCGACGGATAGCCGTTTGACGGGCGCCTGCGCGCTCCTTGCCGCTGTGGTCGCATCGCTCCTCGGTGGTGGCCTTGTGACTGTTGCTGCGGTCTCTTGCCTTACCGTGCTCGGCGTTGACGGGCTCATGCTCTTGTAGAATTTGGATTTGAAAGGCAAATTCTAAAATTTTGCCGTTTTTACGTGAAAATGAGGTCTGCTTGTGATTTTTTCACGTAAAATTAACGACAACGTAAATGAATGTGCTTAAAAATGTCTGCTCGTGAGTCTTTTTTTCTGTTTTTTGAGTGCGTGAATACTTGTTTGGGGCTAAATGCCCTTCCTAAAGAATGGATTCTTTGGGAAAATACAGAATATATTACATATAACATTGTGAAATTACGTGAAAAAAAGATGAATTTGATTAGAAATTCACCTAAAAAAGGGGC
>JAEEGG010011762.1_pt1 | contig 19001 bp, 14 predicted proteins | sample 9134161 | NCBI WGS metagenome assembly JAEEGG01 (sample SAMN16246543, study PRJNA631951) | gut metagenome | biome: gut microbiome; feature: rumen; material: CR-attached | host: Bos | place: Iran: Karaj | collected 2018-10 | reverse complement strand
CTTGTAAAGGGGGAGTTAGAGGGGGATTCATCTGCGCAGAGTGAATCCCCCCCTGCCCCCCCTTTGCAAGGGGGGGAATGGCTCCGCATGGAGCTGCGCGGTGGGCAAGGCGCGGCAAATAGTCCCTTCGGGACTTTTTGCCGTTCCTTGCCCGCCTCATGGGGTCCCTGCGGCGGTCAAGGTGATAACCTTTTTCCCAAATTGTTTTTTCTTGTTTTTATTTGTTTTTGTTGGTTTTTTCTCAGGCCGCTTCGCGGTATAAATTCACATAGTTCGCGACGCAACTATGTCACTTCATCCGTACAGCACGAATCATTGTTTCTGTCGCCTTTGCTTCTGGGTTGAAATCCATAGCAAAGCTATTGTCTTTAACTCCTTTAACTCCTTTAACTCCTTTAACTCAGTATCCCATTCGTGAGGTGTCCACCTCCTTCTTTTTCTTCTCCTTGAAGTTGCCGATGCGGTAGATGGCAGCAAGGGAGTAGTTGGTGTAGGGCATCCAGACCCGCATACTGTAGTCTTGATGGGCTGTGGTGGAGCGGGTGTCGATGTGGGCGTTCAGGATGTTCTCGCCTTTGGCCACGAGGCTCCACTTGCCATCCTTGGTGGTGTAGCGGAGCGTGGCATTGAGCCGCAGGAACGGCTTGATGTCGTAAACGCCCTGTATGGCCTTTGTCTGGAAGAACGGATTGAGGATGAACTGGATGTTGTGCTTCTGCGACAGCCTGGCAACGGCCATACCGCCGAGGATGCCTGAGAGGTGGGCGCGGTCGATGGACAGGTCGAAGAAATGGGTCTTGTCGTGGCGGTAGAGGGCTGTGGCCATGACATTTCCGTTGAGCCACTTGCCGATGCGGAACTGTGCCGATGCTTGCAGACCGTAGTAGTTGGAATAGTCGAAGTTGGTCTCCTTCATGATGACGGCCATGCGGTCGGAGGGCTGATAGGCCATTTGCACGAAGTAGTCGGGTTCCAGCGTGGCAAAGACGGTAAACGTATATTTGCGGTTGAGTTGCCACATCAGGTTGATGTCATATTTCGACATGGGCTTCAGGTCAGGATTGCCCCATATCTCGCTGTAGGCCGAGGCGTAGTAGATGCTGCTCATGGTGCTCCAGTAACTGGGATAGACGGCCTCGCTGCTGAACGAGAGGTTGAGCATGTTCTTCGCGTTGACGTTCCACATGGCGTTGAACTGAGGGTAGACGCGCCACTCGTCCCACTTCGTGGCATGATACTGCTCCATGGTCAGCGAGGCGTCGAAGCTCAGCGCTTCACCCATCTGCTTGCTGACCCCTGTGTAGGCGTTGACGATGCGCTCGTCGTAGTCGACGTGAGTTGAAGCGTCGGGAATCGCCTTCCCTTCCGTGTCGAGCGTCGTCTGATAGCTGTTGTTGTTTGTGAACTGAGCCTTGGCACCATAGTTCAGCTCCCAGCCGTTCCTCAGCGTGTGTGTCTGGTCGGCGGTGAAGAGCCACTTGCCCACCTTCTGACGACTGTCTACGAAAAGGTCGCGCCGGGTGTTGTACATCTCGCCGTCGAGGTTTTGCGTACGTGGATTCTGATAGTTGGTGTAGGAGGCACTGAGTTCTAAGCCGAAAGGCGTGTCGTAGCTGGCGTCGATGTTGTGCAGATAGTCGTGCTCGTGGGAGTGCTGCGTTGACAGTGCGGTGCCCGTGGTGGTGTTGGTGGCGCGTGTGCTGTTCCACTGGCCGGTATAGGCCATACTCAGGCGGTGGTCGTCGCTGAAGGCATAGTCCATGCCGATGCGGTATTCGTGGTCGAGGCCGTCGCTGCGGTTGCGGGTCTCGTCGCTGTAGGCCTTGCGCTGGTCGCCCAGCGGATGGTTAGCCTCGTGCTCCACCTGCCCGTAGCCACTGCCTTTGGTGAAGCCATACGACAAATCCATGCTCAGCTTGCCCTGGTTAAAGATGATGCTGGGTGCCCAGTAGCCCGTGCCGTATTTGCTCTGCTGCCATACCCACTTGTTCTGCCCTGAGAGCTGGTTGGTGCCCGTAAAGTCCTTTGTCACAATGTTGATGGCCATACCTCGCACATGGTATTTGGCAGGAGTCGACGGCATCACCTCGGCCTTGGCCAGCATGTCGGCAGGCATAGCCTTCAGCCGGGCTACTACCTTGTCGGCATCGAGCGTTGTCGCCTTGCCGTTGATGATAAGCGTCACCTGCTGACCGCAGAACAAGAGGCTGCCGTTCATGTCGATGACGCCGGGGATGCGTGTCAAGGCCTCGAAGGCATCGTCGGCAGGATAGACCTGCAGCAACATCGGCATGTTGTAGACGAGGTGGCCGTTCTCAGCTTTCGACAGGATGCGCTCGCCCGTCACATGCACACCGTTCAGCACGATGGTCGCAGGCGTAAGACGTATAGCCCCCATGTCCCACGACTCAGGCCAAAGATATTCCGTCTTGTAGCCGACGTGTGAGACGCGGGCCAGCACTTGCTTGGTGAGTGCTGTCGCCTTGCCTGCGGTGTCTGCAAGCGAGCCGCTTGCGTTCCAGGGAATGACGAAGAAGCCCGCCTCGTTGCTCACGCCTCCTGCGACGAGAGAGGAATCGGAGGGATGGAGCAGCGCCACGTTGGCATAGGCCACGGGCAGGCCCTTTTCGTCAATAATGCTGCCTTTATAACGATTAGCGGCTTTCTGTACACACTCCACAATGATTTCCTTGCCGTCGACGTCTACTCGGACTGGATAGAAGCCTATCATCTGGCGGATGGCATCGGGCACCGTCTGGCGGTGCACACGCGTGGTGATGCGGAAATCCTCTAATTCGTTATACAGGAAATTGATTTCGTAGTCGTCGGCCTCGCTGTTCAGCTGAAGCAGGGCTTCGCTGAGCGATACATCATTATATTCATGCGTGATGCGCTTTTGCGCTGCTACGCTGCTGAATGCTAAATGGCAAACGAGAAATGTTAGGCTTAACAGGATGCGTTTCATGACTTACTCGACGATGATTTTGTTGTCCTCCAGCCTGATGGCCAGACTCTCGAAACGGTTCAATTTCTCCACGGCGCGACTCAGACCGTCCTCACGTTTCCACACGAAGTGGAAGCGCAACAGGCGCACGGTGTCGTTCTTGTATTCTATCGCAGCGCCGTAATAGGCGGCGATGTCGGCCAGCATTGTGTCGAGCGGAACGTTGTCGAAGACGACGGGGACGACCGGCTCTGACTCACCCCCTGCCTCTCCCAGTGAAGGAGAGGAGCCGTGTCTTTGCACATCCACCTTTTCTGAGTAAGGGGTGTCTTCTCCCCTGTTGGGGTGGGTATGCTTCCAGATGGCAGCAAAGGCAATGCCCGACACAAGGAGCACACCGATGAAGCTGGCGGCGACTTTGTGGAGTGAAAAGTGATTGTTGAATAGTGAAAGAGTGGGCTTTGGCTTTTCTTCATCGAGGGCATCCAGTTCCTCGGCATGGGTAGCGGCAAACCGCTGCCATTCGTCATCCACGTCAGGGATGTCGTTGGAGGTCATCTCACCTTTTCTCGCCATGCCAGAGCTTTGGTTATCAGGATTAACGGCTGTGTTCTTCAACTGTTGGTGCTTGAAGGCACGCTTTGCAAAATCGAGCTGCTGTTCCAGCTGGCGCTCTTGCAATTCCAAAAGCCACTCTATACGCTGTTGCATTTCTTGCGACTTGTCCCTTGCCTCGGCATCGTCCATACCAGTATGGCCTCTGCTCCCGGCTTCATGAAAACGTTCTTCGGTCATCATTTTGCTATTGAGTTTGAATTGAAATACGTTCTGATTTTCTCCAATGTCTGCTTCAAGTGGGTGTGGACGGTCTGACGGCTGACGTTCAGCGCTTCGGCCACCTCCTGGCAGGTCATCTCCTGCAGGTAGCGCAGACGGAAAACCTCCATGCTCATGGGCGAGAGGTTGCCCTGCAGGTAGCGCATCAGTTCTTCCATCTGCATTTGCTCTTCTACACTGTCCTTGTTGGCCAGTATGTCGCTGTCCTCTGTCTGGAGGCGTGCAAAGCGTTCTTTCACCTGTTTATGCTGCACCACATTCAGGCAGCGATGACGCACACTCGCCAACAGGAATGCTTGTGCGCTGTCTGCTCGCACCATCGTCTTTCCGCTGAGCAGACTGGCGAACACCTCGCTCACCACGTCCTTGCTCTCCGCTTCGTCAAAGAGTAGCGTGAGCGCCAGATGATACATCTGTGCGTAGTGTGTCTTGAACAGACTTTCAACTTCTTTTCGTGTCATACACTTATAATACAGTTCAGAAGAAGAAAATGTAAAGCAGAAATGCGTATTTTTTCAATTTTCATTTCCCCCTTGGAAAGGGTCCCCTTACAGGGGTGTGGGGAAGAGGCGGAGACACCTCAATGAGAGATGATGGCGGACTATAAAAACAGATGATACGGACCGCTGAACGAGTCAGACAATCCGTATCATCCGTTAACTCGGATTATTCATGCCTTTTTCTAAAGCCCCTGTATTGACGCATCACTGCGTCGTTCAAGCGGAAAACTGGCCAATTTTTGTACAGAGCCTTTGCTTTTCTTGCCTGTTGCCATTCCGTGAATGATACAGGTTGAAATCCTGTCGCTGAAAAGCGAGTAATCCTATTTGTTCACCTGGAAGCGGGTGTCACCGTCCTTGAAGAAGGCGTTGATTTGCTTGGCAGCAGCGATGCCGGCGTTGATGTTGGCCTCGGCAGTCTGGGCGCCCATCTTCTTCGGGGTGGAGAAATAACGACCCTCGAACTTCTGGAAGTCGGCGTTGGCATCGGGCATGATGTCGGTGACGAACTTCAGGTCTTCGCGCTCCTCCATCAGCTTCAGCAGCTCCGGCTCGTTGATGACCTCCTTGCGGGCTGTGTTCACCAGGATGCCGCCTTTCTTCATCTTGCCCACGAGAGCGTAGTTGATGCTCTGCTTCGTCTCGGGCGTTGCGGGGATATGCAGGCTTACGACATCGCACAGCTCGAACAGGGCGTCCTGATTGGCCACGGCGTGCACACCGGCCTTCTCGATGACCTCAGCGGGGCAGTAGGCATCGTAGGCGTAGACCTCCATGCCGAAGCCCTTGGCGATGCGTGCCACGTTGCGGCCCACGTTGCCGAAGGCGAGGATGCCCAGCTTCTTGCCCAGCAGCTCAGAGCCGCTCTTGCCGTTGTAGAAGCCGCGGACGGCCATCACCAGCAGACCGAAGACGAGCTCGGCCACAGCGTTGGCGTTCTGTCCCGGCGTGTTCTCAGCCACGACGTTGTGGGCAGTGGCGGCGGCCAGGTCGATGTTGTCATAGCCGGCACCGGCACGCACCACGATTTTCAGCTGTTTGGCGGCGTCAAGCACCTCGGCATCCACCTTGTCCGAGCGGATAATCATGGCGTCGGCATCCTTCACGGCGTCCAGCAGCTGTGCCTTATCCGTATATTTCTCTAAGAGCACCAGCTCATGGCCGGCTGCCTCAACTTCTGCTTTAATGCCATTTACAGCAGCTGCTGCAAAAGGCTTCTCGGTTGCAACAAGAATCTTCATATAAATGATGTTTTCTTTCTCTTAAACTCTGATGTTCAATGTCTTTAGTGGTTAGCCTCAAACTCCTTCATGCAGGCTACGAGGGCGTTGCAGCCTTCGATGGTCTGGGCGTTGTAGCAGCTGGCGCGGAAGCCGCCGACGGAGCGATGACCCTTCACACCGACCATTCCCTTCGATACAGCGAAGTCGAGGAACTCTTTCTCCAGCTCCTTGTACTCGTCGGCCATGACGAAGCAAAGGTTCATCAGCGAGCGGTCCTCCTCCTTGGCGGTGCCTACGAAGAGCTTGTTGCGGTCAATCTCGCCATAGACAATCTCGGCACGCTGATGTGCCAGCTTGTCCATAGCCTCTACGCCGCCCTGACGCTTGATCCAGCGCAGGTTCTCCAAGGCGCAGTAGATGGGCACCACAGGAGGCGTGTTGAACATGGAGCCTTTCTCCACATGTGTGCGATAGTCGAGCATGGTGGGGATGGGGCGCGGAGCCTGGCCCAGTTTCTCGTCCTTGAGGATGACGATGGTCACGCCGGCCATCGACAGGTTCTTCTGGGCACCGGCATAGATAGCGTCGTACTTGCTCACGTCAACGGGACGGCTCATGAAGTCTGACGACATGTCAGCAATGAGGGGAACATTGACGTCGAGATCCTTGCGAATCTCTGTGCCATAGATGGTGTTGTTCGTCGTAATGTGCAGATAGTCTGCGTCTTCAGGCACTGTCCATCCAGTAGGGATGAAAGTGTAGTTGGCATCAGCCGAGCTAGCCACTTCCACCACCTCGCCGAAGAGCTTGGCTTCCTTCATGGCCTTCTTGGCCCACACGCCGGTGTTGAGGTAGGCAGCCTTCTTGATGAGGAAGTTATAGGGAATCATGCAGAACTCCAAAGAGGCACCGCCGCCAAGGAAGATGACACTGTAACCCTCGGGCACCTGCAGCAGCTCCTTCACCAGAGCCACGGCCTCGTCGACGACGGGCTGGAAATCCTTTGCACGGTGACTGATCTCCATGAGGGAGAGACCTGAACCATTGAAGTCTAAACACTGTTGGGCAGTGGCCTCGATGACCTCACGGGGAAGCATCGAAGGGCCAGCATTGAAGTTGTACTTCTTCATAATCATTTAAGAATGTTTATTTGAATAAAAATTTTGATTCCTGAAATACGGCGCAAAATTACACTTTTATTTCGATATGACCAATATTTTCGTCAAAAATTTTGCCGTTCATGGAAATTTGTTTATCTTTGCCAATTGAAACAACCAATTTTCTTTCAAAATGACAACTCGAAGAATCAAAATGATGCTGGCCTGCCTGTTGACGGTGGTGCTGGCAATGGCCGCAGAGAAACACACGGCCTCGATTGAGCGCGTCACAGTGTTTGCCAATGGCGCGCAGGTGGTGCGCTCGAAGAGCGTACAGTTGGTGGCTGGCGAGCAGGTGGTCACCTTCACGGGCATGTCGCCCTACATGGACCGCAAGAGTATGCAGCTGAAGGCTCGCGGCCGTCTCTCCGTGCTGGGTGTGACTCACCGCACCGTGCATCCCGACTCTGTAGAACAGATGAAACGCCTGCATCAGGCGGAGGATGCTGTGAAAGCCGTGCGTCGCAAGATTCAGCAGGCTAACGACGAGAAAGAGGTGCTGGCCTCGCAGCTGGAGCTGGTGAAGACCAACTGCTCGGTGGCCAGCCGCACAGTAGCTACGCCGTTGGTCAACATCAAGGAGTTGAACAATTACTATTCGCAGGAGCTGTTGTCCATCAAAAAGCGTACACAGGATATTGACGACAGCTTGATGAAACTCAACGAAGAGCTGAAGAAGAAACTGGAAGTGCTCGATTCCATCGGGCACGTCAAACTGACCACAGCTACTGAGGTTGACGTGAAGGTGGATGCCCAGCAGGCAGGCCGTGCTGACTTCGACATTACTTATTATGTGAAGAACGCCGGCTGGTTCCCCTCTTACGACATCCGCTCTGAGGGAACGGACAAGCCGCTGGTGCTTTCTTATAAGGCCAACATCTATCAGAACACCAAGGAGGAATGGAAGAACGTGCCGGTGCTGCTTTCGTCGGCCAATCCCAACCGCAGCAATGTGGCGCCCCATCTGAAGACCTATTGGTTAGATTATGGTTTATCGGCCCCATCTTATGATACTGACAGTGAGTCAAATACCGTCAGTGGCAAAGTGCTGGACGACACCGATGGCACGCCTCTTATTGGCGCTTCTGTCGCTGTGAAGGGCACCCACTTAGGCACAGTCACCGACGTCGATGGCAACTTCTCCATCACCCTGCCGCAGGGCAGTAGGCAGCTCACCATTTCGTTTATTGGCTATCAGAGTCAGACGCGTATCGTTGCGCCAGGCAGCTCGCTCAATGTACGACTGAAGGAAGACAAGGCTATTCTCAACGAGGTCGTGGTCGTTGGCTATGGCGAAAGGAAGAAGAAAAGCCCGGGCAGTGCCAGAGTAGAGGCGCCCACGATGGCTATGGATGAGATGAGGACGACGGTGAGAGAACCCGGGGCCGCGATGGACGAGAGTGATGTTGTGGTCGTAGAGCAGCAGCAGGCGCAGTTTGGCTATGAGTTCGAAATCAAGCAGCCGTTGACGCTGCCCGATGGTGGCAAGACCACTACGACCGAGATAGCCCGCTATCAGCTGCCCGCCACCTATGAGTATCGCGGCATACCGAAGATTGACAAGGAGGCCTTCCTCGTGGCCGACGCCACCGACTGGCAGAAGCTGAACCTCATGGAGGGTGAGGCCAATGTCTATTTCGACAACTCCTTCGTGGGCAAGAGCATCCTCGACCCCAATGCCGCCAGCGACACGCTGCACTTCTCCTTGGGCCGCGACCAGAGCATCCGTGTGCAGCGCACGAAGGTGAACGAGTCGTCCACGCGCCGATTCCTTGGCAGCAACCAGGAGCAAACGCTCACCTGGCGCATCACCGTGAAGAACACGCGCCGCGAGGCGGTCAGCATCACTGTCTTCGACCAGACGCCCGTCTCACGCAACACTGGCATTGAGGTCACTGTGGAAGAGCTGAGCGGCGGCGTGCGCGACAAAGACACCGGCATCGTCACCTGGCCTTTGCAGTTGCAGGCCGGTGAGCAGCGCGAGCTGGTATTGCAGTATAAGGTGAAATATCCCAAGAGCCGCCGGCTCAACATAGAGTAGTCAACAGCTGACGGATGTAAGGGCGCTGCCAATCGCGGAGATGGTAGCGCTCTTCTTCATATTGCAGGAGGTCGAGGTCGAGGGGCACGATGCCTTGGCGCCGTGCTTCGGCGTCACGGCCCTGTGCCTGTTCCATTTCCTTCAACCGGCTGTTCAGCGTTTCGCAGTCGAGTGAGGTCTCAGCGCTGACCAGCTGGTTAAGGTATTTTGCCTCCCTTGGGTCTAAGGATGGCGCTTGGGGTATGGGGCTTATGGGACTTATGGGGCTTATGGGACTTATAGGTCTTATAGGACTTATAAGTCTTATAGGACCTATAGGACTTATAGGACTTATAGGGCTGTCGGAGGACTGCTGCTTGCCATAGGGTACCGTCCAGATGGCAGGGGTATAGAAAGGATTGACAAGAACCTGGGCGAGAGCTTTGCGGGCCTCGCTCAGGTTCTTTTCCTGCTCATGGTTGCTGGCTAACGATATCAATACCTTGTGCATCGCCCACAGCCATTAGCCTTTCAACTTCGCAATGCGGTCTTTGATTTTGAACACGTAGGCATCGATGACGGCCACGGCTGTAATGTTGAGCACATCGCGCACCGAGGCACCGAAGTCGACGAAGTGAATGGCTTTGTTCAGGCCAATCTGTATGGGGCCGATAATCTCGGCATCGGTGCCCAGCATCTGCAGCATCTTATACGACGAGCGGGCTGAGGTGAGGTTGGGGAACACCAGCGTGTTCACGTCCTTGCCATAGAGACGCGAGAAGGGATACTGCTGGTCGCGCAGCTCGCGGTCCAGGGCGAAGCCTATCTGCATCTCGCCGTCGATGGGCAGGTCGGGATACAGCTCATGCAGCTGTTCTACGGCATGCTTCACCTTCAGGGCACCGTCGCTCTGCGAAGAGCCGAAGTTCGAATGTGACACCATGGCGATGACGGGCTTCTCGTTGAAGAAGCGCACGGCTGTGGAGGCCAGCTTGCCGATATCTACCAGTGTGTCGGTGTCGGGATTCTCGTTCACCAGCGTGTCAACGACATAGAGCGGGCCGCGTGCCGAGTTGATGATGTGCATGGCGCAGAAGTGCTGGTACTCGGGGCGTATGCCGATGACCTCTTTCACCACCTTCACCGTGTTCGAATATTTCGTGTAGAGACCTGTGATGAAAGCGTCGGCCTCGCCCGTCTCCACCATCATCATGCCGAAGTAGTTGCGCTCAAACATCTTGTCGTTGGCCTCCTGGAAGGTGTAGCCCTCGCGTCCGCGCTTCTCGGTGAGGATGCGGGCGTAGCGCTCGCGGCGCTCCTGCTCGTTGGGGTGGCGCAGGTTGACGATGTCGATGCCCTCTAATGAGAGGTCCATCGATGCTGCCATCTTCGTGATGACCTCGTCGTTGCCTAAGAGGATGGGGTGGCAGATGCCCTCGGCCTTCGCCTGCACGGCGGCACGCAGCATGGTGGGGTGGACGGCCTCGGCGAAGACCACACGCTGCGGATGGGCGGCGGCGGTGGCATAGAGCTTCTGCGTGAGTTTCGTCTCCTGGCCCAGCAGCACGCTCAGCGAGTCCTTGTACTGTTCCCAGTTGTCTATCGTCTTGCGGGCCACGCCGCTGTCGATGGCAGCCTTGGCCACGGCGGCGCTGACTTCTGAGATAAGCCGCGGGTCAACGGGCTTCGGGATGAAGTAGTCGCGGCCGAACTTCAGGTTGTTCACCTTGTACACGTCGTTCACCACGTCGGGCACGGGCTGCTTCGCCAGGTCGGCAATGGCGTGCACGGCGGCCAGCTTCATCTCCTCGTTGATGGCGGTGGCGTGAACGTCCAAGGCGCCGCGGAAGATGTAGGGGAAGCCTATTACATTATTAATCTGATTGGGATAGTCGGTGCGGCCTGTCGACATCAGTACGTCGGGCCGTGCGTCCATCGCGTCCTCGTAAGTGATTTCGGGTGTGGGGTTGGCCAATGCGAAGATGACAGGGTCTTCGGCCATGCTTCTCACCATGTCCTTCGACAGCACGTTGCCCTTCGACAGGCCCACAAACACGTCGGCGCCCTTTACGGCCTCGGCCAGGGTGTGGATGTCGGTGCGCTCGGTGGCGAAGAAGCGTTTCTGCTCGTTCAGGTCCTGGCGCTCGGTGCTGATGACGCCCTTCGAGTCGAGCATCACGATGTTTTCCTTCTGTGCTCCGATGGCCATATATAGCTTGGTGCAAGAGATGGCGGCAGCGCCGGCGCCGTTCACCACGATGCGCACCTTGCGGATGTCCTTGCCAATGACCTCCAAAGCGTTCTTCAGTCCGGCAGCGCTGATGATGGCCGTGCCGTGCTGGTCGTCGTGCATCACGGGGATGTCGAGTGTCTTCTTCAGCCGCTCTTCTATGTAGAAGCACTCCGGCGCCTTGATGTCCTCCAGGTTGATGCCGCCGAAGGTGGGGGCGATGCGTTCCACGGCTTCACAAAACTTCACGGGGTCTTTCTCGTCCACCTCGATGTCGAACACGTCGATGCCGCCGTATATCTTGAACAGCAGGCCCTTGCCCTCCATCACCGGCTTGCCGCTCATGGCGCCGATGTCGCCTAAGCCCAGCACGGCAGTGCCGTTGCTGATGACGGCCACGAGGTTGCCTTTGTCGGTGTACTTGTATGCGTCGTCAGGATTCTGCTGAATCTCCAGACAGGGATAGGCCACGCCAGGCGAATAGGCCAGGCTCAGGTCGGTTTGGGTACGGTAAGCCTTGGTGGGCTTCACTTCAATCTTGCCGGGCCGCCCGCTCTCATGATAGGCCAGGGCAGCCTCTTTCGTAATCTTTACCATCGTTGTCGGTTTTAAATCGCGTGCAAAATTAGGTATTTTTTTTGAGAATTGATGCTGCGCAATAAAAAAAGTGTCATTTTCCACTCTTTTTACCCTTTTTTGCACTTTTAACGCTGAATCGTATTTGGTTACAAAATCATTTCGTACCTTTGCAGCCTCAATGAGAGACGTGTCGCATAAGCAGTCATGTGCAAAAATATGGAATAACAATAAAGTATGAAAAGATTATTATCAGTGGCCTTCGTGGCCTTCATGGCGCTGGCAGCCAGCGCTCAGGAGAAGACTCCCAAGTGGTATGACAATCTGAAGTTCAGCGGCTACGGCATGCTGCAATATCAAGCTGAGGACAAGGACGGCGGCGAGCACAACGAGTTCAACCTGCGTTTGGCCCGTTTCATGCTGGACGGCAAGATAGCCGATTTCGACTGGCGCGTTCAGATACAAGGCACTAACGTGAAGGGTCCCGGCGAGCCCACCGTGCAGCTCATCGACCTTTACACCGAGTGGCGCAAGCATCCAGAGTTCAAGATTCGTGTGGGCCAGTTCAAGCGAGCCTTCACCTTTGAAAACCCCATGAACCCCATCACGCAGGGCTGGTATGCCTATGCCAACGTCATCAACGCCCTGTCGGGCTTCGGCGACCGCACCGGCGAGAAGTCGAGCGGCGGGCGCGACATAGGCTTGCAGCTGCAGGGCGACGTGCTGAAGAACGCTGCCGGGCGTCCCTTGCTGCACTATCAGGTGGGCGTCTACAACGGCGAGGGCATCAACAGCAAGGACAAGGATCAGCGCAAGGACATCATAGGCGGCGCATGGGTCATGCCTGTGAAGGGCCTGCGCATCGGCGCCTTCGGATGGACGGGCAGCCGTGCCGGCATCGGAGGCAAGAACCGCTATGCCCTCTCCGCCGAGTATGACAAGGACGAATACACCTTCCGCACCGAGTATCTGCACAGTCAGGGCATGGGCGCCGACGCAACGCTGGGCGACAAGGCCGACGGATGGTACGCACTCGGCATCGTGCCCGTCATCAAGAGCAAGCTGCACGCCAAGGCCCGCTACCAGTGCTACCGCAAGGCAAAGGAGTGGAGCACGTCGAAGACCATGTACGAGGTGGGTCTGAACTACTACTTCACCAAGAACTTGCAGCTCAACGTGGAGTATGCCCGTGTCAACGACCGCAGCATCGCCAACCCCGACAAGCACAACTACAACTTCATAGACGCGCAGCTCGACTTCCGCTTCTGACGTAAGAAGCCTTGGCCTGCGTCCGGCAGAAAGCCCCCCAGAAAAATTCCCAGCGTGGGAACAAAATATTCCCAGGCTGGGAATAATTTTTTCCCACGCTGGGAATATTTTGTTCCCACGCTGGGAATATTTTATTCCCACGCTGGGAATTTTCCTAACGATGACTTAGTAAATCTGTTTCAGTGTAGTTTACCACCAGATTTCCTAACGATGACTTAGTAAATCTGTTTCAGTGTAGTTTACCACCAGACTTTTTCCTAACTTTTTAGTTGTTATTTGCTAAATAATTTATACCTTTGCACCCGTGAACCAGAAAACGAGACGATATATAGCATCATGGTTGCTGTTGGCAGTGTTTGTGCCAATGCTGGTACTGTCGTCGGTTCACGTGCATGAAACGGTTGAGAGGGTCGGGCCGGAATGTGCCGATTGTGTGCATCACAATTGTCACGGCCACCTGACGACGATGGCATCGTGGGCACACGACTGTGTGCTATGCCAGTTTCTGACGCTCACCCTGCTGCCAGCTGCTGTTTTGGCTGTCAGGATAGATATTAATGTATGTAAGAAGTTTCATTCCCAGCCTTTGTGCGGCTATCAGGCCGCCTGCTGGGGCTGCAACATCACGCGCGGGCCTCCTTCTGTCTGATTCTTGAAAGGAGGAACCAGCACATTATTATCATACATTATTTAACTTTCAAGTTTTGGAGTTAAAGCAGTTAAAGCAGTTAAGGGTGATAGAGACAATAGATTCGTTATGAATCTCAACTACAGCGACAAAGACTTTTCATGAAGAGTCATTTGTCTTTAACTCCCTTAACTCCCTTCACTCCTTTAACTCCTGAGAGGAACACAGAATGAAAACAAGACATATCATTCTGCCGCTGCTGTGTATATGCACGGCAACGGCAGCTCAGAACAATAGTGAACATCATCATGCAGAGGACTCTACCGACGTCTTCTTCAATCATTTGCAACTGAACGAGCTGACGGTGACGGGAGTGACAGGCGACACGAAGCTGAAACACTCTACGGCCCCCGTGAGCATCGTCACCCCGAAGGTGCTGCGGGCTACTGCCTCGACCAACATCATCGACGCCATTGCCCACCAGCCAGGCATCAGCCAGCTGACCACAGGCGGCAGCATCTCGAAGCCCATCATCCGCGGACTGGGATACAACCGCGTGGTGGTGATGAGCGAGGGCGTGCGGCAGGAAGGCCAGCAGTGGGGCGACGAGCATGGCGTGGAGGTGGACGGCAGCAGCGTGAACAGCGTCGAGATACTCAAGGGTCCGGCATCGCTGATGTACGGCTCTGACGCTATGGCCGGCGTGGTCATCATGCACCCGCAGCCCACATTGCCACAGGGACAGATGAAAGCCACCGTCAGCTCGGAGTATCAGACCAACAACGGCCTCTTTGCCTACAACCTGTCGATGGCGGGTCATCAGAAAGACTTCGTCTGGGATGCACGCTTCAGCGACAAGATGGCACATGCCTATCAGAACAAGTACGACGGCTACGTGCCCGGCTCGCAATTCAGGGAGCGGGCCGGCCGACTGATGCTGGGCATGAACAGCAGCTGGGGCCACTCACGGCTCCTCTGGACATGCTATCACCTTACCCCAGGCATCATTGAGGGCGAGCGCGACGCTGAGACAGGCCTGTTGGAGTGCAGCACCGACGATGTGAAGACCTACGGCAAGGCACTGCCCTTTCAGCAGGTGAAGCACTACAAGCTGGTGTGGGACAACTCGCTCACACTCCCCACGGGATATCTGAAGGCCATCGTAGGCTATCAGCAGAACTGCCGACAGGAGTATGAGGAGTCGGCCGACGAGTACGGCATCTTCCTCAAGCTGCATACCCTGACCTACGACCTGCGCTATGTGACGCACGAGTGGGACGGATGGAAGCTCTCAACGGGCATCGGCGGCATGTATCAGCAGTCGGACAACAAGGGCGAGGAATATCTTATCCCCGACAGCCGGCTCTTTGACTTCGGCCTCTATGCCACTGCCTCAAAGTCGCTCTCAGAGCAATGGACGCTGAACGGTGGCCTGCGCTACGACCACCGACGGCTGCACGGCTATGAACTCATGGACGACGGAGCGCTGCGCTTCGCTGATTTCACCCGCCACTTCAACGGCATGACAGGCAGCCTCGGGGCCGTGTGCAACATCAGTGAGCACTTCAACCTGCGCATGAACCTGGCCCGTGGATTCCGTACACCCAACATGAGCGAGCTGGCCTCCAACGGCGTGCACGAAGGCTCCATCCGCTACGAGATAGGCGACCGTCGGCTCAAGGCAGAATACAGCCTGCAGGCAGACCTCGGCATCGACTTCACCTCACCCTACGTCTCGGCACAGATAGCGCTCTTCGCCAACCGCATCGACAACTTCATCTTCACACATCGCTTAGACGAAGTTGTGGAGGAGGGCTATCTCACCTATGCCTACACGCAGGGCAACGCGCAGCTGCTGGGCTTCGAAGCTGGAGCCGACTTCCATCCCATTCATTCCGTCCATTTCTCCAATACCTTCTCGATGGTCGATGCCCGGCAGATGCACGCGGCACCAGAGGCCAAGTACTTGCCCTTCACACCTGCGCCGCGATGGTCGTCGGAGCTGAAGTGGGAGTTGATGCACCACTCACACAGCACCGTGAACCATCACCATGCAGCGCCCGCCGTCCGAAGGTGGCCGTTCAACAACCTCTATGTCGCCGCCGGACTGGACTGCTATCTGAAGCAGAGCCACATCTACAGCGCCGACAACACCGAGACCGCCACACCGGCATACGCCCTGCTGTCGCTCGCGGCTGGCACCGATATCCAGGTGAAAGGCAGGAAGATAGCCGAGGTGTATGTCACAGCCGACAATCTCCTGGACAAAGCCTACCAGAACCACCTGAGCCGCCTCAAGTATGCCGACGACAACAGGGTAACAGGCAGGCGAGGAGTCTTCAACATGGGGCGCAACATCACCTTCAAGGTGGTAGTGCCGATAGACATCACGGCAGTTCGTTGAAAAAACAAGGCCGAAAAATTTGCAGATGTCGGAAGAAATAGCTATTTTTGCAATCAAATGTGAAAAACCATGCGCAGACTGCTTTTCCTTCTGTTGACACTGCTCCCCCTGAACATGCTGGCTCAGCTTGACACGCAGGATGCTGTGCGCCAAGCTGAGCGCATCTTTTCCTTCTTGCAATACGACCAGACCGACAGCCTCTACGAGCGGCTGGCTGACGATATGCGTGCCATGGTGGATAAGGATCAGCTCAGCGGTGCGATGAAGCAGGCCGAGCAACTGGCAGGAGCCTATCAGGAGCACGGCGAGTGGACCGTCAACCTGCAGGACACCTTGTCGATATGCTCATCGGTCTGCCGTTTTGAGAACGGAGAGCTGAGCGCAGTCATCGTCTTCGACCGGGGCTGGATGATCCACGGACTGCACCTGATGCCACGGCACGACGAGGTAAAGCATGAGCCACTGCCCGAGGGCATCGTCGAACTGACCGACACGGTGCGTGCTGCCGACGGTCTGGCCTTGCCCTGCATCATCACGCTCAGCGGCCTGGCGCAGCATCCGCCCATTGTCGTGATGGTGCACGGCTCAGGCCCCTTGGATAGCGACGAGACGGTGATGGCCAACAAGCCCTTCCGCGACCTGGCACGTCTCCTCGCCTTGAGGGGCATCAGTACCCTGCGCTACGACAAGCGCACCTACGTCAGCCACGAGCCAGTGGCCTCGGTAGAGGTGGAAACCATCAACGACGCCTTGGCGGCCATTGCCCTCGCGCGCACATATAATAATAATGTATATCTGCTGGGCCACAGCTTAGGCGCCATGCTCGCTCCTGCCATTGCCGAGCAGGATTCGTTGCAGGGTATTGTGATGATGGCTGCTCCTGCACGCGACATGGAGCAGGTGGTCATCGACCAAGTGGAGAGCCTGTCACCTCCAGAGGCTACAAAGGAGCAAAAAGCGCAGGCATTGGCAGACTTGCACAGTCAGATGCCTCATTACTTCGTGCCGCAGCATCAGGTGCAGAGAGCCCTTCGCCTCCACATACCCATCTTGCTGTTGCAGGGCGAACGCGACTATCAGGTGACGATGAAGGACTTCCGCATCTGGCAGAAGAAGCTGCGCAAGAAGAAGAACGCCACCCTCATCGCCTATCCCGCCCTCAATCATCTCTTCATCCCGGGCGAAGGTCCCCCCACACCCCAGGAATATATGAAGAAAGGCAGCGTCAGCGAGCAAGTAGCCGACGACATCGCCACCTTCCTTCGCCCGTAAGTCCTCTTATTTCCTATAAGTCCTCTCCCATCCTCTAACGTCCTCTTACTTCCTCTCACTTCCTCTAAAAAAACAATGCATCTCGTCATAGCAGGAAACATTGGCAGTGGAAAGTCCACGCTCACCCAGATGCTGGCCAAGCACTACGGCTGGGAGCCGCGCTACGAGACCGTGGCCGACAACCCCTATCTGGAAGACTACTACCGCGACCTGCACCGCTGGTCGTTCAACATGGAGGTGTTCTTCCTCAAGGAGCGCTTCCGCGACCTCATCGACATTGCCCATGCTCAGCACACCATCATCCAGGACCGCAGCATCTTCGAGGGTGTCTATGTCTTTATGGCCAACAACAAAGCGATGGGCAATCTCTCAGACCGTGACTACGAGACCTTCATGGAGCTCTTCGAGCAGATGATGACCGTGGTGCGCGTGCCCGACCTGATGATTTATCTCAGGGCATCGGTGGCCCATCTCGTGGGCAATATACAGAAGCGGGGGCGCAACTACGAGCAGCAGATACAGCTGGAATATCTCGAGAACCTCAACCGCCGCTATGATGACTTCATCAAGAACAAGTATCCTGGCCGCGTCATCACCATTGAGAAGGACAACCTCGACTTCCAGCACAACCCCAAAGACTTCGCCCAGATTATCGACCTCATCGACCGCACCCTCTTCGGCCTCTTCCCCATGGAAGCCCAGCAAAACAAAACTCCCTGATTCCTCTCCTCTCTCATCCTCTCTCATCCTCTCCCATCCTCTCTCATCCTCTCTCATCCTCTCTCATCCTCTCTCATCCTCTCACATCCTCTAAAAAAAAATGCACATCGCCATAGCAGGAAATATTGGCAGCGGCAAGACCACCCTGACCAAACTATTAGCCCACCGATACGGATGGACACCACGTTACGAACCAGTGGACAACAACCCCTATCTCTCCGACTTCTACGCCGACATGCAGCGCTGGTCCTTCAACCTGCAGATTTACTTCCTCAACAAGCGTTTCAAGGAGGTGGTGGAGATAGCGAAGTCCGATGACACCATCATACAGGACCGCACCATCTTCGAAGACGCCTGCATCTTTGCCCCCAACCTGCATGGGCAGGGGCTGATGAGCGACCGCGACTTTGCCAACTACAAAGACCTCTTCGACCTGATGATGTCGCTGGTGAAGCTTCCCGACCTGATGATTTACATCCGCTCGTCCATTCCCACACTCGTGGCGCAGATACAGAAGCGAGGAAGGGAGTATGAGCAGTCCATGCGTCTCGACTATCTGCAGGGCTTGGAGAAACGTTACGAGGAATGGATTGCCGGCTACAAGGGTCAGCTCATCATCGTTGACGGCGACCACTGCAAGTTTGGCGACAATGCCGACCACCTCAAGCAGGTCACCGACATGATTGACGCCAAGCTCTACGGTCTCTTCCCCATGGAGTGAGCAAGTGGGGATGGCAAGAGCTGACTATAATCTCACGCCAAGTCTGAGCATGGCACTCCAGTCGTTCAGACGTCCGCTGTTGCTGTCGTAATGGTAGCGTGAATGATAGAAATTGCCGTTCAAATTGACAAACCATCGCGACCAGTTGTAGGTTACCGATAACCGGCTGTTGACATTCAGCATGATGCGGCTGTTGCGGCTGTCGGTAGCCATCAGGGTGATGCGGTAGTCCTCATGGGGTAGCTCATCGTCGCTGATCTTATAGGCGCCTTCGCCCATAGCGTCGAAGTACACCTGCCCGTTCTCGTCGAGCAGCAGTGCCTTCAGCTCAGCCACTTCGCGGTTGCCCTTGCTGTCGTCATCATCATCGTTACCACAGGCTGCAAAGGTGCATCCCATGCCCAGCAGCATCAATGCTGTCAAAAACACATCAATGGTTTTCTTTATGTTTATATTTAGGCAATGATATAGCAGTTGACCTATTCATGCGCAGCCATCCC
>JAEEGG010011761.1_pt1 | contig 19002 bp, 19 predicted proteins | sample 9134161 | NCBI WGS metagenome assembly JAEEGG01 (sample SAMN16246543, study PRJNA631951) | gut metagenome | biome: gut microbiome; feature: rumen; material: CR-attached | host: Bos | place: Iran: Karaj | collected 2018-10 | reverse complement strand
CACCGCCACTTTCAGTTACCTCGCTGGTAACGGTTGCTCTGATATCCATAATATTATCAACCGATTGGGTAACAACCGTCGGCTTTTGAGCCACTACCAGCGGTGAGAAGGTAATCTCATTACCGTAGGCGGTACCCACCTTGTTGGTTGCGTAGGCACGTGCGTAGTAGGTCTGGCCTGCAACAAGGTCTCTCAATTCTACGGAGAAAGAGCCCAAGCCCTCGCCACTGGGGATTACGCTAGATGCTTCGATAGTAGGAGCTGCGGTCGTAGCATAGCAAATACCACGTGCTGTTACAGCCTCGCCACCATCGCTAACAACCTCACCATCAACAGTAGCCCTATCGGTCATGATGTTATGAGCTTCGCCAGTGGTTACTGTAGGCTCTACGGGCAGCGGGAGGGTCTTGAACGATACATCCTCGCCGTAGCTGATGCCCACCGAGTTAATCATGTAAGCTCTAACATAGTAGGTTGTCTCGTGGGTCAAGTCGTTCAGCACGGTAGAGAATTCATTTTCAGTACCTTCTACAATAACTTTGTGATTGTCAACAGTGGGAGCCGTATCGTTATTCCAGCAGAAACCACGCTCTGTAACAGCGGTATAGCCATTGGAAACGATCTTGCCATGAGCCGTTGCCGAGTAATAGGTAACATCGCTCATAGGTTCTGTCTTCACAACACCCAATATTGGGTCGGGTTCCTTTACGCAACGAACAAAGTAACCATAAAGCTGACAACCAGGTTCATAGTAGCGTTGCAAATTAGAACCAGTATTTTGGATAAAGAACGGCAGACAGTTGCTACCAGTCTTGGTGGAAGTCCAATAGGCATCGTGTCTACCTTCACATCTAGGATAGGATGATGTAGTATTGCCGTTCAAACTGCCTGCATAGAACCAACCGAAGCCCGTAGCATTGCTGGTGGGTTGCGGTTTGCCCATATCATAATTTCCAAAGTAGTGTGGTATAACCAACGGATAAGCCAAACTGATGTTACCAATAGAGCCTCTACCGCTGGTGTTGCAAGTAACGGCAGCATTGTTGGCGTAAGTCTCGCTTACATAATTTAACAAATCACACCAGTCATCCATGGTGGAAACACGCCAGCCGATAGGACAGATTGCATTATCATCATTGATAAAGCCCACACCATAGTAGTAACCGCAAACCTCAGCAGGCATGGTGTCATTATTTTGGATAAAGGGTTCGTACATAGCCTTCTCTAAGGAAACCTTTGTCATGGTTGGTCTGTCATAGAACTCAATAGGTGTACCATCGGCATATTTAGTGGTGCGCAAGTTCTCGCGCATCCAGCAGTTGGAACCTAAACGAACTGTTTTATATTCGTTACCATCTGCATCCGTAACGGTACCGCAATCAACCAATCCTTCGGGATCCGGCATTACCACTTTCATATCTTCGGTATAGAGCACCATATCGGCAGTTTTAGCATAGCCTCTCACATAGTATGTCGCGCCCTGAATCAACGAAAGCGTGGTTTGGAATACGCCGTCCTCGGTTGAACCGTCCTTGACAGTACCTATCAACTGATAGGTGGCATGGCTATTGAGTGTTCTGTTGGGGTATAAGCTGTAGATAAAGCCACGTTCAACGATCTCAGCGCCATTCGACTGCTTAGCCGAAACAGTGGCTGATGTGTTGGTAATGTCGGTAACTTCACCTGCTTCTATCGATGGCATCACATACTCAACCGTAGTGAAGGACAACTCTTCGCCGTAAGCTAAGTCAGAGGCTGTTTGAGCGTATGCTCTGAACACATACTTGGTGCTCGGCGTCAGCGATGTAGCCAAAGCCGAGAATTCTGGTGTCAACGTGGCAGCCACGGCCAGCCAGGAATCGGTGCTGTCTTTTTTGTATTGGAAACCGCAAGCGGTAACATCTTCCGAGGTCTTGGTAAAGGTACCATGCAGCAAAGCCTTTACAGAAGCTATTTCTGTTGCTTCCAATGTCTTAACAACAGGAGGCGTTATGGCCATCGTAGTAAAATATTTTGGTTCTGCATAAGTGGTGTCGGACTCCGTAATAGCGTATGCGCGCACAGCATACTTTGTATTTTGTTGCAAATCAAACATTTCGTAATTAAAGGGCGAGGTAATTTGAGTACCAATAAACGATCTTATATTTACCCATTCGGCACCTTCGCGCAGTTCAAAACCGATTTTCTTTACGGATTCTTCGCCTTTGGCAAAACTACCATACACATGAGCACGGTTGTAGTCGATGTCGGTCACACTATCGGTGGTAACGGTTGGAGGAACGATTCCTGTGGTGGTGAAAGTCACCTCTTCGCCATAGTAATACTCTTCTTCGGCAATGGCGTAGGCTTTGAAGACATATTGGGTCTCTTTGGTCAGGTTGCGAATACCGAAGGTAAATTCGGCATCGGTATGATCGCAAGTCAATGTATTCCATTCAGTTGCGTTAGCTTGTCTCCAGTTGAAACCTTCTTCTGTCACCGTCATATTGTGGGCTTTCCAGCTACCACTCAAAGTGGCGGTTGACGAGGTGAGGTTGAAGGCGCTGTCGGTGCGGACAGTCAGGTATGGAGGAATCTCTTCGTTAGGGAACACGAAGGTCACGGTACCACTACCCTGTTGTTTCTGTGTAACCGTGGCCTCTTTCGAGCCGTCAATCTGGGTGGCATAGCCGACATATTGCATATTGTCGCCTTGCGCAAACAGATTATTGGTGTGTTTTTTAGTGGTTTCGACGGTTAACGGCATACTGCTAACATACTCAATACGAGCCTGTTCGCCAGTATTGCTCAGGTTAATCATCTTGATGGAAGTATTGCCGTTTTTGGTTACGGCACTCAGCAGATAGGTCTGCGGCGTGTTCATTGTGGCGCGGAACTGGTGTTCGCCACTGGGCAAAGTATTGTGATACTCAGCCACTTTCTTACCGTTGATGTCGAACACCACCAGGTCAACCTTCTCCTTGTTCAGAAGCGTCAATCTGAAATCGGTGATACCATTGAACGGGTTAGGAACGTTCTGATACAACTTCACACTGCCCTTCTCGTTCTCCCAACCGTGAATGCCCACCGTATTCATTGTCAGGATGGTGTCAGGATAGTATAGCACTTCGGTCCAACCTTGAGTGAGGTTGGTCACCATAATACTATCCAGTTGCTGATAACTGTGGTCTTGATGTTCGGCCTCGAACTTCAACGTGACCACTTCTTGTGCATAGGAGTTAAAACTCCACAACATTGCAACAAGAAAACTTAACAAATAGTAGAATTTTCTCATAATATGGGGATTTGGTGAATATTTCAATTTTTGAAAAATACGGCTTTAAAAATAAAAAAAAAGATACAAACATCCAATAGAATGTAAAAAAATCAAAAAAAAATGCAATTTTTTTCTTGCTCTTCGCCTCTATTTAGACAAATTACAAACAATATTTTTTCTTAAATTTGCACCCTCAATCAAAAGGAAACTTATGGTTAGCAGACGTTATTTGAGGACTAAGACAATGCAGGCAATTTTTGCCTCCGAGATGAACGACAAGGAAGACCTTGTCAGCGGTGAGAAGAAATTGGTACAATCAGTGGAAAGCTGTTATACGTTATTTCTCTATTTCATTTCCCTACTCACCGAAATCAAGAGCTACCGACTTAACAAGCAAGAGGATGTTAAGGGCAAGATGTTCCCCACTTACGAGGACTTGCACCCCAACACCAAGTTTACAGACAATCTGATTATCAGCCAGATAGAAGACAATAAGCAACTTCAAATCCTGTGGAAGGAGCATAAAATCTCGTGGACCAACGAGAAAGATTTTATCGTTCAGATGTTCCACGAAATAGAGAGCTCGGAGATTTACGGTCTGTATATGGCCCGCGAAGAACGCAGCTATCACGAAGACAAGCAGTTTGTGCTGGACATCATCGAGAAAGTTTTTGTCAACAGCGAATTGCTGCATTGGTATTTTGAAGAGAAAAACCTGCACTGGTTCGACGATTACAACGAAGCGCTGCTCATGACCTACAAAAACATTGCCTCGTTCAAGGAGCAGAAGGGTGACCATTGCGAGATTTCGCCGCTATACAAAGACGACGAAGACCGTGAATTTTACAAAACACTCTACCGCCAGACGATGATTCACCACCAGGAATTTGCCACTATGATTGAAGAAAAGTTGCAAAACTGGGAAGCCGAACGCGTAATGACTTTGGACAAGATTCTGATGGAGATGGCACTCTGCGAATTCACAGAATTTCCGGAAATTCCCATCAAGGTGACCATCAACGAATATATCGAATTGGCCAAGACTTACAGCTCAGCCAAGAGCGGCCTGTTTATCAACGGCATTTTGGACAAGCTGGTTATGGATTTAAAACAAGCCGACAAGTTGCACAAGACGGGACGCGGCATCATCAACAATTAAGCAAAAATATCATGAAACGACTGATTCTCATCACTTTGATAGCAGGACTTCTCGTGGGCACCGGAGCTTGCAACCGCCATGGCCACGATAACGACATTACCGCTTCGGACATTCACAATCCTGCCACAGCTGACGGTCTTTCGAAAAAAGAGGCCAAGAATATGCCTGTCATCACTTTTGAGAAAACCACCCACGATTTTGGAAAAGTTATTCAAGGTGAGAAGCTTAGCTACACGTTCACCTTTACCAATACTGGCAAGTCGAATCTGATAATCACTTCGGCGGAAGCCTCTTGCGGATGTACAACCACCACGCCCCCTCAGGCCCCCATCAAGCCGGGCGAAAAAGGACAGATTAAAGTGTCGTTCGATTCCCAAAACAAGAAAGGCCCTACCAAAAATATGGTCATCATCTCGGCAAACACTTACCCTATTCGTACGATGATTTACATCACGGCGAATGTGATTGTGCCGAACAATAAATAGACTTTAGTTTTTAGTTGTTAGATCTTAGATATTTAATCTTGATAATTCTATAATTCAATAATTCTATAATTCAATAATTCTATAACTCTATAATTCTTAACTCCTTAACTCTTCCTCACTTCTCACTTCATAAATCCTTTAGTTTCACAACATAATAATCCCCCAACACAATGAACACATTATTCTTATTATTCAAACCGGCCACTGAAGGACAAGCTCAGAATGGCGGCGGCATGGGTTCCACCCTTATTTTCATCCTTCTTATCTTCGTTGTTTTCTATTTCTTCATGATTCGCCCGCAACAAAAGAAGCAGAAACAGATTCAAGAGATGAGAGACGCCCTAAAGAGTGGCGACAAGATTGTCACCATTGGCGGTATCCACGGCAAAATCATCAATGTACAGGAAACCACTTTCATCATCGAAGTGGAAGACGGCACCCGCTTGAAGATTGAGAAGAGCGCCGTTTCATTAGACGCACCCGCCAACAACAACGCTGCCGCTAAGAAAGAATAGCATACTGGCAGTCAAACCTTTACACACCCTCTCGCCTTACGGCGAAAGGGTGTTGTGTCATTTAGCATAAAGACCATGATTACCATTGCCATCACCGGAGGAATAGGAACAGGGAAGACGTATGTCTCCGCGATCTTCCAACGTGAGGGCATTCCCGTTTTCAACGCCGATACCGAGGCCAAGAAACTATACGCCCGCCCTGAGGTGCTGGCACAACTCCGCCAGGCATTCGGCGATACCATTTTCGACGGCTCGCAATTGTCGTTCGCCAAACTCACCCAAGTGATTTTCAATGACAAGGAGGCATTGGTGAAAGTCAACGGCATCGTACATCCTCTTGTATCACAAGAATTTGCGAAATGGGCCAAAGAGCAGAACACGGCTATGGTCATCATGGAGTCGGCCATTATTTTTGAAGGAGGCTTGGAAAAGCAGTTCGACTATGTCATCACGGTGGACGCCTCACTGGCAACCCGCCAGCGGCGTCTGCGCATTCGCGATGCACACTTAGACGATGCCACCATCCGTCGCAAGATAGAGGCTCAGATGTCGCAAGAGGAGAAATGTAGCCGTGCCGACTTTGTCATCCACCACGACCACGACAACGAGGAAGAGTTTCTGCAACAGCAAGTTAACAAGATTATACAATATATTAAAAATAGAGAAATGCACAATTCCGCCATCGAAGTACTGCTCAATCATCGCAGCATACGACAATTCACCGACCAGCCCATCGAGCACGACAAATTGGATTTGATACTGCGAGCCGCCTGCAATGGCTCTACTATGGGAAACATGCAACTGTACAGCATTATCGCCATCCAAGACAAACAGCGCATGGCCGAGATGGCGCCGTTGCACTTCAACCAGCCCATCGCCACCAACGCCCCGCTGATGCTCATCTTCTGCGCCGACATTCACCGATTCAACAAATATTGCGAATACCGCCAGGCCGACACCGAAGCCTACAGCAACCTGCAAAGTTACCAATGGGCTGTCACCGACTCTATTATCGCGGCCCAAAACGCCTGTGTTGCCGCCGAAAGTCTGGGCTTGGGCATCTGCTGGTTAGGTACCATCACTTACAACTGCGACCGCTTTGCCGAGATTTTGCAGTTGCCCGAGAATGTCTTCCCCACGGCCTGCATCTCCATCGGTTACCCTGCCGAAACGCCCGAGCTGACCGACAAATTGCCCGTTGAAGCCATGATACACCACGAAGTGTATGAGGACTACACCGAAGAGCGCATCAACGACCTGTACCGCGAAAAAGAGGCACATCCCAACACGTTGAAGTTACTCGAGGAGAACCAATTGGACAACTTGGCGCAGATTTTCACACAGCGCCGTTACACCAAAGCCGACAACGAGCACTTTGCCCAAGTTCTGATTGAGACATTGAAGACACAGAAGATCATGTAAACGGCGAAGGGAGAGATAAAAAAAGGCGGAAAACCGATGGTTTTCCGCCTTTTAAAGTTAAAGGGATTTGCTTATTGCATTTCCACGTTGCAAACGTTCAGCACATTGTATTTCTTTTCTTGGCAAACGAAAGCAATGAAATGAACATGGTTCAGATCGATATTCTGAGTACCGCATTTTTCAGGAACAGTGTAAGTAATTTCCTTGGTAACCAAGCTACCTTTCTTAGTATCGGTGATTTCAACACCCCAAGGATCGGTAGCAGTACCTCTCAGCACGTGCATGTGGCAATATGCGTTTCTAGTGTCATCCCAATAGTCGGGATTATATTTTTGGCCGTTGCTCTGTGCAGCCCAGATGCTGTCTTCCAACAAGTAAACTGTCAGGAAGTTGTTGGCAGCGGGAGCATCGATGGTGTAGTACATTTCAACCGTTACCTTGAATTCGCGGGTTGATTTATTCAGAGTACCTTTAGCAGCCATGTTTACGCAGGCATCCTTTTGGAATTCCTGATTTGAATAGGCGCTCCATGCACCACGGTCAACCACACCTGCATCGTTACGGTTAACCATACCCATAGGATAACCACGAACTACGAAACCATCGTGAATAGCGGTAGCGTCGGCGCAAGTCATTTCAGGACGAGCATAGCCACCAGCGTGAATGTTAACGGGGAAGAAACGACCTGGATTGGCTTTTTCAATAAGATTGGCACGACGGTGACCATCGGGGCAATAGCCGCAACCTTGGCCGGTGAATTCTTCCAGCAAAACGCATTTCTTAGTGATTTCGGTAGAAACCCATTTCGGATTAACCTTGGGACCATCGGGATCTTCGGGGTTATCTTTAGGGTCTTTACAGCCTACAAGTACCAGCCCGAGAACGAGCAATAAAAGAAAACTTTTTTTCATTGAAGTAATGTTTTATTGATTTTATAATGATTATTTTTTAGTTATTTCAGCCTTGCAAGCATTGTTGATATAATAGTGTTGTTTGTCAGCTACGAAAGCGATGAATTCGATATTGTTCAAGTCAACATCAAAGTCACCAACTCTGTCGGGAATAGTATAGGTGTATTTCTTCTCAACAAATGAGCCAGCCGTAGTAGTGGTAATCTCATCACCCCAAGTGTCGGTGTTGATGATGTCACGAAGAATGTGCATGTGGTTGTACTTGCCATTGGGCAGCATCTGATCTGGGTTTGTATTGCCATTCGACTGTGAAGCCTCGATATTATTCTGAATCATAGCCACACTCAAATAATTGGTTGTCTGATCGCTATTAGCGGTATAGTACAATTGTACGGTCAGGTTCAGTGTACGGGTAGCAGCATCAATAGTACCTTTGGCAGCTATATTCACAAATGCGGGTTCGCCGATGATTTGTGAAACCTTAGCACTCCATTGGCCTCTATCAAGAACAGCGTCACCACGGTTAACAACACCGTAAGGAACACCACGAGGTGCGAAATAGGTCTGAATAGCCTTAGCGTCATCGCATTGCATTTCGGGTTTTGACAGATAACCACCATGGATGACAATCATGAAGAAATTATCCGGATGGGCTGCTAAAATCTGATTGGCACGCTTGTGACCATCAGGGCAATAACCGCAGTTTTGGCCAGTGAATTCTTCCAGCACTGCACACTTGTTCATAGTTGTTTTTGAGACAAAAACGTCATTTTTGCCTTTTTCTTCTTTGTTACAAGCCGTAAATATCAAAGTTACAGCAGCTAACAATAACAATAATTTTTTCATAATAATGTTTTTAATTTGGTTCTTATTGATTATAAATTTGTTAGTATTAACTACGCACAATAATTAACGCTGCAAAGATAATATTTATTTTTTTGGTTTGGCGGGGTTGTTCATTTTTTTTAGAAAATTATTTATGGGGAGTAAGTGAGAAGTGAATAGAGTTAAGAAGTTAAGGAACTAAGGAGTTAAGATGAAGCTTTAGTTTCTTAGTTCCTTAGTTTCTTAACTTTCTCTATCTTGCACTTAACCATAATAAATTTCAGATTTCAACATCTCAACATTTTTTGTAATTTTGCAAATTCCATTTTTGAGGATATCAATCAAAGCGACGATTATGGGTAAAGAGAAACAAACTCAAAACAATACAGATGCCAATGCCAAGAAAATCAAGGTGGCGTTGATGTGCATCTCAGCCATCATCATTTTCTGGATTGGAACCAACTTTTTGAAAGGCATAGATGTCTTTGGCAAACGCACTTACTACTATGCCGTGTTCGACAACTCGGGTGGTCTGCAAGAGAGCGACCCCGTGTCGGTGAACGGTTACAAGGTGGGTAAAGTGACCAATGTGAAACTGATCAGCACCGACCCCATCCGCATTTGTGCCGAGATTTTGGTGACCGAAAGAATCTCCATTCCCGCCGACTCCAAGTTTGAAGTGGCCCCCAAAGACATCCTGGGCGGCACAGTCGTCAACATCATCTTGGGCCACTCGAAGCAGTTTGCCCACAACAAGGACACGCTGGCCAGCTACATCGTACCGCAGATGACCGACGGCCTCAATGAGATGAAAGGACAAATCAGCAATATTCTTGCTTCGGTTGACACTATCGGACTGTCGCTCAAGGACGTACTCGCCAAGGAAGGCGGCGCCGAAGACCTCAAGCAGATCCTCGAGAACCTCGAATCATCGACCGAGCACTTGAATAGCATTTTGGCCAACAACAAGGACAAAGTGAGCCGCCTGATGACCGACATGGAGAAATTCGGCAGCACGCTGAAGGAAATCTCACCCGAGTTGACCGAAATTGTGGCTAATATCGACCAGATTAGCGACTCGCTTGCCAAAGCCGACATTGCCGCTACCATTCTCAACGCCAACCGCACCATCGAGGAGGTGAAAGAGGTGGTGAGCAAGATTAACCGCGGCGACGGCAACCTCGGTAAAATCGCCAACGACGAGAACCTCTACAAAAACCTGGAGGCCACAACCGACAACCTCAACAAACTGTTGATCGACCTCAAGGCCAACCCGAAACGGTACGTACACTTCTCGTTGTTCGGCAGAAAAGATAAGGAGAAGAAGAAATAAATTCAGAATTCAAGAACAAAGAACACAGAACAAATAATATAAACCGTTAACCTTAAGCAACATGTCGTTAGAAATTACAGGAAAACTTATTGAGAAATTGCCCGTGCAAGAAGGCACCAGCAAAGCAGGCAATAGTTGGAGAAAACAGGAATTTGTTATTGAAACCGCTGATCAGTATCCGCGCAAAATATGTGCCAACCTTTGGGCCGACAAGATTGACATGCTCGACCAAATGACCGTTGGCGATACCGTGAAAATGTCGTTTGATTTGGAATCCCGCAATTTTAACGGTCGCTGGTACACCGATGTACGCGCATGGAAATTGGAGAAAGCCGGCGACGCCAACGTGGCTACTGCAGCTCCCACTCCTGTCGCCACCGACCTGCCAGAGACACCCACTATCAGCGAATTTCCCGGTGACCCGCTGACCGCCACCGACGACGCTAACGACCTGCCCTTCTAACCATGTACGGCATCTGCAACCTTTCGATGATTTCCCTGCGGACCGAGCCGTCGGAATGCGCTGAAATGGCCTCCCAACTGCTGTTTGGCGAAGCCTATTCCGTGTTGGAAGAACAAGGCAAATGGCTTAAGATTGCCACCGCCGACTGCCAATACGAAGGCTGGATTGACCGCAAACTGTTCAACCCGCTTCAAGATGACGAAGCAGACGCATATCTCTCTGCAAATAAATATATTGTAAAAGATTTATTCGTCTTCATTAAAGAAGTAAAAAGCGACATCTCTTTCCCCATCTTCTTGGGCTCGTCGTTCCCCTACCCCAGCAACGGCTTAGTGACCTTAGGCAGCAGCCAATTTAGGATTACCGCACCAGAGGAGGAGTCGCAAAATACACTTGACACCCTCTTGCAAACGGCCCACGCATACTTGCACGCGCCCTATCTTTGGGGCGGCAGAACGCCCGCGGGCATCGACTGCTCGGGCTTTGTGCAGGTGGTATTCAAATGCTGCGGTGTCACTCTGCCCCGCGATGCGTCACAGCAAGCGCTCTGCGGCGAGACTGTCGATTTTATCGGCGAGGCACGCGAAGGCGATGTGGCCTTCTTTGAAAACGAAGAGGGACGGATCATCCATACTGGCATCATCTGTGCTCCCGGCCGCATTATCCATGCCAGCGGCCTGGTACGCATCGACCCGATAGACCAGACGGGCATCTTCAACCAAGAGCGAGGCCGCTACACGCACACTTTGCGCATCATCAAAAGGATTCTGCCATGCTAAAAGGAAACGAAATCCGGCTGCGCGCATTGGAGCCCCACGATGTGGAACTGCTCTACCGTTGGGAGAATGATCCAGCCATCTGGACCATCAGCCATACGCTAACGCCGTTTTCGCAATTCACACTGAAACAATACATTGCATCTTCCGCACAAGACATTTACACCAGCAAACAACTGCGGCTGATGATTGACGAGTTGCACAACCGCAAGACCATCGGCGTCATCGACATTTTCGACTTCGACCCGTTCCACCGACGCGCCGGCATTGGCATCCTGATTGATGCCCAGTACCGCCAGATGCACTACGCCACCGAGGCCATCGCCCTCATCAAAGAGTACATGTTCAACGTGCTGCAACTGCATCAAATCTATTGTAACATCCTGGCTGACAACGAAGCCAGCCTCACCCTGTTTACCCACGCCGGCTTCGAGATTATCGGCAACAAGAAAGAGTGGATACTGACCAGCGACGGCTATCAAGACGAGCTGATGCTACAATGTATTAAACCGTCCCGCAGATGAAAAAAGCCATCCTCATCACGAGTCTGCTCGTCCTTGCAGGCGGCCTCTGTTTCACAGCCCTCTTCTTGCTTCCCAATGCCCACAACGGCTCACAGAAATTGGTCATCCATACAAACGCCTCCTACTCGCAAGTACTTGATTCCATAGAACATAACAATCTCGTGCGCTCGCCGTTCACCTTCAACTTGGCGGCCCGACTCACCCTGTATCCGCGACATATCCGCAACGGCAAGTATGTCTTCGACGAAGGCGCCAACAACCTTCAAATCCTGCGACAACTCTACCGCGGACAGCATTACCCTGTCAAAGTCACGTTCAACAACATACGCACCAAAAAGCAGTTCATCGACAAGGTGGACCACCATTTCATGTTCGGGCCCGAGCAGCTGGCGGCGTTGCTCAACGACCCCGATTTCCTCGCCAACTATGGTTTCAACCCACAAAACTGCGTCGCCATGATGATTCCCGACAGCTACGAGTTTTACTACAACATCAGCGACACCGACTTTGTGGACAAGATGTACCAATACTACCTCAAGTTTTGGACCGACGAGCGGCGGCAGCTGGCGGCCGACGCGGGCTTGACGCCCATCGAGGCAGTCACTTTGGCCTCTATTGTGGAAGAAGAGAATTTCAAGGAAGATGAAAAGGCGATTATTGCGGGGCTGTACCTCAACCGCTTGCAACGGGGCATGAAACTACAAGCCGACCCGACGGTTAAGTTTGCCCTCGGCGATTTTACCAAAACACGCATTTATCTCATTGACACACAGGTCGATTCTCCATACAACACTTATCTCTACGAAGGACTGCCCCCTGGACCTATCCGCATCCCCGCCACCTCTACCGTGGACTCGGTGTTGCACTACATGCCGCACGACTATCTGTTTATGTGCGCCAAAGAGGACCTGTCGGGCTACCACAATTTTGCCGTCACCCCGCAAGAACACGAGCGGAATGCGGCGAAGTACCACAAGGCGTTGGATAAACTGAAAGTTGAAAACTGAAAACTGAAAATTAAAAATTAAAACGAGAATCCGCACTAGGGCAAAAATTCAAAGTTCAAAATTCAGAATTTAGTTGCCTCTTTTCTTAGCCCAAGTATTAGCTAAAACAACAGCAACGACTGCCAGGATGGCCACGCAGGACAGAAAGATTGTTTCTGCCAAATCAGCGTTATTCATCAAGAAGAGAAAAAACAGGGCGGCCAGAGCAAAGTGGAAACAGGCAACAATCAGCCGTAAGCGTTGGATGTCATACTTCTTCTGCTTTTCGGGAGCAGCAGTGTTGTAACCGGCAATGAACCCGTCACATTTTCCTCGGAGATATGCTATCCCCGCTAAAATCAGGAGGACAGCTATGACAATAATCCAGAGCATATAAATTCCGATTTATGTATTGATCCTTTCTTTTGCCCAACAGCTTTACACAATGAATCTAAATATTTCATTATTCAAACCAATTGTGAATTGTGCATCATGCATCGTGAATTGCGTAGATTTGGTAATTACAAATTGCTAATTATCAATCATTTCGATTCACAATTCACAATTCATAATCATTTATATATTAGCGTTTAGAACCGCAGTGATAGCGTAACCCCGTGGTTTATGCCGGCAAACGGCAGTGCGTAGTTGCGGGCGAAGGGCTGAACAGAGAGCGCCAGATTGTCGGAGATATCAAAGTAGTAAAGATGCGCATCCACGGCGGCATCGACAATGTTGAGCATATAGACAATAGCGAGGGCCGCAATGGAAATCTCCATAAAACGGCGGTAGTAGTTCTTCTCCGACAGGACCGTCTCATCAGAGAGCGTGGCCAGATCGGGGTCTAACTTATCCGTTTCCCCATTCTTGCGATAGCGATACTCGAACTTATACATATTAGTCATTGTGGCAAAATGATACACACAATACGTGGCGGCGCCAAGACCTGCATAGACGATGGGCACTTTCCACGCCTTGCGGTTATAGACCTGTCCTGCGCCAGGCAGCACTGCCGACAGGGCGATAGCGATTTTAGGGTTGTGCACCTTCTCGGTTTTGGCCTTCTTGGTGTTGGCCGTATCGGCGCCCGTAATGACAACAGCTGAATCGGTCTGGGCGCAAGCCAGATTTGCCATCAGCAGCAGGGTAACCAATATGCAGAAAGGTGATTTCATCAATAAAAGGCGAAGGATTCTATTAATCCAACATTTTCATAATCTTGGCCAGTTCTTCGTCGGAGGCAAAAGGAATGGTGATTTTGCCTTTGCCGTGGTGGTCTTTCGTCACCGACACCTTGGCATTCAGCTTCTTGGAGAGCCGCGAGCGGAAGTCGGTAATGTCGGTCGAGAGGGATACCTTCATCTTCTTGCGTGTGCCGACCTCATCTGACAACTTCTTCACTAAGGCTTCGGTTTGGCGCACAGAGAGGCCGCCGTGGATGATTTTTGCCAGCAGGGCATTCTGTTGGGCGGGGTCGTCAACCGAGACGATAGCGCGGGCATGTCCCATGGTAATCGCCTTGTCGCGCACAGCAATCTGTGCCTGGTCGGTCAGTTTGAGCAGACGCATATAATTGGAAATGGTGCTCTGCTTCTTGCCCACATTCTGGCTCAGTTCTTCCTGACTCAGACCGCACTCGTCGATCAAGCGCTGGTACGAATAGGCAATTTCGATAGCATTAAGATCCTCACGCTGAATATTTTCCACCAGAGCCATCTGTACGGCCAGCAGGTCATCAACGGTGCGCACGTAGGCGGGGATTTTCTCCAAACCGGCCAATTTGCTGGCACGCAGACGACGTTCGCCAGAAATGAGCTGGTACTTGCCGTTCTCGATGGGACGTACCGTAATCGGCTGTATCAGTCCGTAGGTTTTGATTGACTGTGCCAACTCCTCCAGTGCTTCCTGGTTGAACTCGGTACGCGGCTGCGACGGGTTCAACTCAATGGCATCAATACGTATGAAACTATTGTTCTCGGTCTTGATGGGACCGGAAGTGTGTGGTGTTATCACTGATTTGGCCGCATCGCCTAAAAGTGATTCCAAACCTTTTCCCAAATATCTTTTTGGCGTCTTATCCATATTCATCAATTAGGCGTTATAAATAACCGTTGTTTTGCAGAATTTCGCGGGCCAGGTTCAGATGGTTGATGGTGCCGCGCGACTGCACGTCGTAAAGCACGATAGGCTTGCCGTGGCTGGGCGCCTCGCTCAAGCGTATATTTCTGGAAATGACCGTATTGAATACAATATTCTTGCAATGTTGCTTTACATCTTCCACCACGGCATTCGCCAGTTTCAGACGCGAATCGTACATGGTAAGCAGAATGCCTTCGATGGTCAGATTGGGGTTCATATTCTCCTGAATCAGGCGGACGGTATTGAGCAGTTTGCCCAGTCCTTCCAGCGCGAAATACTCGCACTGCACGGGAATGATCACCGAGTCGGAGGCCACGAGAGCATTCAGGGTAATGAGGCCCAACGAGGGGGCGCAATCGACAATGATAAAATCATAATCGTTACGAATCGACGACACCACATCCTGCATGCGGTACTCACGCCGTTCGTAGGAAATCATTTCTATCTCAGCGCCTACCAAGTCGATATGCGCCGGAATAAGATCAAGATGGGGGGTGCCGGTATGAAGAATGACATCCTTGGCATGCTGATTGCCGATAATGCAATCGTAGATGCTATATTGGATATCACTCTGTTCGCAACCCACGCCGGCAGTTGCATTTGCCTGTGGGTCAGCATCAATAAGCAGTGTCTTGTATTCCAACACCGCAAAAGAGGCTGCCAGATTGACCGCGGTAGTCGTTTTTCCAACTCCACCTTTCTGATTAACGACTGCGATAACCTTGCCCATGATTATGCCTCCAAATCTTCAAAATCTATATTAACTTCGCTTTTAGGTTCTTCGCTGGTATTATCGAACAGCATGTCATCGGGTTCCTTGCCCGTAGCAATGAATTCCAACACGCCAGCCAATGCTTTCTGGAACTTTTCAAAATCTTCCTTATAGAGGAAAAGCTTGTGCTTCTCATAAAAGAAGGTGCCGTTGTCGGCATTGAATTTGCGCTTGCTCTCCGTGATAGTCAGATAGCGTTCATCACTTTTGGTCGTCTTCACATCAAAGAAGTAGGTACGTTTACCTGCTCTTACCGCTCTTGACAAAATCTCGTTTTTCTCTAATTGTTCCATCTCTTCTGTTTTAAAATAACTAAAGGTTTTATTAATTCAAGTTTGCAAATATACGCTATTTTTCTTTAAATATTTTTCTTTTGGAGGAGAAAAAATATTTTTAATAATCGATTCTTCCGTCCCAGTTTTTCCACTGCTCAAAAACTTCGAGTACAGCTTCCCTATCATGCTGTTCTCCAGGGATACTCCGTTGGGCAATCGGCACATTCACCTCCTTGTAGATGAAGGAGTCGTCAAAACCTGCGTCCGCCGCATCGAGCTGGCCTGCAGCATAATAAATCTTGCTGATATGAGCCCAATAGATGGCGCCCAGGCACATGGGACAAGGCTCGCAACTGGTATAGATTTCGCAACCTTCCAGGTGGTGGGTTTGAAGTCTTTGGCACGCATCGCGAATAGCCAGCACTTCGGCATGGGCTGTGGGGTCATTAGAGGTGGTAACCTGATTACGACCACGGCCAACAATACGGCCGTCCTTCACGATGACCACGCCAAACGGGCCACCCTCACCAGCTTCAATACACTTGCGGGCTAACGCAACCGCCTCTTTCATAAATTCTTCCTTGTACATAATTTGTTTTCTTTTTAACCTTTAAATAACGCTGTTTAGGCGTGTTTATTATTTGTTTGATGGCGTTGCACGCAACGCCGCCACAATGCAACATCTCAACAATTCACAATTTTCTGATAATACTTCAACAGTTTCGCGTCCTGACGCTGTGCCAGCACCATCTTCAATGCCTGGTTCACCTCATCCACAGTACCCACACACTCGAAGGGTTTTACCTCGGCGATGCCCGTCAGCTCATCGAAATAGGTCTTCATATCCCAGTTGTCGAGCAGGTCCTCGCCAAAGATAGAGACCATCGTCTCCTTGTTGATGAAGGGCGACAGGATGATGTAGGCGAAGAGGCATTTCGAGCAGCGACAGCACCAAATATTCTGCTTACTGCCGGCATTACAACTCTTAAACACCTTGAAATAAGCAGGATACTGCGCAAAACATTCGGCTATCTGCAATTCTGTCAGCGGGCGCAGATAGCTGTAATAATGTGCCACATCGTTCATATAGGATGCCACATAGCTGCGGAAATCCTCTTCAAACTCCAGCGACTTGGAGTACTGGTGGTTGATGTCGGTGCCCGGGATAGTCGGCTCGTTGGCGCTCGACTCGTTGGAGAGGGCCACCTCGCGGATGCCCGTACAGGAAGCCACCAGCAACGAATAGAAGGCCAGCATGGCCGAGAAGGGCGTATGGCCGTTGAGGTAGCCGCGACTGTTCAGTTCGAGCAAGAACGGATCAATCTCGCGATGCAAGATGACGATATCCTGCGGCTCGGGGAAACCGGCAATGCGAGCGCAGTCAAGCGTGGCGCCGCGCGGGTTGATGATGAAAGGCACGATACGGCGGCCTGCCGCCTTCAACGACTCGAGTGTCACCACCGAATCCTTGCCGCCGCCGATGGGCACCAGTGTGGTGTCGCCTTCGGGCACGCGCTGATAGGCCAGCACGGAAGCATCGGCCGCATCCTCATCGAAGACAAAATCGAGAAAATGTTCTTTGTCGGGCTGGATGGTATTCTGATAGAAGAACTCGCCCAACCCTTTGCGGTAAAGCTTCTTCCACCACTGCTGCTGCGCCTCCGACAAGCGATAGGGCTTCACGCGCACGAGTGGCGAGCAGACGCACTTCCAATAGCTAATCAGCTCTATCAGGCCAATATGGAACACCAGACCATCAATCTTATCAGCCTGGAAATCAATACTTTTATATTTATTCCACAGCAACTTCATCTTCGGCGCGAAACGCACATCAGCGCCTGCCGAATAGAAAAACTGCATCGACACACCCTCTTCCGACACTTCATAATGGTAACCTTCGTACACAAATTCGGGGTAATCCTTCCTCAACTGCTGATACAGAGCCTGGTTTTCTTTTCGCATAGTTTGATTATTAACGCCTCAACGCTTTCAAAAAAAAGTATTATTTTTGCCTATAATTATGTGACAAAAATAACAAAAAAAAGAATGGGTAGTGCCGAAAAAATATTGGATGTCAAACCCACCCTGCTCGCTCCGACCGCAGGGCGTATCCTGATTTCGGTTCCTTTCTACAACGACCCGTTTTTCAACCGCACCGTCGTGATGCTCACCGACTATGACGAGAACGGCGCGGCGGGGCTGATACTGAACAAGGAAGCGGGCCAAGAAGTGAGCAAGGTGGCGCCATCGCTCAAGATTGACAAGCCCCTGTATGTGGGCGGCCCCGTCTTCCACGACCGACTGTTTGCCCTGCACACCCACGCCAGTTGCAAAGCAGCCTCGAGGCTCATCCCCGGCATCTACACAGGTTACGATGACGTCTTCATCGCGATGGCCGAATACAGAGCCGTTCCCGAACTGCGTTACAAGTTCTTCATCGGCTACTCGGGCTGGAGTGCCCTGCAACTCGACGACGAGATTGACCGCAATATGTGGGTTATCGGCAATGCCAACCACGATTTGGTCTTCAACACCCCCACCGACAAGATTTGGGAAACGGCGGTCCGCAACTTAGGCGAAGACTACAGCCATTGGCTGCAAGTGCCGGAACTGCTATCAAGCAACTGAAAAAAAATTCAGAATTCAAAGAACAAAGAACAAAGTTAAGACACTATATTTGGCAAGGATACATCGAAGGCTGTCGGAACTAAAAACTAACAACTAAAAACTGACAACTAATTTTGTTATTTTTGCAGTCTTATTACAAGAAAGAATTATGCTGAAGCTGGCCATTGTCATACTTAACTGGAACGGAGAGCGTTACCTCCGTCAATTTCTGCCTACGCTATTGCGTAACATCCCCGACTATGCGGAAGTGATTATCGCCGACAACGCGTCGTCGGACGGTTCATTGGCCTTCTTGCGCGAGGAGTACCCGCAAATCAGGGTGATTGTCCACCCGCAGAACGGCGGCTTCTCGAAAGGCTACAATGATGCCTTCCAGCAGATTGAGGCGGAGTACTACTGTCTGCTCAATTCCGACATCGAGGTGCCCGAACATTGGGTAGAGCCCGTGATGGAGCTTTTCGAGAGCGATGACAACATTGCCGCCATCCAACCCAAGATTATCGCCTATCACGACCGCACCAAATTCGAGTATG
>JAEEGG010011757.1_pt1 | contig 19002 bp, 19 predicted proteins | sample 9134161 | NCBI WGS metagenome assembly JAEEGG01 (sample SAMN16246543, study PRJNA631951) | gut metagenome | biome: gut microbiome; feature: rumen; material: CR-attached | host: Bos | place: Iran: Karaj | collected 2018-10 | reverse complement strand
CAAGGGTTTAGAGAGAATGATTCAACTTTTGCCAGGGTTAAGGATTAAGGTATCAAACAAGCATTCAACCTATGGCAGGGTTAAGGTAAAATCCATTCAACTTTTTCTAGGGTAGTACTTAATTTTGGTGCTGGTCAAAATGGTCAAGGTCAAAATGGTCAAAATCGAAAAATCAACTGTCAAAATCCGTCACTATATATAAATATTTATATTTATATATAGTGAGCAAATAACCGCGTTTCCGAAATCGAAAATGACCAAAATGACCTTGACCAAATGACCACGACATTCACTCTAGGTGAGATGACAAAGAGCAGTAGTCATCCCGAAGTGTATAACATCCCTAGCCATGAGGCTATCGCTAACCTTAAGCGATTGTGCGTTTGGCTGGAGGTATTAAGAGAAGCCTCCCCCGGCCCCATTCCCGAGCAAAGCTCGCCTACCCGTTGCCTTTCCAAAAAGAGGGGAGAGCCGATTGTGATTAACTCGGGGTATCGAAGTCCGCAGTTGAATCGCAAAGTGGGGGGAGCCCCCACCAGTAATCACCTAACAGGCTGTGCGGTGGATATTCGCACCAATGGTATGGAGCAGGCAATAGAATATGCAGCCATATTGATAGCCTATGCCAATGAATCGGCACAGGACTATGACGAACTGCTGATAGAAAAGCGCTCGGCTTTGCCGCTTGGCTCGTCCAAGAACCGCTATGGTGCCGTGTGGTTACACTTCGCCGTGCGCCCCAAAGATAATCGTAGAAAAGTGGCGTTTATACAAGCGTAGTATAAATGATATAAGCAGTTATTGCTTATAGGCGGCGAGTTTGTTGAGGCAGTACTGGCGGAAGTCGGACCAGTGGTAGTAGGGGGCGCAGTCGGTGGAGATGGGGAGGGTGGCCTCGACCTCGTTGAGCAGTACTTTTACGAGCACATCCTTATCCTTGGGATTGCTGCGGTAGAAGATGAACTGCAGGTTGCCGGCCATCGGAAACACACTGCTGCACCACCAGCCATGGCCCTCGAGCTCGTCGAGGTTGTCGGTAGAGAAATCAAACCCGTTAACACCTATGAGACATACCAATGGGAGCAGTACGGTTTCGTGACCGAAACGCAACTGTGCACCAGGATCGGGTAGTTTGATGCAGCTGTCGGCATCGGCAATCATCTTCTTAAGCAGGTGGCGCTGCGTGTAAGGCTGGTTGCCACCGTTAAGTTTGCAGGCGCCATGCTGCAGATACCAGTAGGCGTTGTCGACCTGCCACATGCGATACAGATCGTTGGTATTAAAAAGACCAATAAGGTTGGTGTTGCGATTAAAGTTGGTGTTGAGCTGGAAGAGTCCCATCTTCATGAGATAATAGCTGAAGTCCTCCTGGTTTACAAACTCTTCGGCGATATCGGGATTCTTGAATATCAGCTCCATCAGTCGGGTGTTACCCATACGGGTGGCGGTATAGGCGTCTAAGGCTTTCTGAGCCTCGGGGGTCATATAGCTCTTACGTAATTTCTTGTCCTGATAATTCATATACCACTGGGTGCGCTTTGAGGCCTGCATGGTGATGTGCAACTGCGGGCATACCTGCAGCATCTCCATGGCTAAAGAGCCCATCGACTCGATGCAACGGGGCACAACGGTGCTGATACAGGTAACGTTGGCGCCTGGATGGAACACCTCGGGGAAGCGTTCGGCCATGCGGCGACCTATCTTCTGCATCTGCTGTTTGCCATAGCCGGTAAGTTCGCCCCAGCGGCCTTCGGTGTTGCGCATGATATTGTTCATGTGGCGCAGTACCTGCTGGCCTGTAGGTGTAAGTTCGTCGAGACTGTCGGCATGCAGCATCATGAAGTAGGGGGTGTCGAATCCGCTGCGATTGCTGATGTAGCGCGAACCATGGCGACCATAGTGCGAGATATAGAACGGCTTTTTGCCAGCGGGGGCTGGTGTGAGCTTGGCGGTGATGCTATCGGGATACACATCGTAATTGCATGATGCGTAGGATGGGCGCTGCTTGATCAGGTCGATAACACTTTGGGCCACAGACAGCCTACAGCTGCTTACGGCCAGTATCAACAGGAGCGTGTATTTGATTTTGGTGTTCATGAAATGTTATCTTTTTTTGTGGCTGAATCGACGGTTCTCGTAGCGATAGATTTTGCGCAGATAGTAGCGCTTAACATCCTTCCAGTGGTAGTAGGGGGCGCAATCGGTTTTGATGGGCAGGCGTGCCTCCTCGCCGTTGAGCAGTACTTTTACCAGCACATCGGGATCGTCGTGATTGGCGCGATAGTGAATCATGATAATGCTGCCACCTAAGGGGGCGATGCGATAGTTGGCCCAGCCATAGGCTTCGAGCGAGTCGAGGTTGTCGGTATGCAAACCGCAGCCATTGAGCTCCATGAGGCAGGCCATCGACATGATAACTTGTTCGTTGGTGTAGCGCAGGTGCATCAGTGGACTATAACGTTTAAGCACACTGTCGCCCATGTGCATCATATTACGCAGGGTGGCGCGCTGCAGGTAGGCCTGATAGCCACCGTTAAGGGTGCAACCGCCGTAGTTGATATAGTGCCAGGCGTTTTGCTTGCGCCAATGCTGGTGGATCTCATTTTGTGTAAAAATGTCCCACAGCGTAACGTTTTTCTTTACGTTGGCATGCTGCACGTTGCCTGCCAGGATGAACAGCTGGCGCGACAGCTTGGGTACATCGATGCTTGAAACCACGTAATAGGGATCGTTGAAGAGCGACTGCATCAAGCGGTTGTCGCTGGAGTTGAGCGATACAAAGCGATCGTAATGCAGGCGGGTGAGCGAATCGGTACGCTGCGAGGTAAGTATATTATCGACAGGACACATAAAACGATGTTCCTGTACCGAAGCCTTGCTGCGGGCAATGATGGGGTGGTGCATGGCTGAGAGTTGCAGCAGGCCCTCCTGCATGGTCATAATGCAGCGGTTCTCAACAATACTGCGCACGCTGTAGTAGCCATCGGGGGTGAACATATCGGGGTAACGCTCAACCAGTTGCTTTACCATGTCGCGCGACTGCTGGGCGCCGATAGGGGTGAGTTCGCCATCGCGATCCTGCGCATCCTGGCACAGTAACTTGATACGGCGGAACACATCCTTACCCAGCTTGGTAAGCTTGCCTAAGCTGTCGGCCTTTGCAAAGGTGGCGTAGGTATCGGTATAGTAATCCTTTTTATCGAGATAATACGAACCCGGGCAACCGTAGTGGTTGATGTAGAATGGTCTTTTACCGGCGGGCGCGGGGGTATCCTTAGGCATCTTGCCTATGGGGAGGGCATAGAACATACCTGCCGCACGGTTAGGGTCGGCCTGCAATTCTTTTTCCACCGATTGCGCCTTAACGCCTGCAAAAGCTGCTGTTAAGGTGATGAAAAATATGAGTAGACGTTTCATTGCTTAGGGCATTTATATAACTTTGACTGCAAAATTAGTGATTTTTTGGCAATATACCAAACTGCGCACTAAAAAAGTACGTAACTTTGCAACTATTTTCGTACCTTTGCCAGCGTATGGAAAAGAATAAGGTATATAAGGATTTGTTTGTAGACTTTGACGACACGCTCTACGACACCCATGGCAACTCGGAGATTGCCATACGCGAAACGTTCGAGTATTACCAGCTGGGACGCTATTTTGCTGACCCTCAGGTGTTTTACGATGCTTACTGGGAGGCGAATATCGACCTTTGGGGTCGCTACTCGAAGGGTGAGATTACGCGCGACTACCTGATAGTGGAGCGATTCCGCCGACCCTTGAGTGTGGGCATGGGTGATGCTGCTACCGAGGCGTACTGCCTGGAGATGAGCGACCAATTTCTGGCGTACTGCAGCAACAAGCCCGGCACGGTGAAGGGTGCACACGAGTTGATGCAATACCTGCGCGAAAAGGGCTACCGTATGCACATGACGAGCAACGGATTCCACGAGGTGCAGTACAAAAAACTGGCTGCCTGCGGTTTGCGCGACTATTTTGATACGATTGTGCTGAGCGAGGATGCGGGGGTAAACAAGCCTGCTGCGGGCTATTTTGAGTATGCTTTTAAGCAGACAGGAGCCAAGCCCGAAACAACGCTGATGATAGGCGACAACCTGCAAACCGACATTAAGGGCGCGATGGCCGTGGGCATAGATGCGCTGCTGTTTAACCGTTGGGGATACGACATAAAAAGTGGAGACCCTGAGGCCCCCACTTACACAGTATCTGATTTACTTGATATCAAACAGATTATTTAAAGATTACTTAGCATAAGCTACAGAACGTGTTTCGCGGATAACGGTAATCTTTACCTGACCAGGATAGGTCATCTCGTTCTGAATCTTTGTAGCGATATCGGCGCTGAGGGCCTCGCTCTCGGCGTCGTTCATCTTATCGGCACCTACAATCACACGGAGCTCGCGACCAGCCTGGATGGCGTAGGTCTTGGTAACACCGGGATAGCTCATAGCGATGGCCTCGAGGTCGTTCAAACGCTTGATGTAAGCCTCTACAATCTCGCGACGTGCACCAGGACGGGCACCTGAGATGGCGTCGCACACCTGTACGATAGGAGCCAGCAGTGTCTGCATCTCCATCTCGTCGTGGTGAGCACCGATGGCATTGCAGATATCGGGCTTCTCCTTGAACTTCTCGGCAATCTTAGCACCGTAGATAGCGTGTGGCAACTCGCTCTCCTCGTCGGGCACCTTACCGATATCGTGCAGCAATCCGGCACGCTTAGCCTTCTTAGGATTCAAGCCAAGCTCGCTGGCCATAACGGCACACAGGTTGGCTGTTTCGCGCGCGTGCTGCAGCAGATTCTGACCGTATGATGAGCGGTACTTCATCTTACCGATGATGCGGATGAGCTCGGGGTGGAGACCGTGAACACCCAGGTCGATAGCGGTGCGCTTACCAGTCTCGATAATCTCGTTGTCGAGCTGCTTCTTAACCTTGGCAACTACCTCCTCGATACGTGCGGGGTGGATACGGCCATCGCTCACCAGCTGGTGGAGTGCCAGGCGGCAAACCTCACGGCGAACAGGATCGAAACCAGAGATAACGATTGCCTCAGGAGTATCGTCGACAACGATTTCAACACCTGCGGCGGCCTCGAGTGCGCGGATGTTACGACCCTCGCGACCGATGATGCGACCCTTCACCTCGTCGTTCTCGATGTGGAACACGCTTACCGAGTTCTCGATAGCGGTTTCGGTAGCTACACGCTGAATGGTCTGGATAACTATCTTCTTGGCCTGTGCGTTAGCGTTCAGCTTGGCCTCGTCCATAATCTCGTTGATGTAGCTGGCAGCGGCAGTCTTAGCCTCGTCCTTCATCGACTCAACCAGGCGGTTCTTAGCCTCTTCGGCGCTGAGACCTGATACCTCCTCGAGCTTCTCGCGCTCCTTGAGCTGCATCTTCTCGAGCTCCTCGGCCTTTACAGAGAGCAGCTTCTTCTCGTTCTCGATGCGCTGCTGCTGATTGTCGAGTTCGTTCTTACGGCGGCCCAGTTCTTCCTGGCGCTGGTTGAGCGAAATCTCGCGCTGCTTGAGTTTGTTCTCACTCTGCTGGATGTGCTGGTTGCGCTGCTGCACCTCCTTCTCCAGCTCGCTCTTCTTATTGATGAATTTTTCCTTCACCTCGAGCAGTTTTTTCTCTTTGATGACGTCGGCCTGCTTGGTGGCAGTGTCGATCATTTCATTGTATTTCCCCTTCAGAACGTAGCGGAATACAAGGTATCCGCAGACTCCTCCTAATGCGAGGGCGCCTGCAGCGATCAGTAGTACAATAATGATATCCATATAAAATCTATGTTAATAAAATGATATTCTCACTTAAGTGCCTCCTCTATTTCAGAAGTCAACTTAGTGAGAATACTATTGTAGGGATCAGTGTCGTGGTTGCCGCGCTCACGCTCGTACATCAGGGCGATATCAATCAGCGTCATGAGCGCTATGGTATGCTCGCCCTTCTTACCCTTATAAGCCTGCGAATAGGCGTTATAACGGTCGGTAATGAGTTTGGCTGCCTTACGATAGAATTCCTCGTCGGAACGCTTGATGGTTACTTCGATTTCTTCGTCGTAGACGTGCAACCTGATATGTAGTTTCTCGTTATTCACTTCTGTCATTGTGGGCACCTTTTATTTATTGTTCGTCGCTCAGAATGGCTATGCACTGATTTACCGTTTTTATCATCTTGGTGACGCGGGCTTTTGCGCCTTCAAGATCACCGTCGGTAATCTGCATCATCTTAGCCATCTTCAGTGAATTGTAATCATTCTGTGCCTGAGTCAATTTGGCCTGCAGGTCGGCTATGTCCTGCTTACCCTTTTCGATTTGTGCCAGAAGATCCTCGTTCTCCTTCTTCAACTGCTTGAAGTGGAGAATCATCTGTCTTACACGCGTTTCGAACGCCAATATCGTTTGCTCGTTTGCACTCATGATATAACTATTTGGTGTACAAAGTTATATAATTTATCTTTTAAAGTATAGCGTATTAGCTATCTTTTAAGATATTTTAAACCTTTTACTTGTCGTCCTGTGCGGGCTTGGGTTCTTTCTTAGCCAGCATCACCACCTTGAACACAAAGTCGGTTACCCACTTCTGTGAGAAACCTAAGCGACGGTTGTACTCGCGAACGGCTACCACGCTCTTCAGTACAGCGGGGTCGGTAAAGTCGTTCTTGGTAAAGATGTCGTTCACGGTCTTCTCGGTCATGGTGTAGAGTGCCTTCTTCATGAATCCGGGCAGGCGGAGCTTAAACTTCATCAGGTTGCCGGTAAGCATCATGATGTCCTGAGTAAAGCCCTGGAACTGCAGCAGGTAGGTCTGTGCATCCTGAACCTTCTTGCAACGCTTGCGCAGGCTTGAGTCGATCTCCTTAAAGAAATCGTCGTCCATGCCGTACATCTCCTTGAGCATCTTTTTACAACGGGTGCGCTCGCCAACACCTAACTTATTGTTTACGGTAGCTACCTTGAGTGTGGTTTTAAACACACGCAGGTCGGGCAGGGCAGCGAGGTTGGTAATTCCCAAGTCGGCTGCCATGGCTGCCTGGAAATATACGCGAATCAGCGTCATGAAATCCTCCATGCCGCCAACCTTCTGTTCGCTGTTATTGCCAAATAATTTATTCCAAAATCCCATAAAAATCTATTTATAATTACAAATCGACTGCAAAATTAATAAAAATTAGGCACGGATTACGCGGATTAACACAGATTAATAATAATTTTATATAAAAAATCCGTGTAATCCGCGTAATCCGTGCCAAAAACTGTATCTTTGCACCAAATTTTAATATCAACGTATGAAAGGAATTGTTTTAGCAGGTGGTTCAGGTACACGCCTTTACCCCATTACTAAGGGCATCAGTAAGCAGCTGATACCTATTTTCGACAAACCGATGATTTATTACCCCATATCGGCACTGATGCTGGCAGGTATCCGCGAGATTCTGATTATCTCGACTCCACACGACCTGCCAGGCTTTAAGCGCTTGCTGGGCGACGGATCGGATTACGGTGTGCATTTTGAGTATGCCGAGCAGCCATCACCCGATGGACTGGCACAGGCATTTATCATAGGCGAGAAGTTTATTGGCGACGACAGCGCCTGCTTGGTGCTGGGCGATAACATCTTCTACGGTTCGGGCTTTACAGGCCTGCTGAAGGAGAGTGTTGAGAATGCCGAGAAGCGCGATCAGGCCACTGTGTTCGGTTATTACGTGAACGACCCCGAGCGCTACGGTGTGGCTGAGTTTGATGCCGAGGGTAACTGCCTGAGCATTGAGGAGAAGCCCGAGCACCCCAAGTCGAACTACGCCGTGGTAGGTCTTTATTTCTACCCCAACAGCGTGGTTGAGATTGCCAAGCACATCAAGCCATCGGCTCGTGGTGAGCTGGAGATTACCACCGTTAACCAGGAGTATCTGGCACAGAAGAAACTGAAGGTGCAGACCTTGCAGCGTGGCTTTGCCTGGTTGGATACAGGTACACACGACTCGCTTTCGGAGGCTTCGACCTTTATCGAGGTGATTGAGAAGCGCCAGGGCCTGAAGGTGGCTTGCTTGGAAGAGATTGCCTTTAAACGTGGCTGGATAAGCAAGGAGAAGCTTGAGGAAGTGGCCAAACCGATGGCCAAGAACGATTACGGCAAGTACTTGTTAAGCTTAGTAAAATAAAAAAATCCCGCATTTTTAAGTGCGGGATTCTTTTTTGTTATTGCTGTGGGTACTCGAGTATTGCTTTGGCAAGTGATAGCGGGTTACCCATATCGTACATACGTCCGCGTAGCCTTACACCAACCATGCCACTGCGCTTGCGAACAGCCTCGAGAGCTGCGGTAAGCTCAATCTCGGTTACGTGGTCGCCCTCAATCTCCTTCTGCATGATGTCCTCGTGCAACTGCGAGAATACCTCGGGGGTAAGGATATACTGTCCGAATACGCTGTAGTACTCCTTGTCGCCTTTCTTGTTGCGTACACCTAAGAACTCCTCGGCATAGCTGGCCTTGGGTTTCTCGCACATAGCGTTCACGTTCAGGATGGTGTGATCGTTATCCTCCCAAACACCGTGCAGAATGCCATAGCGGCTCACTTCGGCCAGGGGGATAGGATGGATACTTACCATCAATCGGTTGTAGCGCTCGTAATCCTCGATCATCTGCAAGGCACAAGGCTTATTTGAATCGCTGCGATACAGTGTATCACCCAGCAACAGCAATACGGGCTCGTTACCTGCAAACTGCGCTGCCTGGTAAACAGCATGACCAAAGCCACGCTTTTCGCGCTGATATACGTAGTGCAGCTTCTTACCTATATCTAATATATGATTCTCGTACTCCTGGGCTTCGGGGTTCAGCTTGCGCAGATGCTCATCGGGCAGGGGATGCTCGAAGAAGTCGGCATACTGCTGGCGCTCCTCCTCGGAACCTAATACCAGACAGATTTCCTCGATACCACTCTGGATAAGCTCCTCGAGCAGAATGAGTATCACTGGGCGTACCATGCCATCGGGACATGGGATGGGGAAGAAATCCTTCTTGATAACACGCGTGGCGGGGTAAAGACGCGTACCGAAACCTGCCACGGGCACGATAGCACGGCGCACGGTGTGTACGGGCTTGAGTGTGAGCGTGTAGGCTTTCATGCCATGCGCATTGAGATAATCGGCCACCTTTTGCTGCGACTCGGCATCGCGTGCCAGGAACTGTACCGAACCATCGCCATGCGAACCTACACCTTTACCACCCCAAACCAAAGGCTGGATGTTGGGATCGTTCAACGTGGCGTGCAACTTGGGCGAGTGCAGGGCTTCGGACATAGGCGCAATCTTCTCGTCGAACATCGCCTCGGCCTCGGTCATCAGTTTTCCTAAGCTCTCGGCATCGCCGGCAGCCATGTATTTGATGGCACGATCGACGATATCCAGGTTAAGCTGTCCCAGAGCTTCGTGCTCGGCACGTTCGGCATCGCTATTGGGGAAGGGGTAGGCCTTGTTCAGATCCGACAGAATCTTGATGGTATCCTTCTCGGCGCACAAATCAGCGAACACCCAGTGAAGGGGTTTCTTGACGTTCAGCGAGCGTACCTCGATCTCGTCGCCATCAAAGGTCATCAGGTTAGGCTTTACACCAAATGCGCAGGCCTGGTCTAAGCGGCCGCAACGGCTACTGGTGCGCAACTCGCCTAAGTAGGCAATGTTCATCTCGCCTAACGTGTTGAGATTCAGATTATATAACTGATTAAAAGCGCGTGCCACCAGCACACAGATGGCGGCCGACGACGACAAACCACTCTTCATGGGCAGCGTCATATCGGTGATGCGAATGCGCACACCGCCTACCTTATACCACTCGAGCATGTACGATGCCACACCCGCACAGTAGCAGAAGAATGATCCACTTTTTGCAATACGCTTTAGTTCAGTCTCGTCCATGCGACAGCTGAAATCCTGCCACACGTCTTTAATCTCATCGGCTGTGCTGTAAAGCTCAAAAATGCTCGACTTCTCTACTTCGGCGTAGATTCCCTGTTCGATACCCGTCACGATAGCTGCTCCAGGTTTAATGTCGGCATTCATTGTTCGGTAGTGTCCCGCCCAGTCGGTATGTTCACCAAACAGACACAGGCGTCCTGGTACGAATAGTTTCATATTTTTTCCTTTTTAGGTTACTTCGATACTGCAAAAGTAGTAAAAAAATGTCACAATGTTAAGTTTTTGACTATTTTTTTTGGTGTTTTGGATAAAAATATCTATTTTTGCCGCAGATTATTAACAATTTAAATGATTATTGCCTATCGAAACAAACTCTACTCAATTTTAAATTTTTGAGCATATGAGTACATTTACAAGTATGACTGACCAGGAATTGGTTCAGGCTTACCTAGATGGTAATAACCATGCATTCGACGAGTTACTCTCACGCACCCAGGACAATATCTTCAGCTACATTATACGTGTAGTGAAGGATGAGGAGTTGGCTAACGAATTGTTTCAGGAAACGTTCCTGAAGATTATCAGCAAGATACAGAACCACCAGTATACCGAGACAGGTAAACTGCAGTGGTGGATGATTCGCGTGGCACATAACACGGTGATTGACTACTATCGCGACCTGAAGAAGAATTTTGTGGTAGATGCGCCTAAGGAGAACGATCTGAGTGCCGTGAAGGGCGAAGAGGTGATAGATGTGAATCGCGAAACCGAGCTTACCAACCAGCGCACGCTGAAGCAGTTGGTGCTGCTGATGAATGCCCTGCCTGCACCACAGCGCGAGGTGGTGTATATGCGATACTTCCAGGATATGTCGTTCAAGGAGATAGCCGAGGAGTTGGGATGCAGCATCAATACATCGTTAGGACGTATGCGTTACGCCCTGATCAACATGCGCAAATACTCGCGCGAATACAATCTTAATCTCAGCTTAGAGTGAACGGAGCGACTTGATGATGCCCTCGGGATCGGCTGCGCCAAACACGTAGCTGCCACTTACCAGCACATCAACACCAGCTTCGACCAAGCGTGGGGCTGTCTGGCCCTGCACACCACCATCAACCTCGATGAGTGCGTGGCTGCCTTTCTCGGTGATCAGCTGGCGCAGGCGCTTTACTTTATCGATGGTGTTCTCGATAAACTTCTGTCCGCCAAAGCCTGGGTTCACACTCATCAGCAGTACCATATCCACATCGTTAATAATATCCTCTAACACGCTAACGGGCGTGGCGGGGTTCAGTGTTACACCGGCTTTCATACCAGCCTGGTGAATCTCCTGAATGGTGCGATGCAGGTGTACACAAGCCTCGTAGTGTACATTCATCATCATGGCACCCAACTTGGCTGTCTGTGCAATGTAACGCTCAGGGTGCTCTATCATATAATGTACATCGAGTGGCTTTTTGCAAGCTTTTGCTACTGCCTCGAGTACGGGGAAACCAAACGAGATGTTGGGTACGAACGATCCGTCCATCACATCCAGATGAAGCCAATCGGCCTCACTGCGATTAATCATGTCGATGTCGCGGTCGAGATGCAGAAAATCTGCGGCAAGTAATGATGGTGATACTAATGCCATAATTTTTTAAGTTAGTTCAGGTTCGACGTTTTGTTGCAGTTACTACGATAGGTGTATGCAACAAGACGAATGAGGTCGAGCGTTTGCTTGCGCGGCTTGTACGTCTTCTCGCTGAACATGTTGTCGTCTGGAGTAAAAATCTTCATAGGCAATCTGTTTTTATTGTTCTACCTATTATAGTAACGCAAATATACCTTATTTTATTATATAATTATCGAAATTTTTAATGCCATTCAGGAAATCTTTGCCATTCATGCGCTTTTTTCCTGCCAACTGCAGCTCCTCGATCATCAGCAACTCGTCGGCTGCCTTGATGCAGGGCTTGCGGTCGATAATGGCGGTGTGACCGAGCTCGCCGGTGGTATTTCCGGTTTTGTTGGTCTTGAAAATCTTCAGCACCGTTTCCTTACCATCGGGCGATACCAGTGTGGTCCAGGCGCCGGGGTAGGGCGAAAGACCGCGGATAAAGTCGTAAACCTGCTTGGCTGGCTGGTTCCAGTTAATCTGGCAGGTCTCCTTGAATATCTTCGGTGCTGCGTGCAGCTCGCTACCTACGGAAATCATCTGCTCCTGAGGAATGCTCTCGGGGTGTCCGTCGGCAGCGATAATTTTTTCGAGTGTCTCCAGACAGATCTCGGCACCCAGGTTCATCAGTCCGTCGTACACATACTCTACGTCGGCTGTGTCGGGGATAGCGAAGGGCTTCTGCATGATGATGCGACCGGTGTCGATATCGTGGTCGAGGAAGAAGGTGGTTACGCCTGTTTGTGTTTCGCCGTGAATCACCGCCCAGTTGATGGGGGCTGCACCGCGATACTGTGGTAGCAAAGCAGCATGTACGTTAAAGGTGCCGTAGGCGGGCATATCCCAAACCACCTCGGGCAGCATGCGGAATGCTACTACCACCTGCAGGTTGGCCTGATACGAGCGCAACTGCTCTACAAACTCGGGATCCTTCATCTTTACGGGTTGCAGTACGGGCAAGTTGTGCTCAAGAGCATACTTCTTAACTTCCGATGGCTGCATCTCAGTCTGATGGCGACCAACGGGTTTGTCGGGCTGTGTTACTACAGCCACTACATTATAATCGTTCTCAACCAGAGCCTGCAGTGTTGGCACCGCAAACTCGGGTGTTCCCATAAATACAATCCTTAAATCCTTCTTTTCCATCTTCTATTTTTTTTCTTGGCGCGTAATCCGTGCCTAAATTTTAATCTTCTGACATATCGGCCACCATTTTGCGATACATGGTGTAGATGCGCTGGCGCGAGATGTAACCCTTCAGACGGTTCTCGGCATCGAGCACGGGGAGCCAGTTGGCACCGGTGCGGTCGAAGGTGCGCATCACCTGTCGCATCTGCATGCCATCCGTGAGCAGTGCTTTGGGATCGGTCATCAGCTGCGACGCCTTGAAGTGGTGATAGAGTTCTATTCTGAATACTACGTTTCTGATTTTCATAATGTCGATCTCGCCCAGCAATTTGCCGCCTGCATCGAGCACGGGCAGTACCGTGGAGTGGCTGCGACTGATTTTGTGTACAATCTCGTTCAACTCCATATCGGGTTCGACACCCAGATAGTCGCGCTCAATTACCGAGTCGAGATTCATCAGCGTCAGCACAGCGTGGTCGGTATGGTGGGTAAGCAGTTTTCCCTGCTTGGCCAGGCGCGAGCCATAGATGCTGTGAGGCTCGAAAATGCTGATGGTCATATAGGCCACCACGCTCACAATCATCAGCGGCATAAACATCGAGTAGCCGCCAGTCAGCTCGGCTATCAGGAAGATACCCGTAAGCGGCGCGTGCATCACACCCGACATCACACCTGCCATACCCAGCAGCGCAAAGTTCTTCTCGGGCACATACACACCGATGGAGTTGATGTTCCAAAGTCGCGAAAAGAGGAAACCGGTAAAACAGCCGATAAACAGCGATGGTGCGAATGTTCCACCGCAGCCGCCTCCGCCATTGGTGGCCGATGTGGCTACTACCTTGGTAAACAGTACCAGGGCGATATATACCAGCAACAGCGACCCCTGTCCCGAGAACATCGAGTTGTTGAGTATGCGGTTCCAGTCGTCGGCATTCTGTCCGTTCAACAGCAGATTAATACTGCTGTATCCCTCGCCGTAGAGGGCGGGGAACAGGAAGATGAGCAGACTAAGTGTGGTGCCGCCGATGGCCAGTTTTACGTATGGCTTATCCTTGAATTTTGAGAACACATCCTCGCAGGCACCCATCATGCGGATAAAGTACAGCGAAACCAGTCCGCAGGCTATGCCAAGACAGATGCAGGCCGGTATGCGCTCTACGCTCCACTCGCTGTCGAGATGGAAAGTAAAGAGCGATGAGTCGCCTCTGAAGATGTAGGTAAACACGGTGGCTGTTACGCACGATACCAGGATAGGTAGCAGGGCCGACATGGTCATATCAATCATCAGCACCTCGAGCGTAAACACCAGTCCGGCTATCGGGGCCTTAAAGATACCGGCGATAGCACCTGCAGCACCGCAGCCCACCAGCGTCATCAGCATTTTTCGGTCGAGATGGAACAGCTGACCCAGGTTTGAACCGATGGCCGAACCTGTGAGCACGATAGGTGCCTCGGCTCCTACCGATCCACCAAAGCCGATGGTGATGGCCGAAGCGATGACGCTCGACCAGCAGTTGTGCGATTTCAGTCGCGAACGGTTGGATGAGATGGCATAGAGAATGCGCGTGATACCGTGCGAGATGTTATCTTTTACGATATGGCGTACAAACAGCGACGTGAGATAGATACCCACAACGGGGTAAACCAGGTAGAGCCAGTTGGCACGACTCTGGTTGAACGAGCTGGTGAGCAGCGTTACAATCTGGTTGATAATCCAGTGCAGCACAAAGGCAGCCACGGCGGCGAAAAAGCCCACAAGCAGGGCGAGGATAATCATAAACATCCTCTCGCTCACGTGCTCCACGCGCCAGTCGTGCAACCGCTTCAGCCACTCCGGTCTTCTATCTGTTACTGTCGTTTCCATATTTTTTTTAGGCACGGATTACACGGATTTTTTTTTATTATCCGTTTTCCGTTTTGTCCGTTGCCAGTTTCATTCATTTGCTAAATATATTAATCCGTGTTAATCCGTGTAATCCGTGCCTAATTATTATTTTCGTATTACTGTTACTTCGCCGTTTTCTTTCAGTTTGATAATGCTCGAGGGGGTGTGGGGCTTGTGCTCCTGGCGACGGCTCCAGCATACGTAATCTACAGCCTCAAGGATACGTGGGTCGATGTCGCAGTAGTTCTGTGCGGCAGGCTCGCCACTGATGTTGGCCGATGTTGATACGATGGCCTTCTGGAAACGGAAGCAGAGCTCCTTCGAGAAAGGCTCGTTGGTGATACGGATACCTAAACTGCCATCCTCGGCAATCAGGTTGGGTGCCAGGTTGATAGCACCATCCAGAATCAGTGTGGTTGGCTTGGCATCGGTAGCCTCTTTCAAGCTGTCGATCAACTGCCAGGCCACATCGGGCACATTGCGGAAGTAGCGCTGCATGCGGGCATCGCTATCCACCAAGCAAATCAGCGCCTTCGAATCCTCGCGCTGCTTAATCTCGTAAACACGCTTCACGGCCTCGGCATTAGTGGCATCGCAACCGATACCCCACACGGTGTCGGTAGGGTAGAGGATTACACCGCCCTTACGCATACACTCTACGGCCTGTTTAATATCGTCTTCTTGTTTCATAATTAAAACTCGCTTGTAAAGTGGAACTTGATGTTTTCGAAGTCCTGCTGGGCCATGCTCAGCACGTAGCCGCTATCGGCCAGGAACACGTCTCTGCCGTCCTTATCCTTAGCCATGTACTGGTACTTACGCTTCTTAAAGTTCTCCAGCTCCTGTGGATCGTCGCTCTCAATCCAGCAGGCCTTATACAGATGTACGGGCTCCCAACGGCACTTGGCGTTGTACTCGTTCTCCAGACGATACTGGATAACTTCGAACTGCAGCTGTCCTACGGTTCCGATAATCTTGCGGTTGTTAAACTGGTTAACGAACAACTGTGCCACACCCTCGTCCATCAGCTGGTCGATACCCTTCTGCAGCTGCTTGGCCTTCATGGGGTCGTCGTTCTCGATATATTTGAACAACTCAGGTGAGAACGAAGGCAGTCCGCGGAAGTGCAGCTTTTCGCCTTCGGTCAGTGTGTCGCCAATCTTAAACATACCGCCTGTATCGGGCAGACCTACGATATCGCCTGGCCAAGCCTCGTCGATGGTGCTCTTACGCTGCGCCATAAACTGTGTGGGGCTTGAGAAACGCATCGTTTTACCCTGGCGCACGTGCAGGTAAGGCTGGTTGCGCTGGAACTTACCAGAGCATACCTTACAGAATGCGATACACGAGCGGTGGTTGGGGTCGATATTGGCGGTAATCTTAAAGATAAATCCTGTAAACTTGGGCTCCTCGGGCTGTACATCGCGCTCCTCGGCCTTGGTGGGGCGGGGCGATGGTGCTATCTCAACAAAGCAGTTAAGCAGCTCCTGCACACCAAAGTTGTTCAGGGCCGATCCGAAGAATACGGGGGCCACTTCGGCCTCGCGATAGGTTTCTACATCGAACTCGGGGTAAACACCATCCACCAGCTCCAGGTCCTCGCGCAGCTTGGCGGCATTCTCCTCGCCTACGCGCTGGTCGAGCTCCTCGCTGTCGATGTCAACCTCTACCTTATCTGTTACACGCTGCTTGTCGGGTGTAAACAGGTCGAGCTTCTGTTCGTAGATATTGTATACGCCCTTGAACTTGGCACCCTGATTGATAGGCCAAGAGAGTGGGCGAACCTTGATTTCGAGTTCCTGCTCCAGTTCGTCGAGCAAGTCGAACGGATCGCGACCTTCGCGGTCCATCTTATTGATAAAGATGATAACGGGTGTTTTGCGCATGCGGCACACCGTCATCAGTTTGCGGGTCTGAGTCTCAACACCTTTGGCACCATCCACTACGATAATGGCTGAATCTACAGCGGTGAGTGTGCGGAAGGTATCCTCAGCAAAGTCCTGGTGACCTGGGGTGTCCAGAATGTTCACCTTGTATTCGATGTCCTTGCCATCGGGGGTGTAATCGAACTCCATCACAGAGGTCGATACAGAGATACCACGCTGCTTCTCGATATCCATCCAGTCGCTGGTGGCAGTTTTCTTAATCTTGTTGCTTTTTACAGCTCCAGCCACCTGTATCTGTCCACCGAACAGCAGAAACTTCTCTGTCAGTGTAGTCTTACCCGCGTCCGGGTGCGAAATGATGGCAAATGTACGTCTTCTTTCTATTTCCTGATTCATATATTCTTTTTTTTAGGCACGGATTAAAATTAGGCACGGATTACGCGGATTAACACGGATTTTTTATTTTTTCCATTCCGTTGTATCGCTTGTTCTCCGTAAATATCTTTCTTTTGACCTGTACTGAATGACCGAAGTTTATTAGTAAGCCTATCTTTTTGTTGCATGCTGTAAGATAGTTAACCAACTGCCATTCGTGCTCAGGTCGTAAATCCACTATTGCCTTTAATTCTACTATAACTTCATCTTCTACTATCATGTCGGGGATGTAATGTCCCACGGCTTCACCTTTGTAAAATACATCTATCGGTTTCTGACACTCACACTTTATCCCACGGCTGGTTAGTTCTTTGTAGAGAGCATTTCCGTAAACGGCCTCGAGAAAACCGAATCCCAGTTCTCTGTGCACTTCTTGGGCGGCTCCAATAATCTTTCTTGTTATTTCTTCGTTGTATAACATAAAAACTAAATCCGTGTTAATCCGTGTAATCCGTGCCTATAATACATCTACAGTAGTTTCTCGATGCACTGCTCGAGGCTTTCTTCCCAGTAGGGGATTTCGATGTTGTAGGTCTGCTTTATTTTTGTTTTGTCTAATACGCTGTAGTGTGGACGGGCGGCGGGAGTAGGGTACTCGCTGGTGTGCAGAGGGCGCACATGGCAAGTGTTGATACCGGCAATGCGGTGGATGGCCTTGGTAAAGTCGTACCACGAGATAACACCCTCGTTGCTGAAGTGATAAATGCCTGGCACGATGCCCTGATTGATGGCGGCAAAGATGGCCACAGCCAAGTCGCGTGCATAAGTAGGTGTACCTATCTGGTCGAAGATAACACCCAGCTCGGGCTTCTCCTTACCCAAACGAATCATCGTCTTTACAAAGTTATTGCCGAATGTAGAGTACAACCATGCCGTGCGGATAATCATCGAGCGCTTGCAACCATTGGTTACCTCCTGCTCGCCTTCCAGCTTGGTGCGACCGTAAGTGCTGTTAGGACATACACTTTCGTCCTCGGTATAAGGGCGGTGATTGGTACCGTCGAACACATAGTCGGTAGAAATCTGAATCATCCATCCACCACGCTTCTCGATGGCTTTGGCCAGCAATCCTGGGGCGGTGGCGTTCAGCTTGTGGCACAGCTCCTGGTTCTCCTCAGCCTTGTCCACGGCTGTGTAGGCGGCGCAGTTCACAATGCCGTCAATCTCGTTGTCAGTTACAAATCGGTTGATGGCTTCCTCGTCGGTAATATCCAGCTCAGCCACATCCGTATTAAAATAGGTATGCTGCTGGTTTTCCTTTTCCAGCAGCTGCATCTCGTTTCCTAACTGTCCGTTACATCCTGTTATCAGAATTCTCATATTACCTTATTTTTCTTTTGGCACGAATTACGCGAATTATCGCGAATTATTTATTCTTCGTGTAAATTCGTGAAATTCGCGCCTAATTATATTACTCAAACTTCAATCCTTCTTCTTTGTCCTTTTTATAATAATCTGAGAGCATGCCGATAAAAGTTGTTATCTCCTTTACGGCATGTGCTGTGTCGGGCGAAATGTCCTTCTTCTGCAGGCGCAGCAACATCACACCGTACAGCGAGTTAAAACATGTCTCAATCTCGTTCTCCTCCTTGTTGGCACCACGGTTGCGCAGCTCTACGATAAAGGGCAGCACTTTGTAGTAAGCCGTGTTGTAAAAGGGGAATTTGCTGCTCTGCAACAGCTGCTGGTGCAGCTCAATCAGCATCTGCATGGTAACCTTGTTAATCTGCAGGTGTCCCTGCTCGCGGCATCCCTCCTGGTTCATCATGCGTATCAGGTTGCCAAACCAGTCGGTCTCTTCCTCCTTCTGTTCGTCGTTGTAATCAAAGCGCTCAATATACTCGCGCTTGATGCGTTGCAGCGAGCAGTCGAATGCTCGCACCGTGTCTTCCATCTGCCACATATACAGCAGATACTCGGCAATGTTGGTTTTTCTAAGTTCGTTTGCTATAAACATATTTTATGCTAAAAAAATCTTACCAGGTTGGTGGTTAGTCCGAGCAGCATAATGATACTGCACACGATTACTGCCACGCCAATTACTTTGTTGATGATCTTGATACCGTT
>JAEEGG010011755.1_pt1 | contig 19003 bp, 10 predicted proteins | sample 9134161 | NCBI WGS metagenome assembly JAEEGG01 (sample SAMN16246543, study PRJNA631951) | gut metagenome | biome: gut microbiome; feature: rumen; material: CR-attached | host: Bos | place: Iran: Karaj | collected 2018-10 | reverse complement strand
CCTGCTTACCCTGAACTACAATCACCAGAAGACCTACGGCCTCCTCGAGACCCCTTGGAACGGCTTCTGCGCACGCCCCAGTTTCATCGACCGTTTTGCCGCCAGCGATGTGCGCGGCCCGGGCAACGAAGGCAAGGGAACCAACGACACCAAGCAGTGGGGATGGTTCCTCGGACCCATCTACGATGCCGCAGGCAAGCTTTGCGAAGACAAGGATGAAGCCAAGAGCCCTGCCATCATAGTGAAGGACGTGACCTCCCTCACCGAGGCAACCGACCTCGAGGGCGCCCGCAACATCAAATACGAAATCGACAAGTCCGGCAAGTACAAATACAGCGAGAACGACTTCGTGCTCTTCCGCTATGCCGATGTGCTCTGGATGAAGGAAGAGGCCATCCTCCGCGGTGGCTCCGGCACCTCCGGCTGGGCATCTGCCGATTTCCAGACTCTCCGCAAGAGGGCCTTCGCATACGATGCGGATCCTGCTGCCGCCTATGCCGCGGCATATCCTTCCGCCCTCACTCTGGACGGCATCCTGGACGAGCGTGGCCGCGAGTTCTCCTGGGAGAACATGCGCCGCAGGGATCTTATCCGCTTTGGCAAATTCAACAAAGCATCCTACGTAGAGTTCATCACTGCGACCGATGATTATCGCAAGTGGTTTCCTATCCCTTATAAGATTCTGGAGAAGTCCGTCCGCGACGAAAACGGCAATCCGGTCTGGACACAGAATCCCGGTTATTCGACAAGTTTTTAACGGAAATTATATTCAAATCAATTATTAACCATTTAATTACAAACAAAAATGAAAAAGATTTATTTACTTGGAATCGCTGCTCTTTCCATTCTCGCAGTTTCTTGCGGTAAGGAAAACCAGGACAATATCGACTGGGATGCAGTGACCGTGAACGGTTTCTATGTGGCAGGTCCCGCAACCGGATCCGACGAGATCAAGGCCGACTGCGTTATGGCAGCTGGTTTCAATGAGGTCGACAAGGCTGTCCGCGAAGGTATGTACGAGAAGTACATCGTTCTCGAAGGCGGCAAAGAGTTCTACCTTCTCTACAACGACGGTGGCAAAAAGGAGCGCTACAGCGCAACTCTCGCCGAGTTCGTCACCCCTGAAGAAGAGGCTTATTCCGATAACCCCGCCAGCGTGCTTAAGGGCACCCTCAAAACCGGCTCCAAGGCTCCCGCTATGAAGGTGGAAAAGACCGGTCTGTATCACATCGTGCTCGATATCAACAAGGCTGGTGACCTCAAGGAAGCCCAGATCGTGCTCCTCGACGCCAGCGATTTTGGTGTGCGCGGCTCAATGAACGGATGGGGATTTTCTTCCGCAACCTCCAAGACCGAGTTCTCCAACGATGGCATGACCTTCACCTTCAAGGACCAGGAGATGGCCAAGAACGGTGAGTTCAAGTTCGCTACCGGCAACTACTGGAAAGTCACTCTCGACGACGCCGGCAAGGTCAAGGCAGAAGTTTCCCTCGCAGAGGGCATGACCCTGAACGGAGCAAACCTGAAGGTTGAAAAGGCTGGTCTCTACGACATCACGCTCACCTTCAAGCTCGCACAGGGCTCTTTCGACAAGAACTTCAGCTACACCGCAGTCTGCACCCAGGAGTCCACTCTTCCTGAGGAAATGTATATGATCGGCGAAGGCATCAAGGGATGGAACCTCGGCGATAAGGATGGTAACGGCAATCCCCAGGAGAACCACGCCGTTGCAATGCACCCGTTCCACAGCCAGCCCGGCCAGTTCTGGGCAATCCGCTACATCGAGACCGGCAAGGGCTTCAAGTTCAGCCCCGTCAACACCGGTTGGGGTTCCGATTTCACCGATCTCGGAAACGGCACAGGCTTCACTGTGAGCGGAGGCAACTGCTCCGTTGAAACCAGCGGCCTCTACACCCTCCAGGTCGACTATGAGAACAGCAAGGTTATCGTAGAGCCCGCCGTCATCATCGGTATGGACGCTCCTTTCGGCAACCCTGACTGGAACAAGACTCTCGATGCTGCCAAGTTCACCGTCAACGGCAATCTTGCCAGCAAGGCCGCAGTTGCCGCCGGTAACATCCGCACCTTCGTGTCCTGCACCCTCAACGGTGACTGGTGGCACGCTGAGTTCATCCCTAAGGATGGCAAGATCGTTTACCGCGAGGCTGGCGGAGACCCCGAGGGGGTTGCAATCGCAGCCGGACAGACTCTGACCTACAACTTCAACGAAGACACCGCGGAAATTAAATAATTTCCGTACTGATTATGCCTGCAAGCCCCTGATACGGACTTGCAGGTCCTATTGATGACAAGCCTATGAAACGTATTGTTTTCGCTTTGATGCTGACTGTACTGGTGGCCGTTTCCTGCGGGAAGGAACCCCAGGTTGGCGGCGCCAAATGGGTACGCCCCAGTTATGAGGCCGGGCAGAAGCCTGGTAAAATCAGCTACCAACTTCTGGTTTATACTTTTGCCGACAGCAATAGCGACGGCATTGGCGATTTCAAAGGCATCACTAATAAACTGGACTATCTGGATGCCCTTGGGGTTTCCGCGATATGGCTTTCGCCGGTGCATCCCGCAGATTCTTACCACGGATACGACGTGCAGGACTATACCATGATCAATCCCAAGTACGGCTCGGAAGCGGATTTCAAAAACCTCATCGATGCCGCCCATCGCAAAGGAATCAAGGTATATATGGACTATGTGCTGAACCACACGGGCAAGGGGAATGTATGGTTCGCAGAGGCCAAGAAAGGCCCGGCATCCAACAAGTTCGACTGGTTCAACATCAGCGCGGATCCCGCGACGGATATTGCCCTTGGCAAATTCCCGTCCATCACCGGATACTATCCGAATGAGTGGCATTCCGTGACGATTGGCGAGATCGGATACACTGGACGCCTGCATTTCAAGGTGGATTTCTCCGGCTCTGCCAAGACGCTGACCGTGACCACCACCTCCGATGCTGCACAGGCCTCCAACACCGACAGTTCGGTGCAGATGTTCCTCTGGCTGGGAGAGCCCGGCAAGGCTATCCGGATGTACCGCAGTGCAACCGATGTCTATGAGATAACTCTCGATGTCGACAGCCCCTGGGGCGTGCTGGTGCGCACTTCCGACACCAGTTGGGACAATGGCACCAAATGGGGTGCTCCCAAGGGGGCGAACGTGCTGAATTTCGGCACTCCTCTGGTGCTGAACTCGACCGATGCGCAGGATATCCTCTTCGGCAGCGCTACCGAGATGAAATTCCAGGGAGCGTTCGGCAGCTGGATGCCGGATCTGAACTATGGCAAAGTGGCAGACGCGGCCACATCGGGCCCGTTCAAGGCGCTGGCAGCATCCGCCGACAAATGGATAGACCTGGGAGTAGACGGATTCCGCCTGGACGCCGTAAAGCACATCTACAGCAATGATCGCGGCCCGGAGAATCCCGCTTTCCTCGAGCTCTGGTACGACCAATGCAATGTCTCCTATCACAGGACTCACTCCGAGGATATATACATGGTTGGTGAGGTGTGGATGAGCGCATCCGACGTGACACCTTATTACAAGGGTCTGCCCGCCTGCTTCGAGTTCGATTTCTGGGAGAGGTTGAAATGGGTTCTGACCCAGAGCACCGGTTGCTATTTTGCAAATGACCTGATCGGTTACCGCAATTTGTACAGGAGTGTCCGTTCGAACGCCATCCCCGCCACCAAACTCACCAATCACGATGAGACCCGCGCCGCTACCATCCTCGGACGCGACCAAGCGAAGCTCAAACAGGCCGCGGCCTTTCTGATGACGGCGGAAGGCGAGCCTTACATCTATCAGGGCGAGGAACTTGGCTACTGGGGTAAGGACAGCGACGATGGCGGCGCGGATGAATATGTGCGTGCCCCCATAGTCTGGGATAATATCTATTCCGCACCTACAAAGGAACTCAACGGCAAGTTCGACATGTCTATGCTCACCAACGAAATTTCTGTGACATCACAGGAAGCCGACGAGAACTCACTCCTGAGGGTTTATTACGAGTGGACCCACGCCCGCAACAGCTGCCCTGCGCTTGCTGGCGGAAAGATGTCCGCCCATCCCAAATACAACAATAACAACACCCAGGACAAAACTGTCGCTGCTTGGTATATGACAGCTTCCGACGGCTCCAAGGCTTTGGTTTTGCACAATGTCGGGGCTTCGGCCGCGACGCTGTCGCTGCCGGACGACAAGCTCTCCGACAAAGTGGTTTCGCTGGGATCGGTCAAGGTTTCCGGCAGTACGGTAGAATTGGGAGCTAACTCCTCGGTTGTTTTCAAGCAATAGTTATCATATGAGAAATCTGATTCTTGCCGCTCTGGCGGCGCTGGTGCTGGGAGCATGCTGCGGCCCCAGGCAGAACGTGCATGCAGACTGGATGTACGATACCGTGGTGTACGAGGTCAACGTGCGCCAGTTCAGCCCGGAGGGCACTTTCAAGGGCGTCGAGGCCCAGCTGCCCCGCCTGAAGGACCTGGGGGTCGACATCCTCTGGCTCATGCCCATCAACGAAATCGGCACTGAAGGCCGCAAGGGCACTCTCGGCAGCTACTATGCCATCTCCGACTACAAGGCCGTGAACCCCGAATTCGGCACCATGCAGGACTTTGAAGACCTGCTTGCCGCCGCCCACGCCCAGGGCTTCCGCGTGATCCTGGACTGGGTGGCCAACCAGACCGCACCCGACAATGGGTGGATGACAGAGAAGCCTGCCGATTTCTATGAGAGGGATTCCCTCGGAAACGCCATCTGGGAGTATGACTGGACCGACACCCGCAGCCTCAACTACGAGAACAAGGAGGTCTGGTATGCCCAGGAGGATGCAATGCGCTTCTGGCTCGACAAGGGTGTGGACGGCTTCCGCTGCGATGCCGCGGGTGAGATGCCTTCCGAGACCTGGCAGTATCTGGTGCCCACGCTTCGCCGCGCCTATCCCGAAATCTATCTGCTCGCAGAGGCGGAAAAGCCTGAGTTTACGGCAGATACGATGTTCGACGCCACCTATGCCTGGGAGATGCACCACATCGAGAACGCCATCGGCAACGGCCCCGCCAACAAGGACGGTGTGAAGACCGCGGCCGAACTCCGCGAGTATCTTGCAAAGGATGCGGTGAACACTCCGGCATCCGCATTCCGCCTGGCATTCACTTCGAACCACGATGAGAACTCCTGGAACGGCACCGAGTTCGAGCGCCTGGGAGACGCCTGGAAGGTGATGGAGGTGCTGAACTTCACTCTTCCCAAGACCCAGCCCCTCATCTACACAGGGCAGGAGATCGGCCTGGACCGCAGGCTCGAATTCTTCGAAAAGGACCCCATAAGCGACTGGACAGCAAACGAATACACGGATTTCTACAAGTCTCTGGTCGAGCTCAAGCACTCTAATCCCGCCCTTGCAGCAGGAGAGCGCGGTGGCAAAGTGAAGTGGATAGAGACAGGCGATCCCGATGTGCTGGCATTCTCGCGCAAAGTCTGCGGAAACAAGGTGACGGTGTATGCCAACCTGAGCGCAGAACCCTCCGAGCCCATCAAGGGCGAGGCCCTTCCTGCATGGGGATACAGAATCATAGAGAAGTAGTTATGCTGAATTTCAAGATTGAGTATCATACCCGCTGGGGAGAATCCCTGGCGCTGGTGGGCGCGGACGACAAGATCTGGCCTATGAACTATAGCTCCAACGGCATCTGGACCCTGAGCGTTCCATCTGCAAAATCCGACCTCCTTAAAGACTACTTCTATGTGGTGATCGAGGACGGCCTGTGGATGCGCACCGAGTGGGCTCACCATCATCGTTCGAAGGAGGATGCCAAGCACGAAATCTGCGATGCATGGATTGACTGCCCCATCCCAGGATGCCCTTTCCCCCGCGAGCACTCTGCAAAGATTTTCGACCAACCAGGATATCGCGGTGTAGGCACAGCAATTCCCGTTTTCTCCCTACGTAGTGAGGAAGGTTTCGGGGTGGGCGAATTCAATGATATCCCCCGCTTTGTAGACTGGATGGAGCGCACGGGACAGAGCGTCCTGCAGCTGCTTCCCATCAACGACACCACCCGTCACGGAAAGTGGAGCGACTCGTATCCCTACAGCCCGGTTTCTTCCTTCGCCCTGCATCCGATATACATCCATTTGCAGGAGGTCGGCGTGCCGCAGGACGCGGCTTTCAAGAAGGCGCAGGCGGAACTGAACGCCTTGCAGATGGTAGATTATCCGAAGGTGATGGATCTCAAGATCAAGTACCTGAAGCTTGCATTCGAAGGCCAGGGAGCGAAGGACCTCAAGACCCCCACATGCAAGAAATTCGTCAAGGAGAACGCTTTCTGGCTTGATCCTTATGCCGAATTCTGCGCGAAGCGCGACGGGGTGTCTCCCGATTTCTACCGCTGGGTTCAGTTCCATCTGGACAAGCAGCTCTCCCGCGCCGTCAAGTACGCTCACGAGAAGGGCGTCTTCCTCAAGGGAGACCTGCCCATAGGCGTGGGGCGTGACAGCGTGGACGCGGCAACTTATCCTCAGCTCTTCAACCTCGACTCCAGCGCTGGCGCGCCGCCGGATTTCTTCAGCGCGGACGGCCAGAACTGGGGCTTCCCCACCTACAACTGGGAAGAGATGGCGAAGGACGACTATGCCTGGTGGAGGGCACGCCTCCGCATTATGGCGAAGTATTTCGATGCCTACCGTATCGACCATATCCTGGGTTTCTTCCGCATATGGGAGATTCCCCTTCCGCAGAAGAGCGGACTGCTCGGGCACTTCAATCCGGCTATGCCCTACAGCCGCCAGGAGATAGAAAACCTCGGCCTGCCCATCCTCAACCTGTTCATAGAAGATCCCCGCAAGCCGGGATGGTTCCATCCGCTAATTGCCCCGGACACCACCGGGCTCGAGCCCTGGCAGAAGGACCGCTTCGATGCGCTGTACATCGATTTCTTCTACCACCGCCACAACGGTTTCTGGGCGCACAACGCCATGCGCAAGCTCCCCAAGCTGCTGAGTTGCACGGGTATGCTGGCCTGCGGCGAAGACCTTGGCATGGTGCCGGACTGCGTGCCGGGCGTGATGGACCACGAGAAGATTCTCTCCCTGGAGATGCAGCGCATGGACAAGGGACGCCCCTGGCCTTATCTGAGCGTGGTTGCCACATCCTCGCACGACATGTCTTCCATCCGCCTCTGGGACACGGAGGACAGGACTCCGGAGGACTGCCGCCGCATCCTGAAGGAGCATCTGGATTCCCTCAGTATGCTGGCCATCTTCCCCCTGCAGGACTGGCTGTCGATGGACGGTACCCTGCGCTGGCCTAAACCCAGGGAGGAACAGATCAACGACCCGGCGAATCCGGACAACAAGTGGTGCTGGAGGATGCATCTGACCACCACGCAGTTGCTGGAAAGTTCAGCATTCTGCACGGCCGTGGCCACTCTGATAAAGGATTCGGGCCGCTAGAAATCAGGGCTTCCGAGAGAACGTTTGGTGAAGGTGTAGGATGATTCCGCGCCTACCACTTCGTTGTCGCTTTCCGCTTCCACGCGGCTGCGGTCGATTAGCACGCCGTGCATCAGGAACTCCATCTCGGTCTTCTGCAGGTCCTTGTTCGCCGCCACGAGCTGGCTCTGGAGGCCGGGAAGGCGCGCTTCCTTCTTCACGATCTTTTCCGCCATCTCCTCCCTTTCGGAAGGGTTAGCGTTGGCGTAGAAGGCCCGCAGGGTCTTGAGTTCACGGTTCACCCGGGATATCTCTTCGCGCAGGCGGCGGACCTCGGCGGCCTTGCGGGCGTAGAGTTCGGTGTTGGCATCCGCCGTCTTGCCGGCAGACATCACGCCCTTGTTATCCACTTTCTTCAGGTCCTTCGGAGGATCCAGGCGGCAGAGTTTCTGGAGGTCTTCCGCCCCGCGGATGGCTGAACTCACGGGAACGGGCTCGTATTCAAGCACATATACGCTCACGCTGTCCACCGAACAGTTGCGGTTGCTGGCGAAGATGCTGTATTTCCCGTCCGGGGAATTGATGAAGAGGAAGTCATCGTGGGGGGATGAATACGGGAATCCCATGTTCTTGGGCTCGCCCCAGCGCCCGTCCGGCCTGCGCTCGCAGACATAAATATCGTATCCGCCCACACCGAAAAGGCCCTTGGAGGCGAAATAGAGCTTGCCACCGGATACCATGGGGAAAATCTCGTCTTCGGTAGAGGAGAATGGCATTTTGTAGGGGGATGACCACATGGTGCCAAGGTCGCGGGCATAATAGATGTTGTGCACGCCGCGCCGGTCGGCCTTAGACCAATAGGCCTCCTTGCTGCCTCGGGGGAACCAGACCACGGGGGAATCGGCCGAGCCAAGGGAATCCAGACGGTTCGGAGCAGGCCTCCAGGAGCGGTCGGCTAGGGGATAGTAGAGGAAGAAGTCTTTGCGGGAGAAATTCTTGCGCGCTACGATCTTGGGCCTCTGGCAGAAACCCGCCATGGACTGGCCGTTGCGGCTCTGGGAGAGTTTTTTCTCGATTTCGGCGCGCTTGAGGCTGTCCCGGCATTTGCGCAGGGCCTCGCTGTAGGCCTGCACCGCCGAACTGAAATCGTAATCCGAATGATAGGCCTCGCCGTCCATCATCAGGATCTCGTATTCGGGCAGCGGGAGTGGTGCGTTCTGGGCCATGCAGATGGTGGCGGAAGCCGTCAGGGCAACCGCTGCAAGGACCAGTTTTTCAATGAATAATTTCATCAAAACACACACAAACAGTCTACAAAAGTAAGAAATAACCTGCAGATAATTTCTTTATTGGAAAAAAATCGTAACTTTGCGGGCTCATTTTGAATTAAATGTAATTTAAAACTCATAATTTGTCATGCAAAGTAAAGGTGCAATCAGATTAGTAGCCATCCTGCTTCTCATCGCATGCTTCTGGCAGCTTTCCTTCACTCTGGTAACTGCAATCCAGAACAACAAGGCCAAAAAGTATGCCGAAGCCGCAGCAGTTGCGGTGCAGAGCACTCCCGCATTCGCCAAAGTGGCCGCGGAAGACCAGGCTTATTATCTTGACTCCATCAAGAAGGAGCAGCAGAAATGGTACACGGATTCCATTTCCAATGAAAAAGTTTATTTCGGTTACAAGTTCAAGGACGTAAGGTCCAAGGAGATCAACCTCGGCCTCGACCTCAAGGGCGGTATGAACGTCATGCTGCAGGTGCAGCTCGAAGACCTCGTAAAGGCCCTCTCCGGCAACAGCACCGAGCCCCAGTTCCTCAAGGCCCTCGAGCTCGCAAAGAGCCGCAGCGTCAATTCCCAGTCCGACTTCATCACCCTTTTCGGTGAGGCATGGGAAGAGGTGACCGGCGGAGCAAGGCTCAGCCAGATCTTCGGAACTTACGAGATGCGCGAGAGCATCAAGCCCGAGTCCACCAACGCAGAGGTCCTTTCCGTCATCAAGAAGGAAGCCGAGAGCGCAGTGGCCAACTCGTTCAACGTCCTCCGCAACCGTATCGACCGCTTCGGCGTTACCCAGCCTTCCATCCAGAAGCTCGGCAACTCCGGCCGTATCCTCGTCGAACTCCCGGGCGTGAAAGAGCCTGAGCGCGTGCGTAAGCTCCTCCAGGGCACCGCATCCCTCGAGTTCTGGACCACGTTCGAGAACGGTGAGATCGCTCCTTACCTCGCAGAGGCCAACGAGCTCCTCGCGGGCATCATGGCTGAAGAAAACGCCGCTGTCGCAAGCGAGGCCGCTCCTGCAGCCGAAAAGGATATCGTGGCAGAAGAGCTTGGCACCACCGAGAAAGAGGATGCCAACATGGAAGCCTACAAGGCCGCCAATCCTCTTTATGCAGTGCTCAGCCCCGTTCAGCAGAACAGCGGCGCCTGCATCGGTTATGCCACTTCCGCGGATACCGCGAAGGTGAACCGCTACCTGGCAATGCCTCAGGTGGCAGCTCTCTTCCCGGCAGAGTTCCGTCCCATGTGGGGTGTCAAGCCCGTCGGCAACAGCGAGAACATCTACGAGCTCGTTGCCATCAAGGCTTCTTCCCGCGACGGACAGGCTCCCCTGGACGGCAGCGTGATCACCAACGCAGCTGTGACCTATGACAGCCGCACCAACGGTGAACCCAAGGTCTCTATGAGCATGAACGCCGAGGGCGCGAACGTGTGGGCGCACCTCACCAAGGACAACATCGGCAAGCAGATAGCCATCGTGCTCGACGGCACCGTGTATTCCTATCCCGTGGTGAACAGCGAGATCAGCGGAGGCAACTCCGAGATTTCCGGCCACTTCACCGTGGAGGAGGCTACCGACCTTGTGAACGTTCTCAAGTCCGGTAAGCTCCCCGCCCCTGCAACCATCGTCCAGGAGCAGGTGGTAGGTCCTTCACTGGGTGCCAAGTCCATCAGGGACGGTATGATCTCGTTCCTGATCGCCTTCATCCTCGTGCTCATCTACATGATTCTGTTCTATCAGGGAGCCGGTCTCGCAGCAGACTGCGCCCTGCTCGCCAACGTAGTCCTACTCTTCGGTACCCTCGCATCCTTCGGTGCGGTGTTGACCCTGCCCGGCATCGCCGGTCTCGTGCTGACCCTGGGTATGGCAGTGGACGCCAACGTTATCATCTATGAGCGCATCAAGGAAGAGATCAAGGCAGGCAAGGGCCTCAGCAAGGCTATCGCCGATGGTTACAGGAATGCATATTCCGCAATTATCGACGGTCAGCTGACCACCCTCCTCACCGGTCTTGTGCTGTTCTTCTTCGGTTCCGGTCCCGTCAAGGGCTTCGCAACCACCCTCATCATCGGTATCATCACTTCGATGCTCACCGCCATCTTCATCACCCGCCTCATCTTCGAGGCCCGCGTTGCAAGAGGCAATAACATCACCTTCGACAACAAGGTCACCCGCAACTTCCTCAAGAACACCCATGTCAACTTCCTGGGTGGACGCAAGTGGTCCTACACCATCTCCGGCATCGTGATCGTGATCGCCCTCGTGAGCATCTTCACCAAGGGCTTCACCTATGGTGTCGACTTCACCGGCGGCCGCACCTATGTCGTGCGCTTCGACAAGCCCGTCCTTGCTGAGGACGTGCGTCACGCCGTGAACGAGGTGTTCGACGCCGCTGCGGCAGCCGACGAGAACATCAAGAACTCTTCGGTCGAGGTCAAGCAGTTCGGTGGCGACAGCCAGATGAAGATCACCACTTCCTACAAGATTGACGACGAAAGCGCAACCGTGGACGCCGAGATCGAAGGTATGCTCTACAATGCATTGAAGGATATGTTCGTGCAGGAGATGACCCTCGGAGACTTCACCCAGACGCTGGAGAACCCGAACGGTATCGTATCCTCCGACAAGGTGGGAGCATCCATCGCTAGCGACATCCGTCGCGATGCCATCATCGCGGTCATCCTCGCCCTGATCATCATTTTCGGTTACATCGCAATCCGCTTCAAGGGCTGGAACTGGGGTCTCGGCGGCGTGGTATCCCTCGCCCATACGGCCATCATCGTCATCGGCTTCTTCTCCCTCTTCACGGGAATCCTGCCGTTCAACCTCGATGTTGACCAGACCTTCATCGCAGCTATCCTTACCATCATCGGTTACGCCATCAACGATAACGTGGTTATCTTCGACCGTATCCGCGAGAACAAGTTCCTGCATCCGAACGACGACTTCGCCGACACGGTGAACAAGAGCCTCAACGCTACCCTGACCCGTACGGTGAACACCTCGGTATCCACCCTCCTTCCTATGGTTGCAATCGCAATCTGGGGCGGCGAGAGCATCCGCGGTCTTTCGGTAGCACTCATCCTCGGTATCCTCATCGGAACCTATGCTTCCATCATGATCGGTACCCCTGTGATGTTCGACAGCACCAAGAAGGCCATCAAGAAATAAGATGGCCCCGATGCTTTGAAAGGCGGCTGCTCCGGCAGCTGCCTTTTTTATTTATTATTGATGGAGTAGCTGATCCCCATGTGCTCGAGGCCGGCGAGGAAGTCGGCGCAGACGAGCACGTTGTATTTCTTTGAGGCGAGTTCCACGCGGTAACCGCTCTTTGCGTCGAACAGGAAGACGCTGAGGGCGGTTTTTCCGGGGTGGTCCTTCACGAGTTTTACCAGTTCGCCGCGGAATTTGGGATTCAGCTGGGCGGAGTCCAGATTTATTGAGAAGGCCTTGACGAAATCTTCGGAGATGTTGCCAAGAAGGGATATCTTGCGGATCTTGAAGGCATAGGGAGAGGTCTTGCCCTTGGCGCGGTCTTCGCCCTTGATGAAGTATTTTTCCGCTATCTCGCCCTCGATAAAGAGCTGCTCGTGGAGTTTCATGTAGGGCATGTAGGACTCGTAGTCCTTGCCGAAGAGGGCGAGTTCGTAGGTGCCGCTGTAATCCTCCAGAACTATCCTGCCGCCAGGCTGGCCGGCGCGGGTGGTAATCTGCTTTACATCTGTTATGATGCCCGCAACGTTTGTCTTGAGGGCCTTCTTGGCCTTCTCCTGCTCGTCTATCTTCTGCGGCAGGTCGGAGAGCTTGCAGGTGGTGAAGTGTTCTATCTCGAAGGCGTGGACGTCGAGGGGGTGCGAGGAGAGATACATCCCCACGACCTCTTTCTCTTTCTGCAGGAGGTCCAGCACATCTTCCTCCCCCGTGAACATGGGTATTTCGGGGCGCTGGGGCTTCATTTCCTCCACCTCGCCGAAGAGGGAGCTGGCGCTGTCCACCTGGTCGTTGCGGTAGAGGTCGGCGTAGCGGACGAGCTCGTCGATGAAGGCTTCCCCGCTCTTGCCAAGGGCATAGAACATGCCGCGCTTGTAGCCGAAGGAATCGAACGCGCCGGCGTTCACGAGGATTTCCAGGGCCTTGCGGTTGATGCCCACGGGCTTGTCCATCTTCTGGCTGTAGAGGGCCATCCTCTCAAGGAACTCGAACACGTCGGCATAGGGGCCGCCCGCGGTGCGCTCGTCGATGATGGCGTTCACTATGTTCTCGCCGAAGCCCTTCAGGCCGCCGAGGCCGAAGCGGATGTCGCCGCCGGCGTTGACGCTGAAGTCCTTGTCGGATTCGTTTATATCGGGGTTAAGGACCTTGATTCCTCCCTTCTTGCAGTCGGCCATGATCTCCTTCATCTCATCCATGTTGGAGCTCTGCTGCGTGAGGTTGGAGGCCTGGAACTCGCTGGGATAGTGGGCCTTGAGCCAGGCGGTCTGGTAGCTTACCCAGGCGTAGCAGGTGGCGTGGCTCTTGTTGAACGCGTACTTAGCGAAGGCCTCCCAGTCGCTCCAGATCTTCTCGAGCTTGTCTGTGGGCAGGCCCTTCGCCTGGGCGCCTTCCATGAAGTCTACTTTCAGGCCGTCGAGGATATCCTTCTTCTTCTTACCCATGGCCTTGCGGAGCTTGTCCGCCTTGCCTTTGGAGAAACCGGCGAGCGACTGCGACAGGCGCATGACCTGCTCCTGGTACACGGTAACGCCGTAGGTCTCCTTCAGCAGGTCTTCCATCTCCGGAAGGTCGTAGTGGACCTTGGAAGGGTCGTTCTTGCCGGCCACGAAGTCGGGGATGTAATCCATCGGGCCCGGGCGGTAGAGGGCGTTCATAGCGATGAGATCCTCGAAGCGCTCGGGATGCAGTTTCATCAGCCACTCGCGCATGCCGCCGGATTCAAACTGGAACACGGACTTGGTGTCGCCGCGGGAGTAGAGGTCGAAGGTCGCCGGATCGTCGATGGGGATGTTCTCTATGTCGAAGTCCGCCGGCAGGGCCTTGGGATTGCGGTGGCGTATGAGCTCGAGGCAGCGGGAGATGATGCTGAGGGTCTTGAGGCCGAGGAAATCCATCTTCAGCATACCCACGTCTTCGATCTGGGAGCCTTCGTACTGACTCACCCACACCTTCTGGCCGGTGGCCTTGTCTTCGCCCATGGTGATGGGGATGTAGTCGGTGAGGTTGCCGCGGCCGATGATCATGGCGCAGGCGTGGATGCCCACCTGGCGCACGCAGCCCTCCAGGCGCTTGGCGTATTCCAGCACCTCGCGCACCAGCGGCTCGCCCTCCTCGTACTCCTTCTTCAGCTCCGGCACGTACTTGAAACAGTTCTCCAGGGTGGGCTTCTTCTCCACCTCCACCCCGTTTTCCTTCACCACGAACGCCCGGTCGGGGATGAGTTTGGTGAGGCGGTTGCTCTCGCTCAGGGCCAGGTCGCTCACGCGGGCCACGTCCTTGACGGCGAGCTTGGCCGCCATAGTGCCGAAGGTGATGACGTGGGAGATGTGGTCGGCGCCGTAGAGGTCCTGCACGTACTGTATCACGCGGTAGCGGCCCTCATCGTCGAAGTCCACGTCTATATCCGGCATGGAGATGCGCTCGGGGTTGAGGAAGCGCTCGAAGAGGAGGTCGTACTTCACCGGGTCCAGGTTGGTGATGCGGAGGCAGTAGGATACCACGCTGCCGGCGGCGCTGCCTCGTCCGGGGCCTACCGAGATGCCGTTGCGCTTGGCCCAGTTGATAAAGTCCTGAACGATGAGGAAGTAGTCCGGGAAGCCCATGTAGGAGATGGTCTTCAGCTCGAAGTCGATGCGGTCCCGCAGGTCGGTGTCGGTATCGATCCTATCGCCGTAGCGCTGGCGGGCGCCTTCCCAGGTCAGATGGCAGAGATAGGCGACCGAGCGGCAGAATTCGTCTCCGCGGTAGTTGCCTTTCTCGTCGTTCCGTCCGCGGTCGATGACGTCGCTGTAGCGGGCCAGGTGGCCGTCTATATCCTTCAGGAATTCGGGGTCGATGGTGAATTTGGGGAGGACGTGGGCGCTGTTGATGTCGTAACGCTCCACCTTCTCCATCACCTCTCGGGTGTTGAAGATAGCTTCCGGGTGCTCCGGGAACAGGGCCAGCATCTCGTCTTCGCTCTTGAGGTATTCCTGCTGGGTGTAGCGGAGGCGCTTGGGATCGTTTACCAGGGCGTTGGTGGTCAGGCAGATGAGGCGGTCGTGAGCGGGGCCGTCGTCCTTGCGGATGAAGTGGGTATCGTTGGTAGCTATTACTTTAACCCCGTGCTTCTTGGCGAGTTCGAAGATGGCCTCGTTCACCTTCATCTGGTTGTGGTAGAGGTCCAGGGAGAGGCCGGGAACCTCGCTCTTGTGGAGCATCACCTCGAGGTAATAATCCTCCCCGAACACGCGCTTGTGCCATTCGATGGCCTTGTCGACGGCGTCCATGTCGCCCGCGAGGATGCCGCGGGGGATCTCGCCGGCGATACAGGCGGAGGAGCAGATGAGCCCCTCGTGATACTTCTCCAGCACCTCGTGGCTCACACGCGGCTTGTCGTAGTACATGCCCTCGATGTGGCCGGTGGAGACTATCTTCATGAGGTTCTTGTACCCCTGATAGTTCTTGGCCAGGAGGATGAGGTGGTAGTACTTGCGGTGGTCGTTATCCTTGAGGTGATGGTCGTAGTGGCAGGTGACGTAGGCCTCGCAGCCCAGGATGGGCTTGATATTGGGGTATTTCTGGCTGACGTCGAAGAACTCCTTCACACCATACATGTTGCCGTGGTCCGTGATTGCCAGACCCGGCATCTTGAGCTCATCCGCACGGGCGAAGAGCTTCTTTATGTTGGACATCCCATCGAGTATGGAATACTCCGTATGGACGTGAAGGGGTACGAAACTGGCCATGTGCGGGGCTTACTTCTTCATGTCGAAGCCGAGCTTCAGGCCGGTGACCTGCTCTGAAAGGCCTGCGATCGTGTTGAGGGTGGAGTTGTCTTTGCCTGCGCCCACGACCTTGATGGCCTTCTTGGCGAATGCCAGGAACTTGTTGGCGTCGAAGAGCACCTGCACGCCGCCGGTGGTGGCCGTGACGGTTCCTTCCATGGTCATGTAGCTGTAGACCTTCCCGAGCTTCATCACGATCGCCTTGGTCTGGGTATCGTAGGTGTAGGTGCCGGATGCGATGGTCTTGGTGGCGCTGGCGATGGCAAACGTGTTGTCTTCGGTGAAGGTGATGGCCGCCACGCCGGGTACGATGCCGATCCTCTGGAGATAGCCGTCGAGCTTGGTCTCGAGCTTCTCTTTATAGGTGGATGCGGCTATGGTGGTCAGGGCGTTTTCGGTCTCGATTGCGGAGGCGACGCCGTTGTAGGTCCAGGTGCCGGGGAGACTGACGGGAACGACCTGCGAGATGACGGTTCCGAGGAGGGCGCCGAGGACGCTCTCTGCGGTGCCGGCGATGTCGGTTCCGCTGGTGGTGGTTTCAGTGTTTTCGGTCTTGTTTCCTCCGAAGATGCTTCCGAGGAGGCCGCCGAGGCCGCTCTGTGCGTTGGCAACCGATGCGAGGAGCACCAGCGCGCTGAGGGTTGCGAGGATCTTTTTCATATTCTTTGTTTTTAGTGATTACTCTTCTTCTTTCCAGCCCTGGGCGCGGAGCGGAAGTTCCACTCCTTCCGGGGTGACGAGCACGGTGCCGACCTCCGGCTGGGCGAGGTGTCCGATAATGTCGAAGGTCTGGAAGTCGTGACGGAATTTATCTAGCTTGAGGATGGGGATCGTGAAGAGAATTTGATAATCTTCTCCCCCGTTCATAGCGGCTGATACGGGATCCAAATCAAGTTTTCTCCCTAGTTCGAAAGAATTCCCTTCAAAGGGGATGCGGTCGGCGTAGACCTTAGCTCCGAGGCCTGTTTCCTCTGCTATGCGCTTCACAGCATCGGCCAGGCCGTGGGTTATCAGGCAGCCGGCGGAGGGGATTATCTCCGCTTCTTCCAACTTGGTGACGACCTCGGGATCAAGCTCCGGTTTGAGGTATGCGCCCACCAGCATCTTGTACTGTTCGAGCTCCTTGCGGTCGGATTCACCCTTGTCGAAACGCTCGAGTTCGCGCTCCATCACCCGCATTCCGAGGTATGCGGCGCCGAGGCGTCCGCTGACGCAGAGAAGGTCCTTGCTCTGGGGCTTGGGGCGGCTGACCTCGGTGAGGTTCTGGCGTTCGCCGCTCGCAGCAACGCTGATGCACAGGCCGTTCTCTGAAGGCTGCAGGTCGAGGGAGGCGTTTTTGTAGCCGTACTCCTTGGCCGCGGCGGAAATTCCGGACCAGAGTTCTTCTATCTGAGGGTAATCCAGTTTGGAACTCACGCCGAGGACGACCGAAAGGGTTTCCGGGTGCCTGAGTTGGGAGAACAGCTCGCCCGTGACGGCCGTAACAGCCTTATGCCCAAGGTGTTTGAGGGGGAAATAAACGAGGTTGAAGTCCACCCCTTCCAGCAGGACCTTGTGGGCCGCGGGAGCAATGGGCTTGAATCCGCTTCCCTCGTACAGACGCTTGAGGGCCTCCTTCTTTCCTATGTCGGCGAAACTTGTCATTACAGCTGGCGAAGCAGGTTGCTGAGCGAAACTTTCTTCTCTATCATGGCGTGCAGGTCTTCGATCTTCACGCGCTCCTGGCTCATCGTGTCGCGGTCGCGCACGGTTACACAGCCGTCCTCAAGACTCTGGTGGTCTACGGTGATGCAGAACGGGGTGCCGATGGCATCCTGGCGACGGTAGCGCTTGCCTATGCTGTCTTTCTCCTCGTACTGGCAGTTGAAGTCGTATTTGAGGTCGTCCATGATCTTCTGGGCTATCTCCGGCAGGCCATCCTTCTTCACGAGGGGCAGCACGGCGGCCTTGACGGGCGCGAGGGGGGCGGGAATGCTGAGGACCACACGGCTTTCGCCGTTCTCGAGTTGCTCCTGCTTATAGGAGTGGCTGAGCACGGTGAGGAACATGCGGTCAACGCCGATGGAGGTTTCCACACAGTAGGGAACATAACTTTCGCCGGTCTCGGAATCGAAGTAGGTGAGCTTCTTTCCGCTCAGCTGCTGATGGTTGCCGAGGTCGAAGTCGGTGCGGGAGTGGATGCCCTCGAGTTCCTTGAATCCGAAGGGGAAGTTGAACTCGATATCGGTGGCGGCGTTCGCGTAGTGGGCGAGCTTCTCGTGGTCGTGGAAGCGGTAGTTCTGGTCTCCCATTCCAAGGGCCTTGTGCCATTTCATGCGGGTTTCCTTCCACTTCTTGAACCATTCCATCTCGGTGCCTGGCTTGCAGAAGAATTCCATCTCCATCTGCTCGAATTCGCGCATGCGGAAGATGAACTGGCGGGCGACGACCTCGTTGCGGAAGGCCTTTCCTATCTGGGCTATGCCGAAGGGGATCTTCATGCGGCCCGTCTTCTGAACGTTGATGTAGTCTACGAAGATGCCCTGGGCAGTCTCCGGGCGCAGATATACGGTGTTGGCGCCTTCGCCGGTGGAGCCGAACTGGGTGCTGAACATAAGGTTGAACTGGCGCACGTCGGTCCAGTTCTTGGTGCCGGAGATGGGGCACACAATGCCGCAGTCGAGGATGATCTGCTTGTATTCGGCCAGGTCGTTGGCGTTCTCCGCCTTCACATAACGGTCGTGAACCTCGTTCCAGTGGGCTTTTTCGCGGAGGACGTTGGGGTTGGTTTCGCGGAACTTTTCCTCGTCGAAGGCCTCTCCGAAGCGCTTACGGCCCTTCTCTACCTCTTTGTTGATCTTCTCTTCAATCTTTGCGAGATAGTCCTCGATGAGGACATCGGCGCGATAGCGCTTTTTGGAGTCCCGGTTGTCGATGAGGGGATCGTTGAAGGCTGCCACGTGCCCGGATGCGACCCAGGTGCTGGGATGCATGAAGATGGCTGCATCTATGCCTACTATATTCTCGTTCAGGCGAACCATCGCCTGCCACCAATAATTCTTGATATTGTTCTTAAGCTCCACGCCCAGCTGGCCATAGTCATACACGGCCCCGAGGCCGTCATAAATCTCGCTGGAAGGGAAGATGAAGCCGTATTCCTTGCAGTGGGCTACCAGAATCTTGAAAAGTTCGTCTTGTGTCATTTCTCTTGTATTTCTAATCTTACAAATTTAATCATTTTTCATTACCTGCTCAAGCAGAGGCCGCACAAAAGGGCGGGTTTCCACCTTGGGGTGGGGAATGGTGAGTTCCGGCGT